>JAEEGK010027346.1_pt1 | contig 11529 bp, 5 predicted proteins | sample 8958771 | NCBI WGS metagenome assembly JAEEGK01 (sample SAMN16246547, study PRJNA631951) | gut metagenome | biome: gut microbiome; feature: rumen; material: SC-attached | host: Bos | place: Iran: Karaj | collected 2018-10 | reverse complement strand
ATCGACATACCGGGACCGAAGTTCGTGTACGAGAGACCCTTCGGGGCGAGGCTCTGCATGAGCGTGCGGACGATGGAGTCAGAGCCCGGGTCCCAGCCGGCAGCAATCACGCTGACGGTGTTCGTCTCCTGGTTCAGTTTCATCAGTCGCTCACGATAGCCACGGATGTTCGTGTGGATGTCGAACGAATCGACGGTGTTGATGCCTAAGGGCAGGATCATGTTGGCATACTCTTCGCACGAGCGGGTGGGGGTGGCGAGAATGGCCACGTCGACATCCTTCAGGTCGCGGATGTCCTTCACCACGTCATACTGTGCCAGTTCTGCGGGTTTGTTCTCTGCACCATTGCGGCGTACGATGCCTGCCACTTCGAAGTCGGGGGCTGTCTCCAGTGCCTCCAATGCATACTTTCCGATGTTGCCGTAACCTACGACGGCGGCTCTGATTTTCTTCATAATTTTATGTCTTTTGTTGGTTGATCAATCTGATTACTTGTCACTTCAGCTTGGCGACGCTTTTCGTCACCACCTGCTGTCCCATCGTCTCGGTGGTGGAGTCGACCACGATGCTCTTCACCCAGCCATCCTCATCCAGTTCGTACGTGGCGGTCTCCTTGTAGTCCATCTTCAGCATACCAGAAGACATCAGCTGGTCGATGTTGTCCTTCACCATCTGGGCCTGATCCGGAGCGCTCTTCTCCACCTGCTTGATGATCAGCTGCTTCATCTCCTCCTCTGTCATGTTCATCGCGGAGTTGGCGATGATGGTCTTGCCGTTGACGAAATAGAGGCGCTTCATCTTCATGCCGTCCTTGCCGACGAACTCCTCCTGATTGCCGGTCATAATCGTCTTGCCGTTGAGTGCCAGGGGCGATGTGGACGCCTGCAGGGTCTCCACGAGGCCATCGACGGTGAGCGACTGGGTCACCTGCTTCTTCAGGTTTTCCTTTGAGACGATTCCTGCGAGCTGGGGCACATCCGTCATCATCTGGTCGATGAAGACCTCGGCCTGTGTGTCGATTCTCGCCTTCACCTCCTCGCCGTTCAGGATGTTCTGTATCCGGCCGTCCTTGTCCACGGCAGCCTTCACCACGGCACCCTTCATCATCTCCTCAGCGGCAGCCATCATCTTGCCGGCGATGTTGCCCGGCTCGCACTCCGTCTTCACGTCCGTGCTCACCATTTCGAGCACGAAGCCGTCGGCGGTGGCGTCGGTGATGGTGTACTTCGAGTCTGCCGTCACCTTCACGTCGCCCTGTCCGGGAAGCGTGATCGTGGCGTCAGCTATATACGTTTTCACTGTGCCCTTCTGCATCTTCGGGGCTACTCTCACTTGTGCCTGCAAGGCCATGGCGACTGTCAGCAGCAGGCTGACCATCATAAGTTTCTTCATCTTTCAATATTAAGTGTTTATGTTTCAGCGTGCAAAGGTAAACAATATATTTGAATCTGCAAATAAAATATCGTTTTTTTGTTAATCTTGTGTTTTGACACACCTTCTTTTTTTGGCTTGTAAGCAATAAAACGCGTATGTGTACGTTAATATAGAGGTGATTTTTCGTATAAACGTAACTAAATGATAGAATATATTAAAGGAGAACTGACGGAACTGACACCTGCGCTGGCGACGGTGGAGGCGGGGGGCGTGGGCTACGGCCTGAGCATCTCGCTGAACACGTTTAGTGCCATCCAGGGCAAGAAGGAAGTGAAGCTGTACGTCTATGAGTCGATACGCGAGGATGCACACGTGCTCTTCGGGTTTGTGAACAAGAAGGAGCGTGAGATGTTCCTGCAGCTCATCACGGTGAACGGGGTGGGGGCGAACACGGCGCGGATGATGCTGTCGGGGATGAGCGTGAGCGAACTCTGCAACGCCATCTCGACGGGTAATGCGCGACTGATACAGAACATCAAGGGCATCGGCAAGATGACGGCACAGAGGATTATCGTCGACCTGAAGGATAAGATCGTGGCGCTGGGGATTGCGGATCAGACCGTCCCAGGCCCCGCCTACTCAGGAGGGGAAGCTGCCGCTGTGGTGAAGGAGGAGGCCGTGAGCGCCCTGACGATGCTGGGCTTCTCGCCCGCGCCGACACAGAAGGTGGTGATGCAGATCCTGAAGGAACAGCCCGACCTGCCGGTGGAGCAAGTGGTGAAACTGGCGCTGAAGCAGATCAAATAAGAGGTAAGAGGCAAGAGGTGAGAGGTAAGAGAATAGATTGTAGGCGGAAGCAGCTCAAGACATACCATAGATGGGGTGTCTTGAGTATTGTTTTTTTGTTATTCGGAGTTCTCGGTTCTTCGACAGCCAACGTATCATATCTCTCACCTCTTACCTCTTACCTCTCACCTCAAGAGCCGATCAGACCATCCCAGACCCCTCCTACAGAGGAGGGGAATGATTCTGTTCGCGCGCGGTGGCGCATACAGAAGACGGCACCGATGGAGGTGGCGGACCTGGACTCGAGTGCGCTCGATCTGAAACGGCCTGACAATATCCGTCAGACGGTGGAATACGACGACTCGGCGAACGTGTACTATGTGGGTACGAAGATCGGCGACTCCTACCTGAACGCGCCGGTGCTGATGACGCCAGAGGAATACACGCAGTGGTCGGAGAAGCGGGCCCTGCGCGAGTTCTTCCGCAAGAAGGACGCGGAAAATGTGCAGACGGCGGGCAAGGACAAGTTCTCGTTTGCCGACATGCACTTCGACCTGGGACCTGCCGAGAAAATCTTCGGCCCCGGCGGCGTGCGCATCAAGACACAGGGAACGGCCGAACTGAAGATCGGCGCGAACCTGAAGAGCATCGACAACCCCTCGCTGCCCATCCGTAACCGTAAGACTACCGCCTTCGACTTCGACGAGAAGATCAACCTGAGCGTGAACGGTAAGGTGGGCGACAAGGTGAATATGAACCTGAACTACAACACCGACGCTACGTTCGACTTCGACGCCCAGAACCTGAAGCTGAAATACGAGGGCAAGGAGGATGAGATCATCAAGCTGGTGGAGGCGGGTAATGTGTCGTTCCCCACGAACAACTCCTTAGTGAAGGGCGCATCGAGCCTCTTCGGTCTCAGGACGGATATGCAGTTCGGTAAGCTGAAGCTCCAGACGGTGCTGTCGCAGAAGAAGTCATCGTCGAAGAGCGTCTCGTCGAAGGGTGGCACGCAGACCACCGCCTTCGAGATGGATGTCGCCGACTATGAGGAGAACCGCCACTTCTTCCTCTCGCAGTACTTCCGCGAGCACTACGACGAGGCGATGTCGAAGTTGCCGAACCTCGCCACGGGCATCGAGATCAACCGCGTGGAGGTGTGGGTCACGAACAAGTCGGGTACCACCACCAATGGCCGCAATATCATCGCCTTCGCAGACCTCGGCGAGGAGAAGATTCTGGGAAACCATTTCTGGAATACGGCAGGCCAGACCATTCCGAGCAATGCCGCCAATTCGGAATACAGTTCGCTGACCACTACGTATGCCGGCGCCCGTGACATCGACGATGCGAGTACGGTGCTGATGGCCATCCCGGGCTTTGAGAACGGTCTGGACTACGAGAAACTGGCGAGCGCCCGACTGCTCAACTCTTCGGAATATACGGTCAACAAGTCGTTGGGCTATATCTCGCTGAAGACCGGCCTGCAGACCGACCAGGTGCTGGCTGTGGCCTACGAATATACGCTGGGCGGCGTGAGCTATCAGGTGGGTGAGTTTGCCAGCGACCTGACCGATGCCTCCAAGGCGCTGTTCGTCAAGTCGCTCCGTAACACTTCCAGCGCGCCCTTCCAGTACAACTGGCGGCTGATGATGAAGAACGTCTATTACCTCGCCTCGACGGTGCAGAAGGAGAAGTTCCGTCTGGACATCAAGTACCAGAGTGATACGGCGGGTGTCTATCTGACCTATATCCCCGACCAGCGGGTGAAGTCCATGGCGCTGATCAAGCTCCTGGGCTGTGACCGTCTGGACAATAACCTCAAGACGCACCCGAACGGCTACTTCGACTTCGTGGAGGGCTATACGGTGCAGAACGGCCGTGTGTTCCTGCCCTCGGCAGAGCCCTTCGGCGAATACCTGCGGACGCAGCTGCTGAAGTACGGTCTCAGCGACGAGGAGGCAGAGACCTACGTATTCAGTCAGCTCTACGACTCGACGAAGACCGTGGCGAAGCAGAATGCCGAGAAGGATAAGTTTATGATGACCGGTCTGTATAAGGGCTCTTCGGCGAATGTCATCTCGCTGGGTGCCTACAACGTGCCGCGAGGTTCCGTCGTTGTGACGGCCGGTGGTGTGACGCTGACGGAGGGTTCAGACTACTCGGTGGACTACTCTGCCGGTGAGGTGACCATCCTGAACCAGAGCATCATCGACGCCGGTACGAATGTGAACGTGTCATTAGAGTCGAACACCGAATACGGTATGCAGCGCAAGACGATGATCGGCGTGAACTGGGAGTATGAGTTCTCGAAGAACTTCCAGTTGGGCGGTACGCTGCTCCACCTCCACGAGCAGGCGCTCATCTCGAAGGTGTCGATGGGTGAAGAACCGCTCAACAACACCCTCTGGGGCCTGAACGTGAACTGGAAGCAGGAGTCGCAATGGCTCACGGCGATGCTCAACAAGATTCCCTTCCTCAACGTGAAGCAGCCCTCGCACATCTCCTTCACGGGAGAGTTCGCCCACCTCATTGCCGGTACCGCCGGTGACACACAGGACAACGCCTCGTATATCGACGACTTCGAGAATACGAAGAGCTATATCAGCGTGAAGTCACCCAAGTCGTGGACACTCTCGAGCGTGCCGACGATGTTCTCGGAGTTTTCCGACAAGACGGGTGTCACCAGCGGCTATAACCGTGCGAAGCTGGCGTGGTATGCCGTAGATCCCATCTTCACCCGCCGCAGCTCGACGCTCACGCCGAGCCACATCAAGAGCGACCTCGACCAGCTGTCGAACCACTATGTGCGTGAGGTCTATGTGAAGGAGCTCTATCCCAACCGCGACCAGAGCACCTACAACGGTGCTACCTCGACACTCGAGGTGCTGAACCTGGCCTACTACCCCTCGGAGCGCGGACCGTATAACCTGACGCGCGACTTCAACAGCGACGGTACGCTCCGTCAGCCCGAGACGAAGTGGGGCGGTATGATGCGCAATCTTGAGACCAACGACTTCGAACAGGCGAACATCGAGTACATCGAGTTCTGGCTGCTCGATCCCTTCATCTACACCCGTCAGAACGGCACCGCCTCCGACTACAGCGGCGACCTCTACTTCGACCTCGGTGAGATCTCGGAGGATATCCTGCGCGACGGCAAGAAGTTCTACGAGAGTGGTATGCCCGTCGACGGCGGCACCAACTTTGTGCAGACCCAGTGGGGTAAGATCCCGATGCAGGCCACACAGACCTATGCCTTCGCCACCACCACCGGTTCGAGGAAACTGCAGGATGTGGGTCTCGACGGACTCAACGACGACGAGGAGCGCGAGTACGGTGCCTATAAGGACTGGCTCGACGAAGTGGTGAACAGCGGTATCATCACCAACGACAGTATCATCGAGGCCTGGCGCAACGACCCTGCCGGCGATGACTACCACTACTTCCGCGGCTCCGACTACGACAACGAGCAGAAGAGCATCCTCGACCGTTATAAGCTCTATAACAATCCCCAGAACAACTCGCCGGAGACGGAAGACCAGACGGAGTCGTACGACACCAGCTACAAGGCCGGCCCCGACGTGGAGGATATCAACCAGGACTTCACCCTCAACGAGTACGAGCGCTACTATCAGTATAAGGTGCGCATCTCGCCGGAGATTCTCGAGGCCTACCACAACGGGACACCTCTGCCCGACTGTTACATCACCGATATGCGCACCAGCAGCGTGAAACTGCGTAATGGTGACACGACGAGCGTCAACTGGTTCCAGTTCCGCATCCCTCTGGCGAAATACGTGAACCGTGTGGGCTCCATCAACGACTTCACCAGCATGCGCTTCATGCGTATGTTCATGACGGGATTCCAGAAGCCTATCGTGCTCCGCTTCGGCAGCCTCGACCTCGTGCGTGGCGAGTGGCGTATCTACAATAAGAGCCTGAACACCTCTGCCACGGAGACCGGTACCTTCTCGGTGAGTGCCGTGAACATCGAGGAGAACAACGATAAAACCCCTGTGAACTACGTGCTGCCTCCGGGCATCAGCCGTGCCACAGACCCCTCACAGCCGCAGCTGGTGGAGAACAACGAGCAGGCCCTGAACATGGTTGTGAAGGATATGCAGCCGGGAGAGTCGAAGGCCGTCTATAAGAACACCTCGCTCGACCTCCGGCAGTACAAGCGCCTGCAGATGTTCGTACACGCCAACCACCTCATGCCCGACGTGACCAATCTGAAAGACTATCAGCTGGCGGTGTTCATCCGTCTGGGTAGTGACTACAAGAACAACTACTACGAGTATGAGATTCCCCTGGAACTGACCCCCGACCGCAGCGACTACAACAAATACTCCAATGCCGACCGCCGTATCGTCTGGCCGTTGGAGAATATGCTCGACATCAAACTGAGCCTCTTCACCGACCTGAAGAAGGAGCGCAACCTCCAGAAGGCGCAGGGTGGTGCCAGTTATGCCCAGTTGTTCACCGGCTACGATCCCGAACGTCCCGGCAACAAGATCAGCGTGATGGGTAATCCCACCATCGGCGACGTGAAGGTGATGATGATCGGTGTGCGCAACGTCACCGGCGAGGTGAAGTCAGGTGAGGTGTGGGTCAACGAGCTGCGCCTGCTGGAGTCCAATAACGACGGTGGCTGGGCAGCCTCTGGAAGCCTGAAGGTACAACTCTCCGACTTCGGCTACGTGAACGTGACGGGCCGTTACATCAGCGACGGCTTCGGCGGTATCGAGGAAAGTGTGCTGCAGCGCTCGATGGAGACGCAGAAGAACTACTCCGTCACCACCTCGCTCGAACTGGGTAAGTTCTTCCCCGACAAGGCGAAGGTCAGCGCACCCCTCTATTACTCTGTGACGAAGGATGAGGTGCGGCCCCGATATAGTGCCCTCGACAACGATATGCTGCTCGACGATGCCCTCGATGTCGCCGCTACGGAGCACGAACGCGACAGTATCGAGTCGCTCTCCGTCGTGAAGACCACCAACACCAACTTCGCCCTCTCCAACGTGCGCTGGGGTCTGAAGACCAAGCGCCATCCGATGCCCTACGACCCCGCTAACTTCTCGTTCTCATACAGTCACTCGCACTTCGATACCTCGGGCGAGACCACCGTCTATGAGAAGCGCGACGAGTGGCGCGGATCGCTCAACTACAGCTATTCGCCCGTCTATAAGACCTGGGAGCCGTTCAAGAACCTCAAGGGCAAGTCGAAGTGGCTCGCCTTCCCCAAGGCACTCGGATTCAATTACCTGCCGCAGAGCATCGGATTCAACACGCAGATCAGCCGTGACTACTACGAGATGCAGGAGCGCGACCTCGAAAGCGCCGAGAACCAGAATATGCCCCTGCGCTGGAACCAGCAGTTCCTCTGGAACCGTGACTTCACCCTGCGCTGGGACTTCACCAAGAACCTGCACTTCAGTTTCCAGTCGGGCACCCGTGCACAGATCGAGGAACCCTATACGCCTGTGAACAAAGATCTCTATCCCGACCGGTATGAGGCCTGGAAGGATTCCGTCTGGCAGAGCATCAAGCACCTCGGCACACCGCTCGACTACCAGCAGCAGGTCACCGCCAGCTACCAGCTGCCGCTGAACAAGCTGCCCATCTTCGACTGGCTCAACAGCGATGCCTCCTATACCGCCCGCTATACCTGGGTGAGAGGTACGGAGACGGAAGAAGGCATAAACTATGGCAACACCATCAACAGCAACCGCAACCTCACCATCAACGGCTCCTTGAATATGGAGACGCTCTACAACCACGTGCCTTTCCTGAAGGCTGCGAACGACCGTTTCAAGAAATCCGGCAACACCTCGAAGAATACCAAGAACCAGCGCAACAATCGCAATGCTAAGGATAATAAGTCTAAGGAATCTGGGAATAAAGGAAAATCAGAGCAGGGCTCTGACAAAAAAGATCCCAAATTCCAAGATTCCTTAGACAAAAAGCCTTCCTCAGACGAAAAGGCCCTCGCGAAGGTGAAGAACACCTACCAGCGTGAGATCACCCTCAAGCCTGACACCACCACCATCGTCGCCCACAACAAGAACTCCAAGCGTCTTATCGTCACGGCCCGCACGAAGGAAGGCAAGCCCTACGAGGTGAAGTATAAGGTGATCGACAAGAACAAGATCCTCATCAAGAACCTCGATACCGCCCAGATCATGATCAGCGTCGTGCCCAAGGAACCGCTCGAGAACCAGTGGTGGTATAAGCCCGCCCAGACGGCAGCCCGACTGCTGATGATGGTGCGCAGCATCAACATCAGTTTCCGCAACCAGTACACGATGAACCTGCCAGGCTTCATCCCCAATATCGGCGATGCCTTCGGCCAGCGTACGGGCAGCGTCCTCGCCCCGGGTCTTGACTTCGCCTTCGGATTCATCGGCGACAGTTACATCAACAAGGCCCTCGATAACGACTGGCTGCTCAGGGACGATGCCGTCGCCACCACCTCGGCCACCGTCAACGACAACAAGGACCTGCAGGTACGCGCTGTGCTGGAGCCGATCCGCGACCTGAAGATCGACCTCAATGCCTCCCGTACCGACAACCGTGCCCGCAGCATCCACTTTATGTATGAAGGGATGCCCACCACCCATAGCGGTACGTTCAACATGACCACCATCTCGCTCAGTGGCTCGCTGGCCGGTATGGGTGATGCCTCCAACGGCTATCAGTCTGACGCCTTCGACCATTTCCGTGAACTCATCCCCGAGTTCCAGCAGCGTGTGCAAGAGCAGTACAAGGATGCGCCAGGCACCTTCTCCGACGTCAACCCCTATGGCGCTGATGTCCTCGTGCCGGCCTTCCTTTCGGCCTATACCGTAGGCGCTGGCAACTCGCTCGACATCTTCCCCGCTATCAGCCGTATGCTGCCCAACTGGACCGTTCGCTACTCAGGACTCTCGAAACTGCCCTGGATCCGCGACCATCTGAAGAGCATCAACATCAACCACGCCTATAAGTCCGTCTATGCCGTCGGCAGTTATGCCTCCTACAGCACGTGGCAGGAATATATGAACGGCCTGGGATTCATTGTCAACACGACCACGAATGCCTTGCAGCCTTCGTCGATGTATAATGTGTCGACCGTCAGCATCAACGAGTCGTTCTCCCCGTTGCTCGGTATCGACGCCACGTTGCAGAACAACCTCACGGCGAAGATCGAATACCGCACCACCCGTGTGATGAACCTCTCGATGACGAGTGTCCAGCTCAACGAGGCGCTCAGCCGCGACTGGGTCGTGGGCCTCGGCTATAAGATCCAGGACTTCAACATCTTCGGCAACAAGATGAACCGTAAGATCGGCAAGGCCCAGAGCGGCAAGAAGAATCAGAAGGATCAGAAAGAACAGACCACTCAGACCGCTCGGACCTCCAAGTCTGGCGTGAACCACGACCTGAACCTGCGCCTCGACATCTCCCTCCGCAGTCAGGCCTCCATCACCCGTGACATCGCCACCGGCACCTCCAATGCCTCCAGTGGCAACAGCGCCTTCAAGCTCTCCTTCATGGCCGACTACACCCTCTCGCGCCTCCTCACCCTCACGGCCTACTTCGACTCCCAGACCAACACCCCGTTGCTCTCCTCGTCAAGCTATCCCACCACCACCCACGACTTCGGCCTCTCCCTCAAGTTCTCCCTGACGCGATAGTAAACAGCTTTATAATTAAAGTTTGCTCTTTTCCGAGAGCCGTGGACTGGGAATTTTCATAAAAAATGCTAAATAGTACATCTTTTTCCATTTTATGATTTCCATTTTATGGAAAAATAGTATCTTTGCTGCAAGAAATATGACGGCATATGGCAAAGGATAAAGTAAAGATTGATAATCCCTTCGTAACTACAGGTTATGCAGGAGCAGATTATTTTTGTGATAGGGAGAAAGAGACTCAGGACATAACCCGTTTTTTGACCAATGGTAACAATGTTGCCCTGATTTCACCTCGCAGATATGGTAAGAGCGATTTGCTGAGACATTGTTTTTCACAGAAGATCATATCTGACAATTACTATACGTTTATCGTCGACATCTATTCCACCAAGACTGTTGCTGAGATGGTTGCAAAACTTGGTAGCGCCATTCTTGAAACCTTGAAACCAAAGGGAAAGAAAACGTGGGAGAAGTTTCTTGCGATTCTTTCGTCGGTACGTTCCGGCATATCTTTCGATATCAACGGACAGCCGTCTTGGACGATGAGTGTTGGTGATATTCATTCCCCGACAGCAACGCTTGATGAAATATTCACCTATCTGAAGAGCGCAGATCGCCCTTGTCTGGTGGCAATCGACGAATTTCAGCAGATAACAAAGTACGGTGATCCGAACATCGAAGCAGAACTTCGCACCCATGTGCAATATTGCAGTAATGCCCATTTCGTGTTTTCTGGTTCCAGAAGGCAGCTGATGGGTGCTATATTCACTTCGCCTGCACGACCATTCTATCAGAGTGTCACACTTTATCATCTGAATCGTCTGCCATTAGAGCGGTATTCGGATTTCTGCATCTCTCATTTCAAGAAACGTGGTAAGAACTTGGATGATGCTGTCGTCAGTAGCTTGTACAATCAGTTCGACGGTGTTACCTATTATATGCAGCGAGTCATGAATGAATTGTTCAGCAGGACAGAGGTTGGCTCCTTATGCACAGTGGAAGACGTCAAAATTGCCGTTGATGAGATTATTGCCGTTTCATCTACTATCTATGAAGATCTGATGTACCAGTTGCCCGAGAAGCAGAGCCGTGTACTGATTGCTGTGGCCAAGGACGGAATTGCGGAAAACGTGACAAGTGGCAACTTCACAAAGCGCCATGGCTTAGCATCACCCAACTCCGTCAAATCGGCCATCCCAGCATTGATCGACAAAGGATTGCTTACTCAGGACAAAGGAGTGTATAAAGTCTATGACTTGTTCTTTGCCATCTGGTTGGTCAAGAATTTCTAAACTTGTTTTTCTGTGTTGCATCCAATGAAGCGGCGCCGCCGGCTGCTCCGGCTGCGCGACAAGGTGGTTGCCGAAGAGACAGAGAAATACGAAGAATTGAAGAACGAACTGAAACGAAAGGGTATTTTATGAACACTCAACTCACGCCTTACCTCTATGCTGTGAGAAGTGAAAAGTGTAAAATTCGCTACCGCAATGAAGAAAGAAGCAGATTAGCAGAAAATATATCTTCGTAGCGTGGAAAGTTTTGTTCGCGGGCGATGAACATAAGTTCACGGCGCATAAACATAAGTTCGCGGACGGCGAACATAAGTTTACGGTGCATGAACATAAAAGCGGATGCCTTCCGTCTGATCTCCAACAGGTCTCCAACAGGGCTGCAACAGGCCTCCAACTAA
>JAEEGK010027345.1_pt1 | contig 11530 bp, 7 predicted proteins | sample 8958771 | NCBI WGS metagenome assembly JAEEGK01 (sample SAMN16246547, study PRJNA631951) | gut metagenome | biome: gut microbiome; feature: rumen; material: SC-attached | host: Bos | place: Iran: Karaj | collected 2018-10 | reverse complement strand
TTTTCTAAAATATTTTAATGATTTAATATTACTTGGTTATTTTCATTATTCATAAATGTATCTATTTTTCTTTCATCTTTTTCCATTTCAGAATGCTCACTAAGTAAACAACTTTTAAAAACTCTAAGATTTTTCTTAATTAAAGATTCAATTGTCTTATTTGAATTATCATATTTTTCTAATTCTTCATAATAAAATAAAGTTATTTGTTCAACCAAATTAATTATTTTTTTCCCATCTTCTAAAATAAATTTATTAATTATTTTATTTAATTTTTGATTATCTTTTATTAAATGTTTGGATAAACAAGTCAAAAATAGTTTAATATTTTTAATTTCTTGATTTACCTTTTCATTTTTGGATTCTAAAGGAGTTTTATATTCAATTTCCATTTCATCATCTTCGAAATTATAATAATTAATATATTTTGAATATTTTTCTTTTAATTCTTCTTGAATATAATCCCTAATTAAAGATATTGATTTCTTCATTATATTAAATTGAGTTCTTGGAATTATTTTCAAATTCTTTTCATCATGTAAAGAGAAAGACGATGAATAAAATTCTTGATATGAAATTAGGTTTTTTAATTTTGAAAAATCTTCTCCATTTTTTATTTTATTAACTATCATATTTGAAATCTTATAACCTATGATATTTTCACAATTTTCATAGTGTTCATTAATATTTAAATCAGTATGTTTAATATAATTTGAGTTGAATTCTCCAATACTAAAATCAAGAATAGCATTTGTTATACTTTCAATTAAAGATTTATTATCTTTAATTTCTTCATCTTCATCATCTAAAATAAAATTTGAATCCACAGTAGTATCATGATCATTAGAAAATGAACTTAAATTCATTTTTTCATCTAACAAATTATCCATAGTAAATGATAAATTTTGATTAATATCATTTTCTAATATTAAATAAACATTTCTATACCAAATGCTAAGAATCATATTATAAATAGAAAATTTTCTCCCTAAATTTTGAGTATTAAAAATATCTAAATAAAGATAATTCATTGTTACATTGATATGTTCATATTCATCATTTAAATATAATGCAACATCAATTAGTGAATTATGTCTATTAATATATTCATTTAAAAAACGTCTATTATCTTTTTCATATTTATAAATATAACCTAAATGTAATTGGCAATAAAAATAGATTATTTTTTGTAACCAAAATACAAATTTTAATGGCTCACTATTTATTTGATTTATAGTTATGTTAACTTCATTTAGGTAGTTAAATAATTTTTCTAAAACAATTAAATCCATTTTATTACTCTTAATTTGGTTTGAATAAAAATGAAAATTTTCTAAAAAATGTCCAAAAGGTAATTTTGGGTTTTTTAATTTTTTTTCATTATTTTCTTTTCCCAAATATATATTATAATATTGATATAATTCATTTTCTTCTTTGATTGCATCATAAAAATGTTTTTGATGTTCTGAACTAAAATCTGATTCTATATTTGGTATTGTTTTCCTAATTTTTGGTAAATAACAATGAACTAATAATATATTAAAAATATCTTTAGATATTTCATTTGAGATTATTTTTTTATAAGAAATAAAATTTAGAAAATTTTCTTTCCAATCAATATTCATCCCTTTGTCATTTTCATTTATTTCATCTAATGGTTTTTTTAATTCATCATCTAAATAAAAGGCTTTATTACATTCTTCTCTCCATAAATAATTGATTTTATTATTATTTTTATTGTTAAGGATTGAATTTAATTTTTTGTTAGTTTGAGAAAGATTAATGATATCTTTTATTGGTAAAAATGATATAATGCAGTTCACTAAATTTTGATTTTGCATTTTTTTTTCTTAATATTTTATATAAATAATTCTATATAATTATTTATATTATTTTTTGAAGATAATAAATAAATAGATTTTATCATACTTAATAATTCTATCATATTCTGGAACAATTTTTTTTTCTTTAATTATTTATTAATGGAATTCATCAGAAAAAGACAAAAAAATAACATATATTTGAAAGATTTTTTTTGAATTTTTTATTAGTAAATATTATTTTAATGAAATAGAGTTATTAAATATATAAAAAAATTTTATTTTTATTTTAAATCTTTTTTATTCTATTTATAAAGGAATAAATTAAAAAAATATTTTATAAAAAAAATATATTTAATAATTTTTTTAATTAATTAATTTAAAGAATGAATAAAAAAATATCATAAAAAAATAATTTAAAAATGGATTCCGATGAAAATCAAGATAAAGAGGAAAAAAAATATTCTTCAAACCAAAAATTAAAACTCTCATTATTTTTCTTTTCATTAGGAATAATAAATCATTTAGGAACAACATTAGTATTAACAGGAGGTAGAATTTTATCAAAAGAATTAAACATGTATTCATATTTATATTTTTATACTTCTGCCTCAACATTATTTAATATTTTAACAAGATTTATTAATTCAAAATATTTAGCTCATGTTCCTTATAGGAAAAGAATTATATTTTTATGTTTTTGGATGGGAGGAGGTTTTTTGATAATGTATTTAATTTTAATAGGTCATGAAAAAAAATTTATTGGAGGAGAAAAAGCGAATATTATTTTTTTTTTATTAAGTTTTATTCCTAGTTTTATTTTAGGTTCTTCTTATGCTTTAGGTGAAAGTGCTATTATTGCTTATTTAAATAGATTTCCTAAAAACTTAGTTGGTGGATTTTCAAGTGGAACTGGATTAAGTGGTATAATAAGTGCTTTATTAAATTTATCTACTCAATTAATAAGTGGTTTTTCTATTAAATTACTTTATTTAATTTTAAGTCCAATTGGATTCTTTTATTTTCTTTTTTTTTCACTAACTGAAAAAATTTATAATGAAGTAAATGAAGAAAATCAAATAATTGGTTCTTTATTAGTTGAAGAAGATGTTAGTAAATTAAATGATGTTGGTGATTTTAATACTAATCATGAAAATAGTGAAAGTAATACTCTTAAATCTAAAATTGATATTGAAAAAAATAAACCAATGTCTTGGGAAAATTTTAAACATGTTATGTCATGTGTTGGTAGAATTATTTTAAATTTATTTTGTATTTATTTCACACAATTTTATACTTTAAATGGATTACTTATTAAAATTATGGCTAGAGTTGATATTCAATTTTTACCTATTAAATGTACACAAAATGTAAATGGAATAAATGAAAGGAAAGGAAAATATGAATTTATGACTTTATTTTTCCAAATAGGAATGTTTAGTGCTAAAAGTATGTTATTTATTGCAAAAAAAATAAAACCAATTGAAATATTATCAGGTACAGTTATTTCAATTTTAATTTTTTATATTTTTGAATATTTTTTCCATTTTGTTGATTATTACATTTTTTTCCCAATTGTTTTACTTCTAGGATTTGTTGCAGGAAGTACTTATGTTGCTGCATTTTATAGTATTTTAAAAAATGAAAATTTAGGAGAAGAATATAAAGATGTTGCAATAAATTGTGCAACAATTGCAAATGATACAGGAACATTTTTATGTGGAATTATCGCATTAATTACTAATAATACAATATTTAAAGGTGAAAAATTATATGAAGAGTATGTTAAAGATACATCACTTTTAAGTCCTAATAATTGTTGTAATAATAATACTCGATGTCCTTATCCTAATTCAACAAATTTCTTCTTATTGAATTATTTAAGGTAATTTTTTATAAAATAAACTTAAAAATAAAATATTATATTTAACAATTATATAATAAGGGAAAGATTTATAATTTATAAAAATCAATTTTAAAATTATTATTTTTTATTGTTTAATGAAATTGTTGATATTATATTTAACATTTCATTTTATTTTTTCAAAAAAATTAATATTTGTATTAACTCATTTTAGACATGGAGCAAGAGCACCAGTTTCATTAGATGAAAATAATTATGATTTATTTAAACAAAAATGGTTATATCCAGGAGAATTAACAGTAGTAGGTCAAAGAATGCATTATTTATTAGGACGTCATAATCATGAAAGATATATTAATCAAATGAATTTTTTATCAAAAAATTTAAATTCAAATGAAATTTATATTTTATCAACTAATTTTAATAGAACTATTCAAAGTGCTTTAGCACAATTTCAAGGTTTATATTATTTAAATTCTAGTTTTAATGACAGAATTAATGATAATCAGAAAAATTTTTCTAATCCTCCTATTAATATTACTAAAGATATTCAAAATGAAATTAATAAATTAAATTTAATTAATTCTGCTTTACCTCAATTTTTACAAACTATTCCTATTCATATTATAAATAATACTGAACATGAAATGGAAATTTATGATGTTTCTTATTGTGTTGATAAAGTTATTGAATATGCAAATATTAATTTTGAAAGTGATTTATTTAAAAATTTTACAAATGATTTTAATAATAAATTTTCTAAAAGTTTTAATAAATTACTTAATCAAATTGGAAATTATAGTATACCTTATATAATTGATTTATGTGATCAATTTATTAGTGACATATATGATGGTAGAAATTTAAATTATTTAGAATATTTTTATAATATTAAATTAAATGATTTAGAAAATTATTGTTTAGAATTTGGAAGAATTAACTCTTTTTTTTCATTAATAACTGATAATGATACTAATTTATTGTTTTCAATGATGACTCCTTTTTTTAGAGAGTTATTAAATTATATGAAAAATAGAATTAATTTAGATATTAATAATATTACAAATAATAATTCAATTCCTAAATTTGTTATGTATTCTGGTCATGATGCTTCTTTAGGTAGTATGGAAACTTTTATTATTAAAGCTTTTAATATTACTGATGAAAACTTTTTTGTTAATCCTATTTACGCTTCAAGTTGCTTTTTTGAAGTTTATAAAAATGATAATTCATCAAATAAAAAATTTTTAGATTATTCTGATTATATTGTTGATTATATTTTTAATGATAAATTAATGAAAAGTTGGAATTTTAATGAATTTTATAAAACTATAAATTCTAAATTATGGAGTAGACAACAAATATATAATTATTGTGAAAATAAAGAATCAAATAATGAACTTGAAATTACATTAAAATATATTATATTATTATTGTTAATTTTGATTTTTGGATTATTTGCATTACTTTTACATTTAATTATTAAATACTTAATAAGTGATGATTCAAAATTAAATAAATTATTATAAAATAAAAATATTAAAAATAAATATATTAGATAATTAAAATTTTATATATTATCTAATATAATTATCAAAAATTATTTTAATAAATTAATTTTATCATTATTCTCATCATCATCACTTAAACAAAAAAATAATTTATGTTTTATTTCATTTATAAAGCAAATTTTATAATTACTTTTTAAATCAAAAGATAAAATATAATTATAAAATTGATGTTCAGAAATAATTTTTAAATCATCAATACATAATTGATAAGTTAAACATCCATTTAATAATAACATTCCAAAAATTTTAGATATAAAAATACCATCAATAGGTAAATTTAAATGATAACAAGTTTCAATTTGAAAATTTTTACAATCAATACAAATTAATTTTTTAAAATCAATACAATAAATCTTATTTTTATAATAAGCAATTTTATTTTTATCTATTTTATCAATAGATTTAAATTCTTTTATAACTTTTCCATTATTTAAATCCCAAACACATAAATTTTCAGAAGATGAAACTAAATAATTATCATTTATTTCAATAATAGAATAAAAAGGTTTAGTTCCAATTAAAATATTTTCAATAGAAAAAGTTTTGCAATTTCTTTGAATAATATTACATTGTTTTGAACATGATAATATTTTTCCATTTCTTAATTGAATAATTTGATTTATATCATTTGATTGTGAATTAATTGTTAAATCACATTTATTTGAAAATTTTGTTATTGTCCATATTTTCATTTCTTTTGAATCACATGATATTATTCTTTTATCTTTTAATTCAAATAATAATGTTATTTTCCTATTATGATTTTCTAAAATCATTTCTTCTTTCAATTTATTCTTTTTTTGTAATTCATATATATAAATATTTTTATTATTTTCTGTTTTTGATAATGCTATTCTATTATCATTTAATATTATTAAGCAATTAATGGTTGAATTTATTTGTTTTTCATATTTAATTTTCATATCTTCTATTTTAAAATTTTTTAACTTTATTATAAAATCATTTTTATAATATGAAAATATTCTCTCTATTCTTTCATTTAATGGATATTTATGATTGTTAAAATTTTTCATATCATTTACTTTAAGTAACTTCTTACATATTTTTTTTGTGAAATTTTCAATTTTTGGAAAATCTTCATATGAATTTGAATTTAAAAAAACATTTATTAATTTAAATAAATTATTATTTTCTTCAATAAAATTCTTATAATTGGTTTCAATTTTTTTTATTAAGATATTTAATTCATTTATTACATTTTCTTTATATTTGAAAACAAAATCATCTATAAATTTCTTTTTATTTTCAATATCTTTTTTTAATTCTTCAAAATCAAAATTCAATTTTCTTAAATCAATTGTATTATGAAAACTATGAATTTGTTCATAATTACAAGCATGACAAAAAAATTCATTACAAACTTTACAATAGAATTCTAAATTTTCATTATGACTCTTACATTTATCAATTTTTCGTAAATTTTTATTATTAATTTCTCTATAAAAATAACGAAAATAATTCATAATTGATATTGTATTCTCTTCACATTTACATTTATAATAAATTAAAGGTTTTTCTAATGAATAAATATCAATTATATTTGGAAAATTATTACACTTATTACATAAAAAATATTTCATTTAATTTAAAAATATTATTTATTTAGATTTTTTAATAAAACCAATTTTAAAAGATTCTAAAAATTGATTAATATCAACATAATTATGGAACATATTAAATAATAAAGTAATATCTTTTCCAGCTCCCTTTAAAATAATATCTCCTCCAGGATGATAATCAATATACATTGTAATATCATATACATAATCATTATATACACACCATATTGATGGTTTTGAATTATGTTTTGATATTTCTTCAATTGAATATTCTTTTAAACCATTTTCTTTTATATTAAATGGATCTGGATTATCTTGTAAATATTTTATAAAATCATTATATGACTTATGATTATTCATTATTTTAAAATTTTTATTTATTTAAAAAAACAATTGAATATGTTTAATATTAATATTCAAAAATAAACTTATGTTATATTTATTAAATTTTAATGAACCACAAATTTACTTTTAGAATCAAGTTCTTCTTTATTATTCATTCCCGTTGATTGATATTTTCTATTAGTTGTATTATTTGTTGAAGAGTCACTATCTTTTGGTTTTTGTATATTAATTATTAATAAAGTGAAACATATTCCAAAAGCTAAACAGGTTGATGATAATACCATAACTGTTCCTATATTATAAAAATTTTTTCCAAGGCCATTATATAATTGCTTTAATACTATTTTTAAATCATAATTAATAAATGTACAATTAAGCATTGTTTTAAGTCCACCTTTTGGACCTAATAATCCACTAAATATATCATAAATAGGGTTAATAACATTATTAATTTCAGTAAGTATATCACTCATTTCATGATTTATACTTGTATATTCAGTATTAAGAGAATCATCACATGTTTCTTCTATATAAGTTAAAATACTATTAACACCTGTTTTAATTTCAGTAAAAGAATTATAATAACCTGGTGCTTCATCTTTTGCTTGTTTATATGAACCTGAAGAACTTGGTATTTCTATTGAACAAACAGAATCATATCTATATGTGAAATAACTGCTAATCCATGAATCATATATATTAATTGAATGTTTAGAATATTCTGTTAGAATTGTATTACTTGGTGAAGCCTTTGTATATCCATTTGAATTATCAATTGTACCCCATACTTCATCTATTTTTATACATGAAGATGATGGATTTCCTGATATTTGATTATCCTTTTTTAAATAAGCATTAATCTCAGAAAATATTTTATCAATTTGAAATATTCCTTCATCTATTTTAAATGGTACTGATAAATATTTATTTCTCCAATTATTGAAATTTTGTTCAAATAATTCAATTACAAGACTGGTTTCATGTTGATTTAATTGATTTTTATAATTATCAACATCATTTTTTATTTTAAGTAAATCATCCATTTTATTTCCACTATCACCAATTAATTCATCAATTAAATTTCCATCACCATTTATACAAATATCAATATATTTTTTGGCATTACCAGACTTTAAAACTTTAGGTTCATTGCTATTTAAATTATCTTTACTCATAATGAAATGTAAAACACTAACTAAATCTTTTCCAACAACTCCAATAATTCCAAAAATAGAACCTAAAATAAAAGATAAAATCATAAGAATTGCAGAAATATTCCAAAGAATATGTATTAAAAGTTTTAAGACACAACCTAACATTTTACATTTATTCATTATGAAAAGAAAAACTAAAGCTCCTAATCCAGTAACCAAAGCAGCCATCAAAGCAAAAACAGCATAAAAAGCCTTATTTCCTAAAGTATTGACTTTTTCTTGATATTTATACCAAGGATCAATAATATCATTTGATAATTTATCAAATTGATCATGTAAATCTTGAATTTGGTCACTAGCATCATTTAATGTTGAAGTAAAGTCTTCATTAGCAATTGTATCTTGAATATTTAAATATGCATTATCAATAACATCTTTAATTGCAGAAAATTCTTGATGAACACCATTAAGTGTAGTACCTGAATCAGTATAAGGTCCATAACTTGTAACATAACTTGGAACCAATTTATAATATGAAGGTGAAGGTTTGGGAGGATATTCTAATCCATATCCATGCCATTCAATAAATTTACTATTAACACAAGTATCTGCAGCTGGTAAATATGAAGTTTTCCAATCATTAAATGAATTATCTAAAATTACTTTTTTGGTTTGGACATTTGCAGAAGAATCTTGAAGATTATTACTTATTTGATATGAAGTTTGTTGTAATATACCTTGAACACCTGAAACTCCAATCCATTTAGGTTTTTTTTCAACACTTTGACCATCAATAACATCATAAACAAATTTCATTAAACTACAAGAAGTAGCATTAAATCCTTTAAATAAAGTTTTAGCCACAGCTAAACCATAAATTGCACAAATAACAGTAACTCCATAAAGTCCCAAAGAAAATAGGAAACAAATTCCTTTGCAACATTTATTTTTACAACAACAACAACAACAACATTTACATAAACAACAAAAAATACAAATAATCCAACCAACAATTGATAAAAGTCCAACAACCAAAAAAAATAAAAATGGAAAAATATGTTTTATATAATCTTTAATAGCTTGATTTTTTTCTCCATTTCCATCAATTAAATTTATTAATGATTGAATATAGTTTTCTTTGTCATTATATTTTTCTTCTTCTATATCATTTGATGATTTGTAAAAAAAATCATATACTTCTTGTGTTCCATCTTTACATAATTGTTCTATGTCATCATTTGTTACTTTTAATTTTCTTGGTGTTTGAAATTTAATCTTTTTTATAAAATCATATTCAATTTTAGTTGATGTTTTTATGAGAAGAAATGTAATTAAAAGTGAAAATGTTGCTACATATGAAAATTTTTTTAATATATTAAGGGTATTTTTTTTGAGCATTTATTATGGATTTTATTATATTAATTTTAGAAATCTATAATTTATAAAAAAGAAATAATTAGAGTAAAAAATATATATTTTTTTTTAAAATTATAAATAGATTAATTTATTTTTTTTGCTCTATTAAATATATTTAAAAAAATATTTATGTTGATTCTTCATTAAGTTTAAAATTTATTTTCTGTTTTTTAGATAATTTAATTGATAGCATAACAATAAATACTATTAAAACTAATAATACAATACATAAAATAATTATAATAATAGTTTTTGTATAACTTGTATTACTAATTTTAACTTTACAAAAATCTAACACCCGTTTTTGATTCCAAATCTTATTTTGAGTTACATTAAGAAAATCATTTAAATTATATTTATCAATAATAATATCATTCATAATATAATGAACTTCATAATCTTTATAAGTAGTAGCATTTTCATTTATTTTATAAACTTCAATAAATATACTCGAAGCAAAAGTAGGTTTAATATATTTATAAGATTTTTTAAAAGCTTCATTTAAAAAAATTTCTAATCCCCAAATAGTAGAATCATGTGCAGAAATCATAAAAAATTTTGGATTAGAAAAATCATTTAAATTACTATCAATTGTTACATTATTAATATCAGCATTAACTCTATTTTTTAAATAAACTAACATTTGATTAAAAATCGGACTTATTGCAAGTTGAACAACATTTTTTTCTTTATCACCAAATAAATAATCTTTAAAATCAACTTGAGCAACATCAATACAAAAATTATAAAATTCATCAACAGAAATATTATATTTTTCAAAAAAAGTTAAATTTCTTCCATCAATATAATCACTTATATATTGATCACACATTGTTGCAATATTTGGAAAAGAATAATCACCTTTTTGTTTTAAAAAATTATTAAATGAATTTTTATATTTATTATTAAATTCTTTTAAAACGTTTTGAACTTCATTTAATTCTAAATTTTTTTCTTTAATTGGTCTAACTGTTTCATAACATTCATTTGATTTATGAAAATTAATTTTTCTTTCTAAATCATGATAAATATGAAAAGGTATTGTTGATATGAATCCTGGTAAAGGTGCATAAATTAAATTTAATTTATTAATTTCTTCTTCAATATCTTTTGTTATATTAATTGGAGGATTTGAATTATTAATTTGTTTTTCATTTAATTTAATTTCCATATTATAATCTGAAGGATATAAACCTTGTAAATGACAAAATGCACTTTCAATTGTTCTATTAATATTTGATGATATTAAAAGTATTTCATGAGGATTAAAAGTTTTTGATAAAAAATTCATATTTTGTATATATCTTTCATTATTTCTATATCCTAATATAAAATGCATTCTCCTTCCTACTAATGTTAATTGCTCAGGTGATGACCATTGAAAACCATATGAATCTTTTGATTGTTCATCTAATGTTATTGGTGATCTTGCTCCATGTCTAAATAATTCAAACATAAATATTGGTTTTTGTATACATTTTGAACTTGATATTAAAAATATGAGAAAGGTTATTATATTTAAATATGACATATTTTTATATATTATTTAAATTTGATATATTTAATTAATTAAAAAATAATCTTAATATAATTTTTAAGTAAAGAAAAAAATATTAATTTGAATTACAACATACTTCTTTCCAATTTTTACAACAACCATTATTTAAAACATTATTATAATGATAATTTTTTATATCTTCTCTTGTAGTTTTATTTTTTGAAATATAAATAAAATGATGAAAAGTAAAAGGAACCATAACTAAAATAAATCCACCTCCAA
>JAEEGK010027344.1_pt1 | contig 11530 bp, 3 predicted proteins | sample 8958771 | NCBI WGS metagenome assembly JAEEGK01 (sample SAMN16246547, study PRJNA631951) | gut metagenome | biome: gut microbiome; feature: rumen; material: SC-attached | host: Bos | place: Iran: Karaj | collected 2018-10 | reverse complement strand
TATAATAATGGAAGAATGGGGATTGGGTATTGGGGATTAGTCCAAATCCCCAATCCCCAATCCCCAATCCCCAATCCCCAATACTTATTTAAATAAATTTTTTAAAGAATTAAATATAATTAAAATTTTTCAAATATTTATTTAATTGTTAAATATAAATTTAAAATATTAAAGAATTATAATATTTTTATTTAAAATTATATTGATTGAATATATATATATTAAAAATATTATTATATAATTCATTGAAAAAGTTATAAAATTTACCATGAACCTTTATTTTCATTATTATCATTATTCCATGAATTAACATTATTATTATTATCATTTTCATTAATATTTGTTGTTCCCCATCCATTATTATTATTATTATTATTATTATTCCAATCATTATTATCATTATTATTATTATTATCATTATTATTTTTTTCATTATAATTATTATTATAATTATAATTATTATTATTATCATCATATTTTTTTCTATGATAATGATCTCTTCTATAATCTCTATCTCTTTCTCTTCTTGGTGATCTATCTCTTTTATTACTTAAGTATTTATCTTTATTACTATGTCTATTTTTATAAAAATTACTTTTATATCCTTGATCTTCTTCAAAATTTTTACTTTCTTCATTTTTTGTTTCATTTTTATTATATTCAATAACCGGTTCATGATATTTTCTTACAAAATCAATATATGATTCAGATCCAAAATTAGTTTTAAAAAAATTAATAACTTCATCTAAATCTTTAAAAAAATGTTGATGAAAATAATAACCTTTTGGTTTGATTTTTATATATTCAATTATCACATTAGTTTTAGGCACATAACCTAATAATAAATACCCAGGAAAATTTTTAACAATAGTGAAATTATAATTAATAATTTCTTTATTTTTTTCTTTATCTTCCTTTAATTTTTTTTCAAAGTCAAAAACATTATCAATATTTAAAAATTTTCTATGTTCACTTGCTTGTCGTGTAAGTATACTACAAGGAATAACAAATCTTTCAACAATTTCATTTAAAGTTGAGTAAATTTCATCGTTTATAATTAATTTATTTCCGATATTCATTCCAGGTAGTTTATCTTTTTCTATAATATCAACATGACTTATAATATACTTATAAAATTTCCAAGATAATGTTAAATGATCTGCGCCTCTACTTGAAGGACGAAAAATACATTCTCCTATGTCTTTATTACGTAAATATTCTTCACATTGTTTGAAATTGAAATTTTTAAATTTATCTAAATGCAAATTTCTATATGTGTATCGTTTATGTGTTTTTTTTTCTTTTATATATTTTTTATTTATATAATCTTCAGGAAGAATTTTAAAAAAATCTTTGTCTAAATCTTCGTTTTTTAAATAGTTTTTGTTACTTTCTAATTCGGTTTGTTTTGTTGTTAAATCTACTTTGAATTTATTATAATTTATTTGTTTGACTCTTGCTTCGAAGATTAAATTTTCTTTGAATTTATTATTCATATCTTCTTCGGTAATATTTTCGTTAGATATATCAGCCACCCACAAAGTAGCTTCTAAATCATTTATTAATCTACATTTAACATGTTGTTTTTCAACTTTAATTACAGTAGCTACAGTCATTTGACCTATTGTAAATGAATCATCTCCTATTAAAAGATTAAATATTTGCATTTCACTTAGACCAGTGAATTCATTTCGAGGGTCACCAAAAGGGTTATTTAATTCCGCTTTAATAAAGTATATCTTTTTTTTATATGCTTTTTTACTATGTTCGATTGGATTATTATTGTTGTTTGATAAAGTGTTGTTATTATCTACTAATCTTTTAATATAATCATTTAAATCTAAACTTTCTAATTTTTTTGGATCTTTGAGAATTTCTTCTATATCCGCACTTACGAGATTAGTTTTTATGTTTAAGGCTTCGCTTATTAATTTTCTTGCGATGGGACACCAATCGAGAGGAATTCGTGTCATATCAAGCAAGTCATAATCATCTAAATCGACTGAGTTTTTATATATATTAGTTTTGATCATTAAAAAAGGTAATGCACTTAAAATAGTTTTTTTTCCACATATTTTTTCGGTATATAATAATTTTTTTTGAATTGCTCCTTGGGTGGGAATCAATCTTTCTATTAAATATTTAGCTTTTCTCGGTCCTAATCCACATATAAATTGAAGGCTATTTCTTAGATGCGAAAATTCAAATGCTTTGTTAATATCAACTCCAATGCTATTAACAGCTTCGATGGCTTTGAATTGCAAAGCGATTAGTAATTTTTTTTGGTTAATTATGCTTTGCAATGGATGTAAATTGATTTTTAGGCAGAAATTTTTATTTATATTCTCGCTCCAAAGTTGTAAAATTTCTTCGATGGGATTTTGTTGATATCTCGCAAGTGATATACATTGTTTAAGATATATGCTATAATTAGGGAAGTTTTTTTCGCTTAGTTCTGAATTAGCATATAAAGTGGGTATTTCTAAATTTCCGTATATGACTCTTTTTGTAGATCTCATTAAATTTTCATCGCAATTATCGATATTTTCTTTTATGTTTTTTGCTTTTAGGTCATTTGCTGCTACTACTAATAAATCAGGTGAATGTTGTTTGATAAAATCTTTTAATTTTTCTTTTTCTTCGTTTTCTTTGAATCGATTTTTAATGTGCAAAGTTGTGAATACAAAATGATCAACAATTTCTCCGTTTTTATTTACGATGATTGAGTATGTTAGATTTTTATTTTGGTCAAAAACGAATGACATTACTCTTGGAATTTTATTGTCTGTGAATTTATCTTCGTTTTTTTCTGTGTCTTTAAATAATTTAATTCGATATGGTCCTGACATTAAAAGATTATAAAAGTTGATTGATGCTTTTTCAATGATGAAATTTTCTGCTTTTTCTAATAAAATATTTCTAATTTCTTTTTGATATGAAAGTTTTAAATCATTTATTGCTATTCTTATTCCTTCTCCTCTAAATAATTCCCATCGATTGTCAATAGCATCGTTGTTTGGCATTGCGGCTTTTAATAAAATTTTTTTAAGTTCTTTGAATTCTTCTTCGTTATTATTTTTATCGTCATTATTATTAATATTTTCTTTTATTTTCACATCAACCGAAATTAAATTTTTTTTTTCACTTTCTATAATATACATAAACAAATCGTTATCAAATGTGCTGACAGGTTTGTTATATATTCTTTTAGTTCGAAAAAGAGGGTGGAAAATATCAAGTTCATTGCTACCTTTTTCAGTTGGTTTGGTGCTAATGTAGCATATTTCGTAAAAAACGGAATAGATATATGATTTAATGAAAGGATGGGAGGTTAAATTGATGGCTATGAATTTACATGCTTTGTTCATGATGTCCATTTCTTCTTTATAAACGTTGTTTATGAATTTATTTGCTAATTGAATGGGTGTTTCTGTTGGAACTGGAGCTGAAAAAAGTTGTGATGAATCGATGTCGATGTTTTTAAGAATAAATTCGAGATTTATTGCGATTTCCATTGAATTTAACATTGATTGGTTTATAAATAGGTTGATTTTATTTTCGATGAAATCTTTGATGAAACTTTTTTTAATAGGAAAAATATGTTTTTCATTATTTTCATTTATATTATTATTATTATCTTCATTAATGCTACATTCTTTAATGTAATTTATATATTCTTCCATTTTTTTTAAATCATTGATGCTTTTTGCTTCGTTTATGTATTTTTCTCTTAGAAATTCGTATTGATTTTCAATGATGAGATTTTTAATATTGTTGTATTGATTATTTACGAGTTTTTTATATTGAATGATTTCATAGTATTTTCTATCTAATTCGAATATTTTCCAGATGTTATTTACTGTAAGTTCAGGATCGTAAATGTATTTTTTAAACATTACTATGTAAGGAATATCTAAAAAATCTTTTTTGTTACATTCTAGAACTAAAAAGATTTTTTTTCGTAGATTTTCTTCGTTTTCATCGTTGTTGTTGAATTTCATTTTATCGAAAATCCAATTAACTTCTGCTTCTAAATTGTCCATTAAATTTGGTAGTTCATCTTTTGAATATAATAATTGCATTCGTTCTGGGTAGTCATTGATTTTAATTTCGTTATCGAAAGGTGTTGCTAATTGTTCTTCGAGTTCATCTGCGGTAAAAATTTGTTTAATTTGGGTTTTTTCTTGAGGTTGTTGAATTTGTTCAGTTTCGGGAATTTTGAATATTTGATGTGCGATGTTGTCGTTATTTGATAGTTTTAAATCGTTTGTTATTGAATTGCTTTCTTTTATGTCATCTGAATAATTTTCATCTTCTTTTATTTCATTGTTTGATTTATTTTCGGGTGATTTTTCGAAATTAATGTTGTTTATGTCTTCGTTGAAACTATCTTCATTTTGTTCTTTGTTTTTTTTTCGGAGTTTTTTCTTTTTTGTTTTTTGATGTTGGCCGATGACTTCTCTGTCTGAGCTATTTAAACTTTCTTCTTCTTCTTCGGATTTTAGTGAATCGTTGTCGCTGATTTGAAAACGAGGAACGTTGTCTATTTCTTCTTCGTCGTCGTCGACGAGAAAATCATCTTTTATGTAATTATTTTGATCGGGATTTTCATCTTCTTCGTTTTCGCTTAAATCGTTGTATTCTTCTTCTTCTTCGTGTTTTTTTTCTTTTTTTAATCGAACTTTTTTGCCCATTTTTTTTTTATATTATTTTATAATACTTATTATTTATAAATAAAAAGATATTTTAAAAATTAAAATGATTACTTTTTTTAAGTTAATAATGATAAAATTTTGACATTTATTTTTAAATAAAAAAATATTAAATAAAACATTAATAATTTTTATTCAAATAATAAAAAAATAAAAAGTTTAAAAAGAAAAAAATAAATAAATATTTTTACATTTCTAATAAAAATAATAATAATAATAATAATAAATTAAATAAAAAAATAAAAACAAAACACATCAAAAAACATGGAAATAAAAATAAAAAAAAACAACAATGAAAATAAAGAATCATCTTCATCATCTTCATCATCAGAAAGTTCATTATCAAACGAATCAAAAAAAACAATTTCAAATCAAATATTTTTCAAAAAATATCGATGCATTAAAAAACTAGGCGAAGGTTCATTCGGAATGATTTACAAAGCAGAATACAACGACGAATATTTCGCATTAAAATTCGAAGATCGAACAAAAGGTAGCAACCTTTTAGAATCAGAAGCAGCAATAATGTCATATTTAAAAGGTCCTAATATTCCATTTGTAAAATCATTTGGATTTTCAGGAAATTATCAAATTTTAGTCATGCAATTATTAGGCAAATCATTAGAAGACATTTTCACAATAAAAAAGAAATTCTCTTTAAAAACAATTTGTTTATTAGCATTTCAAATGATTTCCGTATTAGAATTCATACATAACAAACATATAATTCATCGAGACATTAAACCAGATAATTTCGTAATGGGATTGGATGATTTAAGTCAATTTTGTTATTTATTAGATTTCGGATTAGCTAAAAAATATCGATCTAGCACAACATTAGAACACTATCCGTTCATTAACCGCAAAAAATTGACAGGAACTGCGCGATATGCGAGTATTAATGCATTAAAAGGGTACGAGCAAAGTCGAAGAGATGATTTAGAATCAGTAGGGTATGTTTTGATGTACCTTCTTCGGGGGGAGCTACCTTGGCAGGGAATGAAGGGGAAGACTAAAGAGGAGAGGTATAAAAATATACTTCAAAAAAAAATGGATACGAAAAGTAGTGAGTTGTGCTTTGGTTTTCCTGATGAACTTACGAGGTATGTTGAATATACGAGAAATTTGGAATATACTCAAACTCCGGATTATGATATGCTTAGGAAACTGTTTAATGATGTTATGAAAAGGGAGAAATATAAGATGGATTATATTTATGATTGGACTACGAAGGAGGAACTTAGAATGAGAAATGCGCTTACGTTGAAAACTGATGTTGAAAGTCATAAAATTGTGAAGAAGAAAAATGAGACGGAAATTGAAAATAAAGTTACTTTGTTTACGACTAATGTTAATAATAATAATAATAATGATGATGGTAAAAATAAGGATAAAAATAGTAGTGTTAATAATAAAAAAATTGATAAAGCTGATGCTCAATGTTGCACTGGTTGTATGATTTTTTAATATATTTATATTTATTTTAATTCATATTTTTATATAAATAAGCTTATAAATAAAAACAAAATATTTATTAATTTATTTATATTTTCTAATAATATATAAAAATATTAATTTAAAAAATAAATAAAATTATCCAGAAATTGTTGATCTTCTTTTTTTAATTTGTAGAAAAATATTTTGATCTAAATGTTGGAAATTTTTTTTTTGTCTATCTTCCCAATAGCCTCCTTTATATTCATAAATATAATCATTAGATTTTTGGTCGAAAATTTCTTTAAAATAATTTGGTTGATAGAGTTTTTTTTTTAGATTTTTAATTTTTTCTTTTTCTTTTTCATTAAGAATTTTATTAATATTTTCCGCAATGTCATTATTACCATTTTCATACTCTCTCAAATCAGGTCTAAATCTACTATCTGTGCACGGAAGGATTTGTTCCATTTCATCAGTGAGATAGTTTAAATTATATGAAAAAGAAGGAAGATAATATTCACTTTCTTTGTTATTGAAATAGAAATTTTCATCGTTAATATTTAAAAGTGTGATTTTATTATTTCCTTTTGGATCTGAATAACATATGAATTTTCTCCAATTTCCTTTAATTATATAAATAACATTTTTATTATCAAAAATTTTTCCTTCGAAAATTCCTTCTTTTCCATCATCAAATTTAATTACTGATTTGTGGTTATTTTTACTGTTTTTATATTCTACGATTACATCGCTTGTGTATTCAGTTTTTATTTGATCTGCGATGAAAAGTCCTTTTATTAGCATGTTTGGTTTGTTGTATGTGAATTCGTGTGTGTTATTTAAAATAATGTGGTTATATGATTTATATTCGAATTCCATTCCGCGTTTTAAAAATTTGAGATTTTTATCATTTCTATTGTCACCGTAAATTTTTACTTTATCATTTTCTGCTATATAAGCGCATATGTTTTCGCTGACTTGTTCTGAAAAATATTTTACGTTGTTTTTTGGGTCAAAATATTCAAATGTTTCGCCTAATAATGGCTTAAATGGAAATAAAAAACGGTTTGTGTTTAATGAAAGAGATGCGATGATAAATGCTGAAATGTATAATAATTGAAGAGAGACTGTTTTTTGAATGGATGCTGTTGATAAAAAATCGAAGTATGTTAGAAATTCACTGTTTTGTTGGAGAGATGTTAATGGCTCGTGGAAGATGATTGGAAGAGTTTTTGTGTTTAACATTTTTATTATGTCTGTTGAGGAATAAGTGTTGAAGAAAAATTTTTTTTCGAGATTTTGACGCTTGAGATTTGGGTTGTATAATGTGTTTGTTGTTAGGGTTTTGGAACGTTGACGGGGAGAATTTGGGAAATTTGATTCTGGAGTGATATTATTGTTATTGTTATTATTATTATCATTAATATTATTTTTGTTTGAATTATCATTATTATTATTATTATTATTATTATTGTCATTATTATTATTATCATTATTATTTTTAGGATTATTATCATTAATATTATTATTATTATTATTAATATTTTTAATATTATTATCATTAGCAATATTATTAATATTTTTAATATTATTATCATTAGCAATATTATTAATACTTTTAATATTATTATTGTTAGTAATATTTTTAATATTTTTAATATTATTATCATTAGCAATATTATTAATATTTTTAATTTTATTATCATTAGCAATATTTTTAAAATTTTTAATATTATTATTGTCAGTAATATTTTTGATATTATTATCATTAATAATATTATTATTAATATTTTTAATATCTTTGATCTTATTATCATTAATAATATTATTATTAATATCTTTAATATCTTTTATCTTATTATCATTAATAATATTATTATTAATTTCTTTAATATTATTATTAATTTGATTACTTATATTATTATTATTAATTTCATTATTATTATCATTATTTTCTTTATCATATAAAATAGACTGTCTAAAAAATAAAGATTGATTAAAACTCGATTTTGCATCTTCAAATTCATCATCATCATCATCATCATCATCATTATTATTATTATTGTTATTATTATTATTATTATTTTTAATTTCATTAATATTTATATTATTATTTTCATTATTATTATTATCTTCATCACTATCATTAAATTCAAAGAAATTTTTTTCATTATTTTCTTCAGATTTAAAAATATTATTAAATCCTTGTTGATAATAATTTTCAACAACAATATCGAAATTTTTTTGAATTAAATATGATAAACACAAAAATGAAGTTGAAAAATTAATTAAATTTTGTTTCATTTCTGATGATTTTAAATTGAAAATAAAATTATCTAAATTAATGTGATTTTTTTCAAATTCATTCAATAAATTTTGAATTCTATGAAAAGATTTAATAATATTATTATTTTTATTATTTTCTGTGTTTATTTTTTCAATTTCTTTGTCTGCTTTAAAATAATTATTAGAAAAAGTATTTTTCGTTGAAATTGAAATAATTTGAAAGAAAATTTTATTTAATAATTTTTTTCGTTTTTCATAATTTTCTAATCGAAATGAAAAAATTTTTCCGTTTGATAAAATAATATTAAAATCATTTGATTTTTTATTAATTTTAAGTCGACTGTTTTTTAATGAATTTAATTCACTTTTTTCTATTAAAATTTTATTGTTTTTTATTTCAGCAATAGCGAAATTTTCGTTTCCTAAAAGAAATTTTATTTGTTTGTATTTTTTTTTATGTAAATATTCTACAAATTCTTCGTAAATAATATTTTTTTCATTTATTTTTGAATTTTCGATTGTGTTTAAATTACTAATGTTGTTATTTTTATTGCTAATGATTTTTGAATTTGTGAGAACGTTTTCTTTTTCATTTAAATCTTCTTTCATTTAAATTTATATTATTATTTATAATTAATATTTTTTTTTTAATAAAATAATTTATTTATAATAATATGTTAAAAATATTTATTTATTATTTAATATATTTAGATTATTTTCGGTTGTTTGTAAAGGAATTGTTTCGATTTTATTATTAATGTAGTTATCATTTTTAAAATCATTATTATTATTATTATTAATATTATTAATATTATTAATATTATTAATATTATTAATATTATTATTATTATTATTACTATTGTTAATATTATTATTGTTAATATTATTATTGTTAATATTATTATTGTTAATATTATTGTTAATAATATTATTATTATTGTTAATGTTATTATTATTATTAATGTTAATGTTATTATTATTGTTAATATTATTATTGTTAATGTTATTATTATTAATGTTAATGTTATTATTATTATTAATTGTATTGTTAATGTTATTATTGTTAATATTATTATTAATGTTATTATTATTAATTGTATTGTTAATATTATTATTATTATTATTAATTAATTTGATATCATTATCATTATTATTATTATTTGATTTTATATTATTATTAATAATATTATTATTAGTATTATTATCATTGATAATATTATTATTATTATTAATATTATAATTATTATTATTTTCTTTATAATTTATAATATTAGAATCATTTAATTTTTGAATATTATTAATTTGGTTATCGAAATTTAAATTATTAATCATATTATAATTATTATTAAAATTATTATTATAATTTAAATTATTATTATTAACATTCATTGCATTAATTTTATCAAAATTATTTTTTGTTATTTGCATTTTTTCATCTAAATTATTATTAATTTCATAATTAATATTATTATTATAAAAATTATTTTTAATTTCATTATTAACATCATTATTATTATTATTATTATTATTAAAATTATTATTTTCAGTTTTATTATTAATATAATTTTTTTCAATTTCAAGAATATATTCATGATATTTAACTTCTTTACAAAATTCTTCAATGTTTTTATACAAAAAATCAAATGCTTTTTTTTGTAATTCATTACATTCTTTAAGAGTTTTGATTTGATCTTCAAGATCTTCGATTCCTTTTTGATAGAAATTAAAATCTTTTTGATTAAAATTTTCATCGAAATTTTGAAAATTTATTTTATTATTATTATTATTATTATTATTTAAAAAAAGATTTTCTAATGAAATTGTTTGTTCATTTGATAATTCATTTGGTTGTTTTATTTGATATAAAAAATTATTTAATTTTTCTATTTTACTTGAATTTGCATAATTAAAATTATTATTATTATTAAAATAATTATTATTATTATTAAAATTATTATTATTATTATTATTAAAATTATTATTATAATTATTAATGTTGAAATTATTGTTTAAATTATTATTATTTAAATTTTTGAAATCAAAGATGAAATTATTATTATTATTATTTTTATTATTTAAGTTGTTATTAAAATTAAGAGGATTTATTAAATTTGGTTTTTGTAAATATAAATTTTGAGAATATTGAGAAAAATATTGATTTTGATTGTTAATATTATTTGATGATAAATTTTGATTAGTTTGATTGAAAAAATTATTATTGTTATTATTATTATTTTGAGATTTCATTTGATTTAAATTGTTTTGTATTAAATTTTGGGTAAAAATATTTGAAATGTTGTTTGAAATTTCGTTATTTAAATTATTAATTGTATTATTTAAAGGAATATTTTTATTATTATTGTTATTATTATTGTTTTTGAGAATGTTGTTTTTTATATTATTATTATATTTGTTATTATTTTTAATGTTTCTTGCGATATTATTATTTTTTGCAATGTCATTTAAAATGTCTATTTTGTTTTTATTTGTGTTTGTTTTGTCCATAAAAAAATTTAAATTATTATTATTATTATTATTATTTTTATTATTATAATTGTTATTTATATTGTTATTATTATTAAAAATATTATTATTGTTATTATTATTGTTATTTATATTGCTATTGTTATTATTATTTATATTGTTATTTATATTGTTATTTATAAAAATATTATTATTGTTATTATTAAAAATATTATTTTTATTATTATTGTTATCATTAATAATATTGTTATTGTTATTATTATTGTAATTAATATTGTTGTTATTATTATAATTATTATTATTGTTATTATTATTATTATTATTATTAATATTATTAATAATATTATTATTGCTATTATTATTATTAATATTATTGTTATTATTGTTATTATTAATAATATTATTATTGTTTTTATTAATATCATTATTATCGTTTTTATTAATATCATTATTATTATTATTAATATTATTATTGTTATTAATATTAATATTATTATTAATATTATTGTTATTATCATTATTATTATTATTAATATTATTATTATTATTATTAATATTATTATTAATATTATTATTAATATTATTATTAATATTATTATTATTATTGTTAT
>JAEEGK010027336.1_pt1 | contig 11532 bp, 8 predicted proteins | sample 8958771 | NCBI WGS metagenome assembly JAEEGK01 (sample SAMN16246547, study PRJNA631951) | gut metagenome | biome: gut microbiome; feature: rumen; material: SC-attached | host: Bos | place: Iran: Karaj | collected 2018-10 | reverse complement strand
GATTTACTAAGTCGTTAAAAGCAAAATCACGGCGCTTGAGTTTTTCGCCTACCAAGCTCCATTCGCTAAAGATAATTGGATTACTTGTATCATTTTGGTTTTCATCTACTTCTTTTAAAGAAAGGGCATTACCACATAAGATATTTCTGCTTAATACAAATCGAACTGTTTTTTCTGTTTCGGATTTTCGTTCTTCTGATAATTTCTTCCCGAAATTCTTCAGGTATTCTTTGTCCCAGATTTCATAAAGTCGATTTCTACATACTTGAGCGTTATCTGTTAAAATGTCGATTCCATAAATTGATGAAATTGCAAGAACAGAGTATTTCTCCCAATCATCAGGATTTTTAGAGTATTGTTTTGAAACAACTGCAAGTTTTCTATTTAAAATTTCTGCCAGAAAATTGCCGTCACCACATGCAGGTTCTAAAAAGCGGCTTTCAATGCGTTCTGTTTCATCTTTTACCAGGTCGCACATGGCTTTAACTTCACGTTCAGCGGTAAAGACTTCACCATGATTTGTAACACGTTCTCGAGATTTTATACGTGAAGATTCAAGATAACTGTTTTCGGGAGGCGTTGTCATAATACTTACTAATAGAATAATAACACATAATACTCTTATTGGTAAGTACATTATTATCTAAAAACTTACTAAAAGTAAGTATGACCGAAAATGAATTAGCAAAAACTCTTTCTTTAAATCTTAAAAAATATCGAGGAAAATTGACTCAAGAAGCTTTGGCCGAAAAAGCAGATGTTTCCTTTCAGTTAATAAATGGAATCGAAGGGTGTCGTAAATGGGTCAGTAAAAAAACACTTTCAAAAATTGCCTCAGCACTCGATGTTGAAGTGTATCAGCTTTTCATTCCACAAGACAAAACTCCTGTTGTAATCGAAGAAACACCAGAAAACGAAAAAATCCGAAATCAAATTACAGAAGAAGTCGTAGACGAAGTTCGAAGAGTTATGAATAAAGCTTTGGATAAAGTAATAAAATCGTAAAATTGGTTATATGGTTCACAAACAGCACCGCACCGCAAGGCGCGTCACCGTTAACCCAGTTGGGCGCTGACTTCTTCCCACAGGGCGGTTGTTTTTTCTATTGCGGCGGCGGTTTCTTCTATTTCCTGCTGGATTTTGCGGCTTTTCGCGCCATCGCTGTAAACAGCCGGGAGCGAAAGCTGGTACTCCAACTGCGATTTTTTTTCTTCAAGCTCGCTTATTTCGTTCATAAGGCGCTCTTCTTCTTTTTCAAGCTTACGGCGCTCGCCTTTAATACGCTTCTGCTCTTCCCACGAAGCCGCACCGTCGTTTGCCGGCGCCGCAGCAGATGCTACAGCTTTCGCGGATTTATCCGGTTTTGCGCCGCCACCAGCCCCGGAAGGCTTCCCGTTTGCGCCCGTGTTCGTGCGCCCACCCGCGCCAATGCCATTCGCACCGGCTCCAGCCGCGTCGGCCTGCGCGAGGTTTTCTTTTTCGAGCTGCTCCATGTAATAGCCGTACGTACCCGGAAACTCGCGTGAATGACACGGCGTAAGTTCCAGAACACGAGTCGCAAGGCTTTCTATAAAACCACGGTCATGCGAAACGAAAATGACAGTACCGCCAAAATCGCGCAGGGCAGAAAGCAGAACATCCTTTGAATGCATGTCCAAGTGGTTAGTCGGCTCATCAAGGATAAGCAGGTTCACCGGGCGCAAAAGCAGGCGCAACAAGGCAAGGCGGCTTTTCTCACCGCCGGACAGGACATCAATCGCTTTGTAGACATCATCGCCACGGAACAAAAACGCGCCGAGCATATCACGTAGCTTCGGAATAAGCTCCATAGGCGCTTCCGATTCAAGCATTTCAAGCATCGACTGGCTGCCGTTCATTGTCTCGGCGTTATCCTGCGAGAAGTAACCGACAGAAACACCAGCACCTAGGCGGAAAGAACCGGTAAAGTCAGTGTCCTGTCCGGCGAGAATGCGGAGCAGCGTCGTTTTTCCGGCGCCGTTACGTCCAACAACGACGAGTCTGTCGCCGTTCTCGACGACAAGGTTCAAATCGCGCAAAACTTCATGCGCCGCGCCAGAAGCAGCTACACCAGAACCGCCCGCAGCCGTGGAAACTCCCGCATTACCCGCCGCGCCCGACGAACCGGCAGTGCGGTACGTCTTCCCGATGCTTTCTGCTGTAAGCACAAGTCTACCGGAATGCGGCGCTGGCGGAAACGAAAAATGTATTTTTTTCAGCGTCTCAGGTATCTCAATTTTTTCCGCAAGAATCTTATCGAGCATTTTCTGCCGCTCCTGCGCCTGAGCAGCTTTTGTCGCTTTATAGCCGAACCGCCGTATAAAATCTTCCAGTTTCTGAATCTCTTCCTGCTGCTGTTCGTACCGCGCCATAAGCGTCTGAAGCTCAACCCGGCGCACTTCCTCGTAATGGGTGTAGTTTCCGGCGTAACGCTTCAAATCACCGTTAAAAAGCTCGTAAACTTCGTTAATCGTAACATCAAGAAAATAGCGGTCATGCGAAACAAGCAAAAATCCGCCTGTGTAATCGTGAAGGAACTTTTCAAGCCAATCGCGGGCTTCAATATCAAGATAGTTTGTCGGCTCGTCAAGGAGCAGAATATCTGGCTTTTCAAGAAGAGCTTTCGCAAGTGCAATGCGCATCTGCCATCCGCCTGAAAATTCCTCGACGGACCTTTCCATATCTTCCGGCTTAAAACCAAGACCTTCAAGCGTCTGACGCGCAAGAACATCGCGCCTGTTCCAACCAGACTCTTCAAGCCAAGTGATAATTTCGTGCTGCCGTTCCAGCAATGCCATTGCACCGGGCGAATTCGGAGCTTCGGCAAGTTTCGCGCCGATATCTTCCATTTCGTTATGAAGACTGTAACCGTATGAAAAAGCCCTGTCCGCTTCTTCCAAAAGCGTACATCCGTGATGCACAATTCCCGACTGCGGCAAATATCCGATGCGGCAGTCCTTTTGCACAGCACGGTCACCGGAATCGCACTCCATAAGGCCAGCCATCACCTTCATCAGCGTGGATTTGCCTGAACCGTTCGCTCCCGTAAGTGCGGCTTTTGTGCCGGCGGAAAGATTCACCGAAACGTTTTTGAGTATATCTCTGTCACCAAATGCAAGCGAAACTTTTGAAAATTGAACGAAAGCCATTATTACCCGTTAATATGCCGGAGAAGATTCCGAGCACGTAAAGAATATGACGTTGCTGTTTGAAGCACGCTGCCGGATGATATTGTCCTTTATTGTTGCCCTTGTGGCATCTTCTATTCGAATACCGCCGTCAACTATCTCATAAAGGAAGATAACTTCCTTTCCGCCGTCAAATTTAAGTGATATTACACCGTCGTAAGAGAATGTAAGCGAAGATGAAAGGAAGTACGGCAAGCTTACAGTACCGGTATTTCCTGCCCCGTAAGGAATTACAGACGGAGAAAGCGCACTGTAGCCTGTCCACTCGAACGTATTGTCCTCTCCAAGATACAGCGTTCCGTAATTGGAGCTTATAAAATATGGTCCAAGCTCACGCAAGTTTTTGTAAACGTCCGCGCGGCGCGTAATCTCGTCATCTATGTATTCTCCTGCAGACTTGTTGAGCGTAACAAGGTTGTAGGAAACAGGCATTCCTCTTTCGCCGATGTACTGTACGACGATAAAGTTGCTCTTGCGGACAGTTACCGTTATAGGCGCGCCGTTAAACTTATATACGTATTCTGAGGTTTTCGTAACGCCATCATAAGGATACTTGACCGAAACATCGTCTATAGTAAGCCGTATTTCGCCGGAACGGAAACCTGTGTCAAAAGCGGAGGTGCGCTTGATCTTTGAAAGGTCTATAGTACCTTTCTCAACCATATCTTTGTATTCTTCCGGGTACCATACTGATTCAAGCATGTTGTCGCGTACGGAATCGGCTTCTTCAATATTGGCGTTATCAAGGCCGTCGTTGTTAACAGTCTCGTCGAACAAACGCAAATTATAAGAGAAGCACCATCCTGTAGTTCCGTCAGAAGCGATTACACGGAGCCAATCTCCTTCCATCGCTGTGTTGCCGGACATAACAGCCTGACCTTTACCCTTATAAAGAACTTTTATAACTTCATTTTTTCTAAGACGATAAACCTGCTTTGATGTATTAACAGCCTCTGCTCTCATTGGAAGTCCGTCGAGCACTACTCGCGCGTACATATGACGATAATCTGTGTATTTACCAGCCCTTTGCTCGGCTTTTTTCTTAGACTCAGGATCTGTTATCTGCCAAAGCGGAACTTCTATTTTATCTTCCGTACCCGGAATACCGATTACGTACACACCGCTTATTTTTGACTTGATGTATACAGGAACAACGTCACAATCAGAAAGCCCTTTTTCGGGAACAGACCAAAGAAGAACGCCATATCCCATTATATTTGAGCATGAAGTGAGACAAAATAACAATAAAGCCGCCAAAATCAAAAGGCAGCGTGAACATACAGTTTTCATGTGCAAAAGAATAACACACAATCCATTTTATTTCCACAGGCTCAAATAGAACAATTTACAAAACGTTATTTAATAAGTTATACTTATTGTTATGAAAACAGATAAAGTGCCCGTCAGGAGCGAAGTTCCTGCCAAAGATAAGTGGGATCTTACATCCCTCTATATGAAAGAATCTGAATGGGAAGACGATCTTTCGCTTATCCCAATTCTAGCCGATGAACTGCTTACCTACAAAGGCAAACTGGCAGAGAGTCCCGATTCCCTGCGGAACTCGCTCGATTCGTTCTGCCGCTTGCAGATGATTGCTGAGACAACAGGCTCCTACGCATTCCTTCTTACTGCCGGGGACGAAGAAGACAGCTCCAATCAGGATAAATACGGCCGCTACGTAATGGCAGCAACAGCCGCAGAAACAAAAACAAGTTTCTATATTCCTGAGATTCAGGCAATTCCAGAAAAAAAACTGAAAGAATGGATTGAACGACCAGATTTTCACGACTATAAAGTTTTCCTTACAAAACTGCTCCGAATGAAACCATACATTCTTAGCGAAAAAGAAGAACGCCTGCTCTCGTTGGAAGGCGAAAGCGGTGCGACAGCTCACAAGACGTTCACTATGCTTACGAACGTCGATATGAACTTTGGTTCAGTAAGGACGCAGGACGGTCTTAAAAAGCTTACGCAGTCTACCTGGTCATCGCTTATGATGAACGAAGACCGCGATATCCGGAAAAAAGCGTACACAAAGTTCTACAAGGCGTTCGACGCGCACAAGACCACAATTGCCTCACTTTACGCAGGCAGCGTCAATCACGACATATACGAAGCCCGCGCCAGAGGCTACAAGTCCGCAAGGGCGATGGCTCTTTACCCGGACAACGTACCGGAATCTGTATACGACAACCTTGTAAAGACTGTGCGCGCGAACCTTGAGCCGCTCCACAAATACTACGCGGTTAGGAAAGAGCTTTTGGGCGTGAAGGATTTGCGCCACTACGACGTTTACGTTCCGCTCGTAAAAAACATAAAGAAAGTTACGCCATACGATGACGCCGTTGAGATTATCCGCAACGCGCTCGCACCGCTTGGTGAAGACTATACAAACACTCTTTGCGACGGTCTTAAAAACGGCTGGGCAGACAGATACGAAAACAAGGGAAAACGCTCAGGAGCTTTCTCCGCCGGCGGTTTCATCGGCTATCCGTATATCCTGCTCAACTACAAAGAAGACGTTCTTCGCGATGTTTTCACAATGGCTCACGAAGGCGGCCACTCGATGCACTCCTGGTACTCTGTCCGCTCGAATCCGTTCATGCAGTACAGCTACACGATATTCGAGGCAGAAGTCGCATCTACATTCAACGAGCAGCTCGTCTTCCAGTACCTGATGAACACGACGAAGGACAAAAACCTTAAGAAGTTCCTTGTTGCTGAACGCGCCGGCGACATTCTGGCGACACTTTACCGCCAGACGATGTTCGCAGAGTTCGAGCACACGGCGCATTCGCTTGTAGAAAACGGAACGCCTCTTACGGTTGACATTTTGCGCTCCGAATACAGAAAGCTTCTTGAAGCATACTTCGGGCCGGACGTTAAGTTTGAAAAAACAAGCGATCTTGAAGGCTTGCGCATTCCGCACTTCTATTCTGCATACTACGTTTACAAATATGCGACAGGCATTTCAGCGTCGTTGGCTTTGGCTGAGCGCGTCACTAAAGGCGGCGAGAAAGAACGGTCAGACTACTTTAAGTTCCTCTGCTCCGGCGGTTCCCGCTACCCGATTGAGTCGCTTAAAGTTGCAGGGGTAGACATGACATCCACAGCACCTGTTCAATCTGCTGTGAACACGTTTGCGTCGCTTGTAAAAGAGATGGAGAATTTTTAACAAACAGCGTAGAAAGGTGCTGTTTTGTTGGCTTCTTACAAAGAAACGCCACCGGAGCAGCACTTTTCTTGCAGTATTTGTTAAAAAGTTCACTTTTTTTCAAGAAAACCCTGAATTTTGCCGACAATTGAATTAGAATAGTGTATATGGGGTATTGTAAAAGTTACCTTAAAACTGATATTCCATATCGGATATAAAGAACGGAGTTTAAAACTGTTATGAGTTCTGTTAGTGATTTTGTTTCACATAAAAAAGTTGAAGCCCACAATCACCTTAATTTAGGAATGCGTTACGCTTCTTATGTTCCGTGGGCGGGATTCTATATTCCTGACTTCCCGAAGAAGATATACGAAGGCGGTCTTACAGAGATGCACAAGTACATCGGTGAGTACACACGCCCAAGAGTTTCTTCAGGCAAAGACGCACAGGACCTTATAACACTTTCAATTCAGGATGCAATTGCGGACGGAATAACCGTTCTTGAAGGTAGCGTTGATATCCAGTTTGTCGGTCACTGGGGCAACAGCATAGACAAGTTCCTGGACATGGTTCAGCGTATAAGAGATAAATTCGCTGACAAAATTGATTTCCGCCCAGAACTTGGTATGGGAAAACTTTTCCCGGCAGATAAGATAAAAGCATGGGCACCCGCTTGTATAGAAAGCGGTGTTTTCAAGAGTATAGACCTTTATGGTCCTGAAGTTTTTGAAGGACTTGAAACTTTCAAACCGATGTATGACCTTGCCGGTAAACTTGGAATAAAGAAAAAGGCACATGTCGGAGAGGTTTCAGACGCAATCTCCGTAAAACAGTTCGTCGATTATTTTGAGCTTGACGAAGTTCAGCACGGAATTGGCGCAGCAAAAGACGATAAAATACTTCAGTATCTTGTGGACAAGAAAATCCGCTGTAACATAACGCCGGCAAGTAACGTAATGCTTTGTTCAGTGCCGTCGCTTAAGGAACACCCGATACGCAAGATGTGGGATGCCGGAGTGCGCATGACAATTTGTACCGACGACCTGCTCTTCTTCAACAGAAGCGTAAGCGAGCAGTGTCAGGACATGGTTGACTGCGGACTTTTCACAAAGGAAGAAATCTTTAAGATTTTCGACTCCGAGCTTTAAAAAGCTTGCTCGCCTGTGAAAGGCTTGCCGCACGAGCTGGCAGCCCGCGAAATACGCAACACAAACTGATGACAATACAGCCTCTAAGAACTGACGTTTTTAGAGGCTTTTTTTATAACTACTTTAGGCAGATTTTAGGCAGATAATATATGAAACTTCTTCTTGCCCCGATGGCGACTCTTAGTCATGAAGCCCTGCGCCGTGCGATTTACAGGCATGGCGGCTGCGACGAATACTACACAGAAATGATTAACGCTGCGTCGCTCGTGAACGGCGGCAAATTCGAAAAGTATTACATCCTCAACGGTCCGGAACCGGAAAAAATCGTGTGGCAGCTTACAGGCGAAGACGGCGGTAAGATGGCGGAAGCAGCCTCCATCGTCCGCGAAAAAGGCGGACTCGGCATAGATATAAACATGGGCTGTTCCGCACCTGAAATATACAAGCACGGCGCAGGAATCGCCTGGATGATGAAACCCGCCGAAGAAACACGCGAGATGCTCCGCGCAGTAAAAGCCAACATCGGAAACTTGCGTTTCAGCGCGAAAATCCGGCTTGGTGACGAGGACTTTACGGAAGACTCATTTTTCACCTTCGTTGATATGCTGCTCGAAGAAGGAATTTCGCGCATAGTGCTTCATCCGCGTACACGCAAAGAAAAGTATTCGCGTCCTGCCAGATGGATTTATATCCAAAAGCTTATAGAACATATAGAAAAAGTATGCGGGAAAAATGCGTCAAACGTGACCGTCGTCGGAAACGGATGCCTACACGACCAAAAATCGCTTGAAACACTCTGCTCCATCGCACCTAAAATGGACGGCGTAATGATCGGTCGAACGGCAGTACAGAAACCGTGGATTTTTGCAGAACTTTCGAATATCTTCCTTTCCAAATCTGAAAAATGGGTATATTCTATTGATATGTACAAGGAGGCTGAGCTTTTTACAGCCGACCTTATGACATACCAACCGGAAGAGTTTTACGAAACGCGTTCAAAAAGGTTCTTCACATTTTTCTTGGATAACTTTATGTACGCACATTTCCTAAAAACAAAAATATTGAACTCTTCCGAACGCGAAAATCAGCTTGCTGTTCTGGCAGAATATTTTGAAAAGATGCCTGATGAGCGATTCGTGTATCTAGGGGAAAAACATGATAACATACCGGAAAAATAAACTTATCCCTCTGCTCATAATCCTCTCTGCAGTATTTGTACTGACATTGGCGGCATCATTCCTGTTGCCTCTGATTTTCGAGACAAACATAATATCAGATTCAATGGTTCTGCCATCATATTCATACGACGAGCCGTTCGGTACTTTAACACAAAACCAGGCAAAAAAATGGTTCGATTCCGGCAACCCGCTTCAGGCAGCCCAGTATGACGGAGAAATCCACAATCCCACGAGTTTTGACATAATCTCTTGGTACATTCAGTTTGAAATACCAGAAAAAGCATACATATCAGATTCATGGAACGGAACATACACAAGGGAAGGCAACATAATTACAGTTGAGCCCCCGAAAGACTACAACAGAACGATTCCGCCGGGAGGAAACATAACATACGGCTTTATAATGTACGCGCCAAAAAGCTTTTCATCCACAGATGTCACATTTTTCTTCAAGCAGAAAATTGAAATATCCCGCTCCTGGCATTATTACGCGCTCATAATCCTGACGATTGTTTCCGGTTCATCGCTCCTTATATGCATACCGTTCATAATTAAAGTCAGGGAATTGCAGAAAAAAGAGGAGCAGGCTCGTAATGGTATAGAGCAAGTCCTTAAACTTTTCGCGAACACAATCGAAGCAAAAGATAAATACACTTCCGGTCATTCCGCACGCGTAAGCTTCTATGTAAAGGAGCTTGCGCTACGCATGGGGCTTTCAAAGCAGGAACAGCAGAATATCTACTACATGGCGATTATCCATGACGTTGGAAAGATTGGTATATCCGATAATATTCTTTCAAAACCGGATGTTCTTGATGCCCAAGAAATGGAAATAATGCGGACTCACGCAGCAAAGGGCGGGGAGATTCTTGCCGATTTCACTTCTCTGCCGGAAGCAGCCCTGGTTGTACGCCATCATCATGAGCGATACGACGGAACAGGTTACCCGGACGGGCTTAAAGGCGAGGAAATCCCTCTTTTCTCACGGATTATAAGCGTCGCGGACGGATATGATGCAATGACATCTGACCGGTGCTACCGCAAAAAACTGCCGATGAGCATGGTCAAAGAAGAATTGATAAATAACTCAGGCACGCAATACGACCCAAGAGTCGTGCAGTGTATGCTTGATATTATGGAAACCGGATTTACGACCCAACCGTAAGAAGAGATTTTGAGAGATTATTGTCGGTGTGATTATCAACGGGCGCGTTTTACAAAGCAAATTTCATACAAGCAGAGATTCTTCAAAATCAACAGGAAGTCCGCTCCAAACCTGTTTTCCAGCTTTCATAACAGTTATCTCGTCTCCAAGCGCGCGGGCTTCTTCTATATCATGCGTAACGACGATTCCTGCAAACCCAAGTTCTTTTTGCCACTGACGCAGTTCTTCTGAAAGCTTTTTTCTAAGCGGAGCATCAAGAGCGGAAAAAGGCTCGTCGAACAAAACAAGACTGGGCTCTGCAATAAGCGTCCGCACAAGTGAAACACGCTGTGCTTCTCCGCCGGAAAGAGAATCTGGCCACCGCTTTTCAAAACCATTAAGCCCAAAACGCGAAAGCCATTCTGAAGCTTTTTCGTAACGCTCTTTCCGGCGCATTCCGGCAGCGGCAAGAGAATACGCTGCATTATCAACGATTCTCATGTGGGAAAAAAGCGCGGGGCTTTGAAACACCATACCTATATGGCGTTTTCCCGCCGGGGTTTTCGTAATGTCAGTGCCGTCAAGCGTAATTCGCGCATTTTTTCCGGGCGGTAAAAGTCCTGCCATCATCTTTAGAACTGTGGACTTGCCGCTGCCGGAGTGCCCGACAATGACGAGCATTTTTCCGCGATCCACGCCGCCGGTGAAGTCTATTGAAACCGATTCCCAATCCATGTGTAAGTTTTCAGCCGTAAAAAACATCGTTCTCACCTCCCCAGTTTTTTGCCGCGCACCCCACTACGCGCAATACTTCGCGCTAAAGTTCGCGGCTTGCCGGATTCATCACCGTGCCTTCCTGCCAATTTGTCAGAAAACGCGAATAGCGCCATCGACGAAACAATTAAAACCGTACCGCTGCCACACGCGGCGGCAAACCGATACGCTCCCGCAAGCCGATACGTATAGAGCGAAAGCGTCTCAAAGCGCGGTATTCCCAAAATCAACGGCAAGTTCGAGTCGCCCGCGCTTATTGCGGCACAAAATGCGAATGCCGAAAACAAAGCCCGCCGCGTCTGCGGAAGCTGTACCCGGAAAATAACGTCCAAGCGCGACGGCGACAAAAGCGAAGCCGCATCAGTCACAGCCATAGGAATCCGCTCCATTGCGCCGCGAATCTGCTGGAACGCCAGCGGCCACGTCAAAGCTGCCTGCGTTATTACAAGCATAACAGGGCTTCCCGCAATGTGAAAGCGGCGCAGAACGTTCGTAAGCCCGAACCCGATTACAACAGAGGAAACTGCCATCGGCAAAAGCGGTACAATGCGGAAAAGGATGCTTTTACCGTATGGGTCGGCGCGGCGGGCGACACACGCAAAGAAAAACGCCGTCACCACACAAAGCGACGCGCTCCCAAGCGAAGTCGCAACCGTATTCAAAAGCGCATTTGTAAAACTTTTTTGCGAAAAAAGTTTTATAAGGTCACTTGCTCCTGTAAAAACTATTGCAGTGAGCGGCAGCACCAAAAACAGCAGGATTGCTCCGCCGATTACAGCAAGCCCCGCTATCTCCGCCGCGCCGTGTACGCGCACAGGCGGCAGCGAGCTTACTCCGGCATGGGTTCGTCGCCCTTTTTTGCCAAGCAGCACATAGCCAACGACAAAAAGCGATGCCGCCGTCGTTTCCGTAAACGCAAGCTGCCCGG
>JAEEGK010027335.1_pt1 | contig 11532 bp, 7 predicted proteins | sample 8958771 | NCBI WGS metagenome assembly JAEEGK01 (sample SAMN16246547, study PRJNA631951) | gut metagenome | biome: gut microbiome; feature: rumen; material: SC-attached | host: Bos | place: Iran: Karaj | collected 2018-10 | reverse complement strand
TTTATAGAAAATGAAACTATTGAATATGAATTTGAAATAAAAAAATACTTCATTCTATTGATTTAAAGAATATGAAAAATTTAAAAAACTATTATTTTTATTTAATTTTTCTTATAATAATAAATTACTTATAAAAATATGTGTATATTTTAAATTTTTTTTTAATTTATTTTTTATTTTTTTAAAAAAAAAAAATTAAATTATTTTTTTTTATATTGTAAATCATTAATTAATATCATCTTCTAAATTTGCAACATCCATTTGCTCAAAATTTTCACTTGTTTCACTTTGCTTATCATTCTTACTTTTATTAATTGATGAAGATTTAACATAATTATTACTATTACCAAATTGATTATAATTATTATTATTTTCATTACCATTAAGATTTGAACTTTGAATATTTTTATTTGATGAGGGGGGAGCATCATTATTATTATTTTCTATAGGAAAATAATTTTCATTATTATTCTCTATAGGAAAATCATCATCATTATTATTATCATTTTTAGGAAATTCCTTAATTTTGCTACTCTCTATAGGATAATCATCAACATATTTATTTTCATAATTAGGAAATTCATTATTTTTATTACTCTCTATTGGAATATCATTATTATTATTATTTTGTAAAGGAAATTCATTATTATTATTATTTTGTAAAGGAAAATCATTATTATTATTATTTTGTAAAGGAAATTCATTATTATTATTATTTTGTAAAGGAAATTCATTATTATTATTCTGCATTGGGAAAGAATTTTGATTATTAGGGAATGAACCTTCTATATTATTATTTGCAACAATACTCTTTTGTATATTACCATCATAAGGAATTTGATTTGGAATTGATTGTGGAAAAGCATTTTTATCTTTTTCTTGATTATTTAATGATTGATCATTGATATGTTGATAATTTTCTTCAACAACATCAGGTAAATCATTTTTACTAGATTTATCTTCATTTTCTTGATATTCTAATTCATTACTTTTATCTTCAGCAAGTTCTTTCTTTCTATCTAAAGGATCTTTTCCATTCATAACATCAAATATATTATCTGAAATATTTTTAGCATCATTTTTAGCTTCTTCAAGAGTTAATTCATTATTTTTAATAATATGTTTTTCATACATTTCATTAACAAAATATTTTTTAGTTGTAATATTCATTTTTTCTCTTGAATATACTTTCACATCAAGTGATTGAACTTCATTATCTTTTACATCATCTGCATATATAAACATTAAATTTTTATCATTTTCATCCCATCCACTAAATATTTCATTTTTTAATTCAGGTGCATTTTTCTTTTTTTTAAATCTTCTATATTTATTTTGTATTCTTTTTATCTTTTCTTCATCTTCTTTAAATTTACTATAATAGTCTTCTTCTTTATCTTCATTTTCATTTTTTGGGTTTAGATTATCTATTTTATTAATATCAGTATTTCCTAAAACTTTTTCTTCAATTTCTTCATAAATTTCTTCATCATTCATATTTCCTTCAACTTTTGATTTACTTTGAGATTTTTTATCCAAAGCACCACTTTCATTAAATTCTTTTTCATAATCTTCTTCATCTTCTACTACTTGTACATTTGTTTGTTGATCATTTATTGGTACTTCACCTGGTTTTATATCAATTTCTTCTTTTTCTTTATATTTGATTTCATCTTTTTTTCGTCCTCTTAAATTATTATTTTCTTCTTGATTATCATTTTGATCTATATTATCTACAATTACTTTTTCTTTAAAATTATCAACTTTTTCTTCATTATTTTTATTTTCTTCATTCTCATTTTTATTTTCTTCATTCTCATTTTTATTTTCTTCATTCTCATTTTCATTTTCTTCATTCTCATTTTCATTTTCATATTCTCCTTTTAATCTCATCATATAATCATTTTCAGTTTTTGAATTTTTTAATTTTTGATCTTCATCATTTTGATCATCAGGTATTGAATCCAAAATAATTGAAGGATCAGTAAAATCATCATATTCAAAAAAAGGTTCAAATGATTCAAATAATTTTTGAACTTCTTGTTTTTTATAAATTAAATCTTCTTGATTAATCATATTTTCTTCATTTTGGTTTTTAAATGAATCTTTTTTTTTCATTGTTTCTACATCTTTCATATATGTATTTAACATATTATTTAAGTTTGCTTGTGGCTTTTGTGTTTTATATTTTCCTGGAGCTTTCCATTTATTATTTACATATAATTTTTTTGCTTGTTTTAAATTTGTGTTGTAAAATCCTTTCATTGATGTTGAATTTGGTTCATATATTTTTAATTTTTTATCACATTTATATTTTGGAGTATATTTTGTTTTTGAAGGTTTCATTTTTTTTTTATTATTTTTTTTTGGTTTATATTATTTTTAAAGATTTTTTTTAAAATATAAAATATACATTATATTAATATTTATTTATTTTTTATAATTTATAAAATTTATAAATATATCATTTTATTTTTAATAATCTTAAAAAAAAGAAAATATAAATTTACATTATTGATTCAAGTTTTAAATTATAATTATTTTATCTTTTCCTTTATTTTTTTTTTAATTAACTCCAACACAAAATCTTTGGAATATATCATAAGCTTTTGTTCTCCAATTATCAATTGAATTAAAAATTAATTCATTACATTTTTTCATTAAATCATTTTCATTACATATTGCCAACAAAAATTTTTCTTTTAATATTTTTAATATATTATCTTTATCACGAAAACTATTTAAATCATGATAAATATTACAAAATAATTCAACCATCAAAATAATAATATCATATTTCTTTCTAATAATTTTAAATCCTTTAAAAAATAAATCTTGAAATAAAAGAAAATATTTAGATTCTGTTCCACCAATTAATTCAATAAAATCACTTGTAAATTTAAAAGGAGCTTTTTCAAATTTTATATTACCAGGAGTTTTATCAAGTAAAAAACCAAAATCAATATGAATAACATTTCCTTCATCATCAATTAAAATATTTCCATTATTTCTATCTTTTATTTCAAAAAAATAACAAATGAGTGAATAACCAACAAATGATGTAATAAAATTATTAATTGCTTTTTCATATTTTATACTAGTATTACCAAATTTAAAAATAAAATAATTTTTTAAATTTGAATCATTATAATTTAAATTATTTTTATCAATTCTTGATATAGATTCAAATGAATATTTTTCATCATATGGAAATTGAATTTTATTTATTTTTGATAATGAAACTGAATCAATTATTGTTTGTAAAAATCCACCTGAACAATTAGATATAACACTAAATGATTTTAAATGAATATTTAATCCTTCTTCAAGAAAAAAAGAATTAAATAAATTAATTATTTGACTTATAAAATAATCTTGTCTTAATTCATCACCTCCTTTTATTATAGATGAAATAACTTTTCTTTCAATATAATTTGGGTTATTATTATATTTTGAATTAATTAATACTTTTTCTTTTACTTCATCAAATGTATATTTATTAAATATTCCAGCTGATTCAGGAGAAATCATTGTTTCAGAATAACTATTATATGTATTTCTTATTTGAACTGAATTTATTATTTTTACATTTGGTATTGGAGTTATTAAATTTGCTTTTGGTTTATTATTTTTTGGTGTATTAACTCTTGGTTTTATGATTTTTGGAGGTGGTTTTATTATTAAAGGTTGTTTATTTACTTTTTTTATATTATTATTTTTATTTAATGATATTTCAATATCATCTATATTTTTGTCTTGTTCATCATTATTTGTTTTTGATATTTGATTTAAATTTGGAATTTCTATTGAATATTCAAATAAAATTTGACATGGTACTCTTTCATTTGTACTAATTGGATATGAAAATGTTTCATCTATTTTTAATAATATTGAATCTTTATGTTCTTCAAGTAATGATAATGGATTATATATATTACTAGGTAAAAATTCTTTATTTAATAATAATATAAATTCTCTTAATGATGATTCTCTCATTGCTCTTGGTACTGCCCTTAAAAGTTCTGAAATATTTACTATATCATTTATAAAATTTATTTCACTGAAATATTCTAACCATTTTAAATTATTTTTTGATTTTTCATTTAATTTAATTTGTTCATTTTTCTTTTTATTTAAGTAAAATTTATTCCATTTTATATTTCCATTCTCTTGATATAATTCTCTTATATTATCTAATTTAGTTAAATTTTTTTTTATTAATTGCTCTATATTATTATATACTCCAAATATTGATGTATAAATATTTGTTAAATTATTATTATTATTATTTACATTATTTTGGTCCCATATACTAAATATTTCAATTATCAAAGTTTGTAAATCTTTTAAATCAATATGTTTTTTATAACAATTTTTACATGAAAAAATATTTAAAATTATTAAATGCCCAAATTGTTTTGATGATTTAATTTCATCAAATATATAATTTAAAGTAATTTTTGCTAATTTAGGATAATCTTCATATTGAATAACATAAAGACCAAATAAAATAGGAATTAATTGTTTTTTTAATTTAAAAGAACATTTAGAAACAATTTCTAATTTTTCTTTAATTAATTTTTTTGTTTCTTCATCTTCTTTTTCATAAGTATATATATCTAAAATTGCTTGAATAGGAGTTTCATAATCTTGATTATCTATTATATTTGTTTCATTATTTGTTGATATTTCAGAAAGTACATTTGAAGATAACTAAATATTTTTATTATATAATAATTTTACTTTATTATCAGACGATTTATTTTCAATAATTGATGAATCAATTGAGTTATTGTTATATTCTTTCATTATAATTTTTACTATAAGGAATAATTAATATTTTAATTGCGAAAGAAATAATTAAAAAATAATTTTATAATAATAAAAAATATATTAATTTAAATATATTAATATTTTTCATTGATTAAATCATCATCTTCATCATATTGAGTATCAATAAGTTTTTCATTTTCACTAAAAAAAAAATAAAATTAAAAAATTAAAAATTACTCATCTTTTTTATCATCAAGTAAATCTTCATCATTTAAAGTAATATGATGAATATATTTTTCCTCTTTATTAATACAGGGATTATTTTGAGTTCTAAAAATTATTATAATTGCAATAAAAGCATAAATCTAAAAATAAAATAATTATTTAATTAAATATTTTTATACAAATGAACCAATAATTAAAATTATTCCTGCTCTTATTTTTTCTCCTTCTTTAATATGAAAATGTTCCGCATTTGAAAAAGCCATAATTGAAAGAATTAAAAGTACAATAAAACCACTTATTGAAATAATTAATAAATAATTCATTAAAAATGTTCCATTTTCTAACATTATATAAAATATTTAAAATATAATTTTTTAAAATAATATAATTTAAATATATTTTTTCATATTTTCTTTCATTAATATTCTCTTTCATCCCAAATTTGTCTTAAAATCAAAATATTATTTTCAATTTTATTAATTTTTGTAATTAAAATGTCTTTTAATTTTTCTCTTTCTTCTTTATCTTTAATTTCTTTAACATCTTCAATATATTTATTACATTTTTCAATTCCTTCTTCTAATTTACTAATTCTTTTATTTAATTCTTCTTTAACTTCTTTAGAAGTCATTCCTTTAATATTAGGTAAATCTTCATTATCATCTTTTAAGAAAGTAGGATCATTTTTCATATAACTATAAATCCAATGTCCTTGTCCAAGCATTTTAGAAGAAATATAAGCTTCATTAATTATTGAAATAAAAACATTCATAACAACAACAATAAATAAAATACAGAAAATATATCCATATATTTGACCAAGAAAATAACTTACTTTAGTTATATCACTTATAATATCATAAACAGAATCTCCATTTATAATTGCAAATAAATTAAACATTGTATCTGAAACATTTGTAAATCTTTCACTTCTCCAAAAAATACATAAAGCTAAAAATGAAAATCCTAAAAAAACTGGTAAAATACTAATAAGGAAAATTACTACGTTTGGAAAAGCAAAAAATAAAGTTTTGTATATTGTTGAATATTTTGGTGAATAATCTAAATATTTTCCTAAACCAAAATATGCAAACATTGAAGCAAAACCAACTAAAATTTCTGTTGATGCATTTATATTTTCTTTATCAAAAATTCCTGAAATACCACTTACTAATTGAAATATATTTCCAATTATATTTAATATTTCCCAATTATTTAATAATTCTCCTAATTTTTTATATTCTGATAAAAATTCTTCATTATTACCATATACATTTATATTTTTTTTAACCCAAAAAATTCTTATAATTTCATATAAATATTTTAATGATAATATCATTGAACAAATAGAAAAGAAAATAACTAGACAATGAACCCATAAAAATCTCGCAAAGAAAATTTCATAAAATGTTAATTCTGTTATGTCTGAACATGCATTTTTTTCAATTTCAAGATTAACAATAAAATGTGCTTTTAATGAAAAATCATAATTTTGTTTAATTTTCCAACCAAAACATTCTAAATGTTGTTTATAATAAAAAGGAACATATGTATTAAATTTATAATTAATTTCAAATTTTTCAACATAATTTAAAAATTGTTTTAATTCATTTTCTGAATAAACAAAAGGACCTAAATTATTTTGAGTAATATTCCAATTAGTTTTGTTTGGTATTCCAGGTTTATATTTTTCAATATCATCAGTAAAATAAAAATAAAGAGGAATATCTTTTAATTCAATATCTTTATCATCTTCATCCTTATAAACTAATAATTCAAGAGAATCATTTTGAAAAGTAAACATATTATCAGTAGTTTTTTTAACATGATTTTTTAATTGTTCAATATTATATAAATAAGTTTCTCTTACATAATCTTTTTCTTCTTTTGATGATTCACTTATTAATTTTTGATAAAAAACTTTTTCTTGTGCTCTCATATAATCTGTATTAACACTTATTACTACTATTGCTTGCATTGTTGTTCCTATTACTAATAATATATGAAATAATAATTTATAAGGAAATCTACCGTAAATTCTATATTTACTTATTGGATCTAATGTTATTCTATCACGTGCTGGCATTAAATCTTTCATTTTTGTTTATTTTTCTTTTTGTTTTTTTTGAATTTTTTTTTTTAATTATACATTATTTTTTTTTAATATTTTTAATGTATTTTTTTTATTTTTTATAATTTGTCAAAATATAAAATAAAAATTTAAATAATTATCATATATATGGAAAATTCTTTACTTGGAAAAAAAAGAACTCAAAGAGAAGATGATTCAGATAATGTAAATTATTGATTATTATAATTTTTTAGGAATATATTGAGATGTCTAGGAGTAAAGAAGAGATTGAAAAATTACAAAAAAATGAAGAAAAAAAAGAAAATGAGAATTCACCAAAAATAAAAGCTCCAATTATGAATGCATTTAAAAAAATGGTTACTGAAAAAATTACTATTCAATCAGACGATGATGAAGATGAAAAGAATGAAGAAAAATTAAATATTAAAAATAAAGAAATAAAAGAATCTAATAATGAAGATAATAAAAAAGAAATAAATGAAGTTAACACAAAAGATGCAAAAAATGAAAAAAAAGAAGATAAAATAGAAAATAAAGAACCAAAAAATGAAAAAGATAATGATAAAAAGAATGAAGAAATAAAACCAAAATTTTCTTTATTTAACAATCAATCAACATCAAATACACAAAGTTTATTTGGAACAATAGGAAATTCAAATAATAATAATTCAAATAGTTTATTTGGAAATATAAATAATAATAATAATTCAACAAGTTTATTTGGAAATATCAATAATAATAAAAATACAAATATTTTTTCAAGTAATTTTGCTTCAAAAAAAGATGATAATACAAAAAAAGAAGGAAATCTTTTCTCAGGAGAAAGTTTATTTAAACCCTCAGGTTCATTATTTTCTAATACTGAAGGATTAACATTTTCAGGTTTTAAAAACACAACATCATTTTTTACTGATAATATTTCAAAAGAAAAAAAAAATGAAAATGAATTAGAAGAAGGAGATGAAAATGAATTATTTACAGATGAAGATGATAAACCAAAAACAGAAAATCCAAAACCATTAGAAAGTCAAGATATTTCAAATTATGAAAAAAAATTTACTATTCATATAGATAATTTTTACGTTTATTCAAAAGAAAATAAAAAATATATTTCAAAAGGAAATGGATTTTTATCAATTGAAATATCAAAAGATAAAAATAAAAAAAGTAGTGTTATTGTTTTTAGAAATCATGGAGGAAATAAATTAGTTGAAGGATTTATTATTAATAATTTAAGTAAAATTATTACTGAAGAAAAAAATTATAAAAATATTGCAACTGTTCATTATCTCTCTATTAATAATTTAGGAAAAAATGAAATTGGCATTGCAAAAATTCCTTTTAGTAATATTGAATTATTTAAAAGTTTTAAAAATGCTTTTGAAGAAGGTATTAAATATGTTAAAGGATAATAAATTTTTTTAAAAAACTAAATTTTATGTGAAATAATAATTTAATTTTTTTTTTTTTTAATATTTATTATTTTTTTTAGTGGCATTCATTTTATATGAAATATTTTTATTACTTGTGCATCCTTGAAACATTTTTTTTGGATTATTTTCATTCAATTCATAATGAATAATATCTTTTTCTAATTTATTTGGCTGAGTATATCTATCTATTTTGCTTATAAAAGATTCTTCGTTTTGATTTTCATTATTAAAATTAGATTGTCTTGTTTTTAAAAATGAATTTGGTGGACTTCTATATCTCTTTCTTTCACTCTCTATTTCTTTAGTTATCACATCTTCTTTATACAATAATCTTAAATCGACTTTAATATTTACTAAAGGTTTTTTATTTGGATTTTTCTTATGTTTTGTTTTAGAAGTACTTCTTGCACTTTTTCCATATTTTGATATTTTAATTTTTTTATTATTTGAATTTATAGTATTTGATTTTTCATTATTTTCTCCTAAAGTCGTTGTTCTTTTATTTAATATATTATTTTCAGTTTCTTTATTATTTATGTTTTTAAAGGAAGGTTCTGTAAGAATACCAGAATAATGTATATTTGTATTATTTGTATTATTATTTGAATTATTATTTGAATTTAAAGAATTTATAAATGAATTTTGATTATTTAAAGTATTATTATGTGGATTTTGACTTTTTAATATTTCTTTTTTTTCTGAAATTAAACTGTTATTTTCATTTTTAATACTTAAATCATTTAAAGTTTCAAAAATTCCATTATTTTCATTATTATTATTAACATTATTATTATTAACATTATTATTATTAACATTATTATTATTAATATTATTATCATTTTCATCATTATTAATATTATTAGCATTTTCCTCATTAATAATATTATTTAATAATTTTTCATTGTTTATATTATTATTTTTTTCTCCTGAAATAAAAAGTCTTATTGTATTTGCAATATTTTTTTTAAATTGTTCATATCCTTTTCCTTTTTTTTCAACTATATCATAGTTAAATAATGTTTCATATATTGTCCTGTTTCCTTTTGTTTTTAAAAAGTTATTTGTTGATTTGGTATATATTAAATTAATTAATGATAATATATTACTATGACCATTGTCATCACCTTTAAAATGTTTATTAAAATTACTTGTTTTTATATTGCTTTTGACATTTTTATGAATTAACCTATTCAATTTTTCTAAATCTTTTTTTACTATCACATTTGTAATATGATTATTTAATTCCTTATTCAAAGGAATTTCATAGTTTATTCTTTTATCATTTTTTCCACCCATATAATTATTATTTAATTTAAATTATCATTAGATAATAAATTATTAAATAAAATTATTAAATATTATATATTAGATATTCGAATAAAAAATATATTAGAAAAATAAATAGAAATAATATGGAAGTTTCATAATATGAAAATTAATATAGTTAATTTTAATTTCATATTTCCTTTTATTTTCAAAAATCTTTTTCTTTCAATATTAAATGAGCTATTATTACTATTTAAATCTTTAAAAATGAATTATAGATTCTTCTGAAAATTCAAAAAAAAATGCCTCTTAGAAATAAAAAAATAATTTAAAATTAATTGAAATAATTAACTCTCCCATTATTAATAGGAGGATTTTTTTCATTAAAACATAATTTTTCATTATCATTTTCATTCCAATTTGTAATATCAATAATTTTTTTATATTATTTAAATCATCCTTTTGACAATTAAAAACTTTCCTAAAATAAACAAATATACTTTTTAATTTTAAAATAGAAAGGAATTAACATAATTTATAATTTAAATAATAATTATCATAAAAATTTAATAATCATTAGTTTTTTTACTACAAAAACATTAAAAATTATTACAGTATAAGAATTGATTTCTTCTTCTTTATTTATTTAATTGTAAATTATAAATAAAAGAATTAAAATGACTTCCATTATAATCTTTTACGTTTAAATTTTAAAAAACAGTTTATTTTTTATTTCTTAATTCATTTTTAAAACATTTTAAATATTATTATTTTTATTGAAAAATAATTTATATGTTAATAATAATTTATATGATTTTAATTATTTTTAATGAAAATAATTAAAAATTTGTAAAAATAATTTGACTTGACTTTATATTGTTATTTTCTTTTTTATTTGAATTGATTCTATTCTTTGGATAATTACTTTCATAATTTGTTTTTTGGATTATTTAATTTTTTTGTTCTTTGATTTTCTTTTATTGTTTTATTATTATATCTCTTACTATTATTTGAGATTTATAACAATTTAAATACGACATTTAATTTGATTTATTTTTTAAATATATTATTTATTTTATTTTTAAGGGAAAGGTTTTTAGATTCAATAAATAATAAATTTATTTAAAAAAGTATATAGTATCATTAAGTTATAAAATATATAAGATATAAATTAGATAATAATTAAAATTACTTTTAATTTATAAAAATACAATTTTTAATTTTTATTCATTTTTTCTTTCATCTAATATATCATTTTTAAGAATAATATTAGAATGAGAAAGAAATCTTTTCTTTTTGGGTTTAACATCATTATTTTTTTGAAAAAATAAAAGATTAATTTTAATCCTATCTTTTGATTTTTTATTATTCGTTTCTTTTTTTGATTGTTCAATTAAAAGATTAGGAGATGAAATATTTTTAAATTTAGTTTTAACTATAATATCACTATTTTTTTTACTATCTTCTTTTTCTTTTTTTTGCATTTCTTTTAATTCATTTTCTTTTGATTCTTTTTCTTTTAATTCTTTTTCCTTTTTTAATTTTTCTTTAAATTTTTGTTCATTTTTAATTGTAACTTTTATTTTTACTTCATTTTTTTCCTTTTTTATTTTTTCTTTTAATTCATTTTCCATTTTATCTTTTTCTTTTAATTCTTTTACTTTTTTTTCTTTTTCTTTTTATTCATTTTTTTCTTTTTCTTTTTTTTTTTTTTTTTTTTTTTTTTTTTTTTTTTTTTTTTTT
>JAEEGK010027334.1_pt1 | contig 11533 bp, 11 predicted proteins | sample 8958771 | NCBI WGS metagenome assembly JAEEGK01 (sample SAMN16246547, study PRJNA631951) | gut metagenome | biome: gut microbiome; feature: rumen; material: SC-attached | host: Bos | place: Iran: Karaj | collected 2018-10 | reverse complement strand
AGACTTTTATCAAGTATTTCACAACAGTATTCACGGATAGTGTACGCCATATGAGGCAATACATTCTTTTTATGATCCGTTTCAATCAGTTCACATGAATATGCATTATAAAGACATCCGTTAGAAATGTAGTATTTACGCATATCAAACTGTCCGGGGTTGGTTGCTTTATCATATAACCTGACTTTTCCAAAAAGACAAACTCCAGATCCGATATATACTTTTTTAAATTCTTCATCATCCTTCAAAATACAGACACACCCGGGATTCACCAAAAGTCCACACTCTATCGCCGCATTAGCCAGTTCCCCCGGATCATCTTCAAACTCAACATTCTTAATCGTCAGATATGTTTTATTGTTTTTTATTTGAATATCTTTAACAACTCCCGTTATCCTCGTATCAACAAAGTCGAATCGTTTAAGATCAATGCTTTTAACATACAGATTAAGCGCAACGCAAATAAACCCGGTTATGCAGAGAGCCAGCCACATAACCGGGCGTTTAATCTTTCTTAACAGAGATTTAGCGAACACAGACATACGGTTTGATCTTTTCGAATGTCGCATCCTTTATTCCCGAAATGTTCTTTAATTCTTCAATATCGCTAAAGCCACCGTTCTTTTCCCTGTATTCGATTATTGCTGTGGCTCTCGATTCGCCTATTCCGGGAATTGTGCACAGATCCGCTGTTGACGCTGTGTTTAAGTCAATTAACTTTTCTTCATCGGAAGCTATCGTCTCGCCTATGTAGGGTATTCTTATCTGCTGTGCATCTTTTACTTCCATTGCGAGATTTACCGCATCGGCATCCGCTTCCTCGTCAAGCCCTCCGGCCTCTTCTATGAGTTCATAAAGCCTCGCACCCTCGTAAAACTCATAAATACCGGGTGTTTCAACAGCCCCGCAGATGTACACGCATCCCGCTTTTTTCTTTTCATTTGCATCAGAAAAAGACGCATTCTCATCAGATGCGTTTGTATTGTTTAAATCAATCTGGGAATCTTCCGGAATCTCGGAGAGAACCAATCCGTTCTCTGCACATGATGCGCATAAGAACAGACCGGCAAATAAAATCAAAACAATAAATCTTTTTATCATAAGTCAACTCCTTGTGTCCCCCGAGCCGACTTATATTCACGCCTAAGATGCGTTTATTTTAATTAATCACCGAATACGTAATCTTCGGAAATTGTAGGAGTTTCGATATAAGGATCTTCAACATAAACTCCGTAAATCTGTTTCTTAACCTGTCCGGAAAGCTGTCTTAACAAATCATTTACATCTTCGCCGTCCCAGGCTTTGGTGTATACCATTTCGGTTAAAACCCAGTAGTTGGAAGTTTCAACGATCTTCGGAAGAGATACGCTGTTCTCATAGGTTCTTACAACGTCTTCCATCTGGGGATACTGATATTCTTTCTGATAGTTGCAGGGAAATTTTCCCGTTCTTGCATAAAGGTTGGGCGAATAATCAACGGAAAGGAATTTTGCAAAATCCTCAGCTTCCTGCTGATGTTCGGACAATCCGTTAACCGCAACAAGTTTTGTAACCGACAATCCTTTGGACTTAAGTTCGTGGTTAAGCATTCCGATGCTTGACACACCGTATTCGTATACGAAAGGATTGTTCTCGTCTTTTTTAGCCGCTTCGAGCTCACCGATAACATCGGTATCAGCCATGATAAAAAGTGTTTTTCCTTCTTTAAACTCATTCAGAACGTCGTCGTAAGTCTCTTTGTCCAGATCGTCCATTGAGAAGAACTGTTTTAAATCCTGGAACACTTTTAAGCAGTACATGCTTTCTGTATTGTAAATGTCAATATCGTCCCTGTCAGATCCCTTTTCGCCGCCTACATTCATATAAGCTCCGGCGAACCAGTATTCATACAGAACATCGGAAACGCACCATTTGTAATATGATTCCGTTCCCTCAGGCAGTGTCTGATTAAGGGCGAATTCTGTAATACCAACAATAGATGTGGGAAGGATCTCATCAGCAGTTACTTCTACAAACTCAGTTTCAGTTTCTTCAACATCACCTTCACCGTATCCGGCTGACGAGCCTGCATTCTCGTTATAATTTGCCGCAATCTGCTCAAGAAGTGTTCTGTTGTAAAGGAAAACAGAGCACTCAAAAATCAACGGATATCCAAGTTTGGAATCCGAATAACTTACGGCATTTAAAGCAACTTCGGGAAAATATGTGGAATTAAGCACTCTTTTAGAGTCTGTGACCTGATCACAAAGACCTGAAAGATATGCTTTCTCCAAAGATTCGTTACCGATAATAAAAAGATCGGGACCGTTTCCGTCATCAATGGTAGCTTTCTGAACAGCCTCAAGAAATTCAAGACCTGCAACCTTTGTTGAAACAACTTTTACTCCGGTTTTCTCTTCGTAAACAACCGCAGCGTTTCTGATATACTCATCCATATAAGAGTCCGTATACCATATGGTTAAAGTGTTATTTTCATCTCGTCCCGCATCAGGATCTATTAACGAACGGCCGGGATAAAGATCTCCCAAAAGAGCAGCAACCGTCATCGCCAGTATAGCTAAAATAGAAAAGAACTTTCTTCTAATGTGCATTCTCAATTGCCTCTTTCAAAACAGCAATCATTCTGTCTACATCTTCTTTTGTAACGATCAAAGGAGGAAGAAAACGAATGATGTTCGTTCCCGCATTGATAAGAACCAGTCCGTTATCAAGCGCATTGTTAATCACATCCGCTACAGGCTTGTTAAATTCAAGGCCCTGCATAAGTCCCATTCCCCTGTGATCGATTATTTCGTCGTAATTCTCTTTGATTTCCTCTAATTTGTCGAAAAGATATGCGCCAACGGTTTTGGCATTCTCGCATATATTCAACTCTTCGTACAGTTTGAAAACTTCAACACATGCAGCACCTGCAAGAGGATTGCCGCCGTAAGTTGTGCCGTGATCTCCCGCTACGAGCGAATTATCCGCAACTTCCTTTGTCATAAGAAATGCACCCATGGGGATTCCGCCGCCGAGAGCTTTCGCCGTAGTCATCACGTCAGGTTTTACACCGTACTTATGCCAGCAGTACATATATCCTGTACGTCCCATACCGCACTGGATCTCATCTAAAATAAGCAGTGCGCCTGTTTCATCGCAAAGAGCACGAAGACCTTTTAAAAACTCTTCTGTAGCAGGATGGATTCCACCCTCGCCCTGAAGTGTTTCACAGATGATCGCACATGTTTTATCCGTAACAAGAGCTTTAACGGAATCAAGATCGTTCATGTTTGCGAACTTGATATTTCCGATCATCGGTCCGAAAGGCTCACGGTATTTATCCGTACCCGTAACGGAAAGAGCACCGAATGTTCTTCCGTGGAACGAATGCTGCATTGCTATTATTTCATGGTCTGTTTTGCCGTCTTTTAAATAAGCATACTTTCTGGCCACTTTAAGGGCACCCTCTACGGCTTCGGCACCTGAGTTGGTAAAGAATACCTTATCCATTCCCGAAGCTTCTACAACGGCTTTAGCGGCCTCTGCAGCGGGCACGTTGTAATAGTAGTTTGAAGTATGAAGGATTTTATCTACCTGTGCTTTAACGGCATCATTGTATTTTTTGTTATTGTATCCGAGCGCAAAAACACCGATTCCCGATACGAAATCGAGATATTCCTTTCCGTCGGTGTCATAGAGATTAACTCCGTCGCCGTGGTCGAATACGACCTGATACCTGTTATATGTGTGAAGAATATATTCTTCTGCCTGATCTATGTACTGTTGCATCATATCTTTTTCATCCTTAATCGCATTTATTCTTCGTCGGAGTCCGGCATGATCATTGTTCCAATACCTTCTCTGGTGAAGATCTCGAGAAGCAGACAATGAGGAATTCTGCCGTCAAGAATATGGACTCTGTTTACGCCTGCTTCCATTGCATTGGTGCAGTTCGTAAGCTTGGGAAGCATTCCGCCTCCGAGAGTACCTGATTCAATAAGCTTCTTTGCATCGGAAACCGTGATCTTCGAGATAAAAGAAGACTTATCATTGATGTCTCTGTAAAGGCCTTCGATATCGGTAAGAAACGCAAGCTTCTCAGCGCCTACAGCCTTTGCGATCTCGCATGCCGCATCATCCGCATTGATATTGTATGTATTAAAATCATCATCAAGACCGATCGGAGCAACTATGGGAAGGAAATCATTGCTTAAAAGATCGTAAATAACTTTTGCATTTACTTCCTTGATATCGCCTACAAATCCGATGTCTTTTCCGTCTGCATATTTCTTGTTAACTTTTAAAAGACCGCCGTCTTTACCGGAGATTCCGACAGCCTTCACGCCGAGTTCCTGAACCATAGCAACAAGTGATTTGTTGACTTTGTTAAGAACCATCTCGGCAATTTCCATTGTCTCGGCATCCGTAACTCTCAAACCGTTAACAAACTCGGGTGTTTTGCCTACCTTATCAACCCATCTGCTTATTTCCTTGCCGCCGCCGTGAACGATGATGGGCTTAAAGCCTACGAGTTTTAAAAGAACAACGTCCTCAATGACCTTTTTCTGAAGTTCAACGTTGGTCATGGCCGAACCGCCGTATTTTACAACTATGATCTTACGGTTGTATTTCTGTATATAGGGAAGCGCCTCAACAAGCACGCCCGCTTTTTCAAGGAATAATTCCATATCTTTTTCCATCACTAATGCCTCCGTTGGAAATCGGTTCTCTTAAAAGAAAACCATAGTCTATTTATTTTACAACAAAAACCTTATCAATTCAACACTAAACCGACTGAAAGGGGACAACGAAGGCGTTCCCCCGCTTTCTTATGTGCGTAAAGTCAAAAAAAGATACCGGGCTCTCATACGAGTGTCCGGTATCAGGATGAAGAAATGAATTCGGTTTTACCTTCTTACCATGCTGTTGATGTTCTGCTTGCCTGTCTTGCCGATGATTCTGTCAGCAACCTCCCCGTTCTTAAAAAGAACCATGTTGGGGATGCTCATAACACCGTACTTTTCTGCTGTCTCCTCAGCATCGTCGATATCGATCGCGAAGAAATCCACATCGGGATTCTCTTCGGATGCTTCCTCAAGAAGTGGAGCCATCATCTGGCAAGGTCCGCACCATGTTGCAAAAAAGTCTACAAATACGGGTTTTGTGTTCTTTAAAACTTTCTCTTCAAATTCGTTCTCTGTAATGTGAATAACTGCCATAATTTTTTCCTCCTTGTTTATGAATCTATCTCATCGAAATGTTTAAGTATCTTGTATAAAAGATTGTATAACTCCTCTGCTTCTTTTTCGGATAAAGCCACACATCCGCCCATGGCGTTTGGTACTTTGACCATTTTGTCACGTAACTTCTTTCCTGCCTCTGTTATGCTGACAACCACTCCTCTTGCATCATCATCGCTTCTGTGCTTTTCTATATAACCCTTGCTTTCAAGCTTGTTGATCAAAGGAGTAAGCGTTCCGGAATCAAGATAAAGGCATTCGCCGATCTCTTTTACGCTCGCGCTTTTTCTTTCCCACATTACCATCATTGTGATGTACTGCGTGTAGGTAAGATCGAATTCATCAAGTAAGGGTTTATAGTGTCTTGTAACTGCTTTAGCGCAGGCATAGAGCGGAAAACATAACTGGTTCTCAAGTTTCAAACAATCGTATTTACTCATCTAAAGTACCTCTCAAGCCTCTGCCATAAGATCTGCTACGAATTTTTCAACAACCTTCATATCGATCGTCGGTTCGAATCTTGCCACCACTTCGCCTTTTCTGTTTACGATAAACTTAGTGAAGTTCCACTTGATCTCCGAGTTGTTTTTATAATCCTTGTCAATGCCTTTAAGCATTGCTGACATTGCAACAGCTTTCGGACCTTTACCAAATCCTTCGAAGGTCTTCTGAGACTTGAGATATTTGAAAAGCTCGATCGCATTCTCGCCGTTCACATCGGATTTCTTCATCTGAGGGAACTGGGTATTGTACTTAAGTGTACAGAATTCATGAATCTCATCATCCGTTCCGGGGGTCTGTCCTGCGAACTGGTTGCAGGGAACATCTACTATCTCGAATCCTCTGTCATGGTATTTCTCATACATCTCTTCCAAAGGTTTATAGTGAGGAGTGAATCCGCATCCGGTTGCGGTATTTACTACCAGGACTACTTTATTTTCAAAATCTTTCATTGATACTTCACTGCCGTCTCTTGCAGTTACAGTCAAATCGTAAAATCCCATCTGTGTACCTCCTTTTTGGTATTTTGATTGTGTACAATTAAATTGTATGCAATCTATTTTGTTTTGTCAACACTTTTTTTTATAATTCTTTTTTGTCGGCTAAACTTGACACTACGAAATCGCAATGCTATATTCAATTCATTCAAAGTTTCTATTCGATGCAATCCTATTAAAGATTGCTATTTCCCAATTTATTTTTATAATATTCGATCTCCCTTAAAGATCCAAAATATCGGTTTTATATTATATTGCGCAATTTGACTAATAGTGGCGTATGTGATACCATTAGAAAGGAGATAAATTTGTCTACTATTGAAAAACTAAAGAAAAAACTAAAAGAACTATTCGATGAGATCGAATCCATGGGAGGTGAAAGCAATGATTAAATACCCTTTCAAAGTATATCAAACCGAAAATGAAGGACATGTGTTCTGGATTGCCAAAAGCGGTTATCTTAAAGGATGTGTAGGTCAGGGAGACAATATTGAAGAAGCTCTCGCTGAATTGGAAGAAAACGAAAAAGCCTGGCTGGAAACTGCTGAAGAAGCAGGTATACCAATTCCTGAGATATCGTTGGAAAGATATGAAGAATACAGTGGTAAAATGACTCTGCGCCTTGCACCCTTTGTGCATATGCAGGCAGCCATATTTGCAGAAAGAGAAGGAATAAGTTTAAATCAATATATAAACAATGCCGTAGTCAGTCAAAATGCCATAATGAACATGTAATTAATAAAAAAAGCGCCTTTCTTTTGAAGGTGCTTTTTGAATGTTATGATCTGTAGTCAGCGTTTATCTTAACATAGTCGTAAGTGAGGTCGCAGCCCCATGCGGTCGCTTCTGCATCTCCGTCATGCATGTCTACGAAAACTATAACCTCATCTTCTTTCATTAACTTTGTTGCAAAGTCTTCGTCGAATTCGAGGGGATCGCCCATCTTGAATACCTGAAGGCGTCCTGCTTTGCTCTCGAAGAATAATTCAACCTTTGTCTGATCGAACTTAACACCTGAGTAACCCATAGCGCATAAGAATCTTCCGAAGTTTGCGTCACAGCCGTAAATCGCGGCTTTGGAAAGATTGGATGAAATGATCGAACGTGCAAGTACTTTGGCATCGTTCTTTGACTTCGCATTTACCACGTGCGCGGTAAACAACTTGCTTGCGCCTTCACCGTCTGCTGCCATTCTTCTTGCAAGATACTCGCAGACAATAAACAATGCTTTCTTAAATGTCTCATAATCTTCATTCTTTGAAGTGATCTTTTCATTTCCCGCAAGGCCGTTGGCCATTAAAATGAATGTATCGTTTGTGGATGTATCTCCGTCTACCGAGATCATGTTAAAAGTATCTGCGATAACTTCGCTGACAGCTTCCTGCATGAGTTCTTTTTCAATTGAAATATCACTTGTTAGGAAAGCAAGCATTGTACACATGTTGGGATGGATCATTCCCGAGCCCTTGCTCATTCCGCCAAGCGTGACTGTTTTGCCGCCAAGTTCAAACTGAACGGCATATTCTTTATTAACAGTGTCCGTAGTCATTATCGCGATGCTGGCATTTGTTCCGTTCTCTAATGAGGAATCAAGTTTGCCGCACATATCGTTAACACCTTTAACAAGTCTGTCTACGGGAAGCTGCATTCCTATAACGCCTGTAGAACCTACTGCGATCGAATCAACGGGAACGTTAAGTTTTTCGCTCATTGCCTTAGCGGTTGCTTCGCATGCTTCAAAACCTTCTTTACCTGTACATGCATTTGCGATACCCGTATTAACTACAACGCCGTGCATGGGTTTTCCCGATTTAACAATGTTCATATCCCACTGAACGCAGGCTGCTTTTACAACATTGCTCGTGAATGTTCCCGCACTTACGCAGGGTGCCTCGGAAAATACCATTGCCATGTCTTTTCTGTTGGCATACTTAACTCCGGCTTCGGTATATGCTGCTTTAAAACCGTTAGCGGCCGTAACGCCGCCTTTTATGATCTTGATATCTGACATTTTAAATCACCTTTTCTTTTATTTATTAAATGCGGTTATATTTGCTTCGTTAAGAGTGAAATCGTAATAGTTTAAATCTTCTCTCCTGGTCCAGCCGACCTGTTTCCAGAAAGCGTTTCCTATATCGTTCGTGGTAAAAGCGATAAGGCTTACTTTGTTGATCCCCTCTTCTTTAAGTCTCTCCATGCATCGGACTACCATTGCTTTGCCGATACCGTGCATTCTGACATCTTCTCTTACGCACACATGATAGAGGCATCCTCTTCGACCGTCATGTCCGCAGAGAATCGCTCCGACAACTTCGTCGTCAAGAATGCATACCGTCGAGCAACCGGGGTTTCTTTCAAGGAATTTTACAACACCCTCATACGAGTCATCGATGCTTCGAATTGCAAATCCCTTGATCGAAAGCCAAAGCTTTTTGACTTTTTCATAATCTTCTTTTTTCATTTCCCGAACTGTCCAGTCGGCCATATGTCTTTCCTCTTTTTTATAATGATTTATCTAATATAAAACTTAATCCGCCAAAATGCAAACAGATTTTATTCAACTTTCTCAAGCGTGGTCAGATCTCCGGCCTTTCCGTGCTGAATATATTCCACATTTTCAAGAAGCTCAGGATAGGTGTATACGAAACATCTTCTGTCCCTGGTTTCGCCGTCTTTTACATCAAAGATCTCAGAACCGGGCTTTCCGTCAAGCAGTCTGTCGAATGCCTCCTGCATATCCTCGTGTGATGCGGGTGCATCGGAAATACGCATTTTGTCCGAATGCTCGTTCAATCCTTTTACGAAGAATACGGGATGCAGTCTGTCCTCGGGAATATCTTCCATTGAAAAACCGTGATCCGCCATGATGATGATAATCGAATCGTCATATACTCCTGATTCTTTTAACTTTTCGATCAGTGTCTTCGCCATGGTCATCGATGCGGCTATCTGAAGTTCATATGAACCGGAATCGGTCAGCGTCATATCCTCGTTGTAGATAAAAGGAACATGTCCGCCCTCAACATGGTAAAGTCTGAATGCAGGCTGTTCGGATAATGTGAACGTTGCATTAGTAAGATCGTTGTAGAAGTCCATGTTGGATTCGTAATATACGTTTTCCTTCTCGTTGCTGTTTGCGGCACTTAAGAAGTCTTTGTCGGTAACGATGCAGAATCTTTTAAGATCAAAAGGAAAATATCTGTATCCGACAAGCTTAAGCTGATTCTTCACAAAACTGTGAATATCGGGTTTACGTACGTTTCCGCGGATGATGTTCTCAAAGCCGAGTATTCTGTCGCAGTCATATGCGAGAATGAACTCGTCTTCATACATTCCGATCCTGAAGTTTTCCGCTTCAAGTCTGTCAAAAAGAGGCGAATGATCGTAAACGGTCGAAACATATTTACCCAGATCCGCATCATTGTCTATCCAGTCACCCGTAAGGACATGAGGGATGCAGTAAACCGTCTGCGTATAGCACGAGAGCATGTCATCATAATATGTAAAATCGCTGAACTCGTCATAATACTCGGGATGAGTCTCTAAAACCTCATTGAAAACATCCCCGTCGATCGCATCGATAACAAAAATGATCATATTCTTTTGAGACGACATTTCGAATTCATGATTCTTGTTTACAACCATGCTCTTCTTTCTTACGAAACCGTTGTTCTGAATCGCAAGCGTTACGGATGTGATAAGAAGAACCAGCGTCACACCGCATAAAAGATATTTTAAAACCGTTTCGGATTTCTCGTATTTTATGATAACGGTAAGTATTATTATGATCAGTGAAACAGCAAGGATAACTGCCAGAGATATGTATCTGTGCGAAGTATATTCTTCCCATTTCATGTTACGTCCGTCGAGCATCGGAAGAAATCTCGACATAAACGTACCCTCAATGTAAAGGCAGAAATAACCGATCGTACCTGCCGTAAAAAGAACCGCGAATACCTTTCTGTGTAAAAGTCCCGCAAGCATTAAAACAGCAAAAAGAAATGCAGCCATAATCAAGAACATGCAAAAATCCAGTCCGATTATCGTATAAAGATCGAACCAGAAATCTTCTTTATTCGTAAAATAGATCTCAAGCGGTCCGTAAAGGGTTAAAAGAAATGATACCGCCACGGCGAGTGCTGCCGAAGGAAATAAGGATTTTTTCATTTTTTCCTTAACAGTCGGCTTCTCTGCATTCACGTTTTTCTTATTTTCTTTTGTTGTTTTTACTTCGGTTTCAGCCATTTATTAAAGTGTTCCTTTTTTATTCTGCGGCCTTAATCGTTTAAGGCCGGATCATTATTTATTCGCCAAGATAGTTCATGAAGTTTATCTTATTTTCAAGTGCGGTCGTCGTAGGTCTTCCGAGATCTTCTCTTGCACCGATCGAGCATTTAACTTCGATAAGCGATAATGCTTTACGTTCTTTCGCCGCATTCAATTCCTTATCAAGATCATCGAAATCATCAACACTTACGGCATATTTGTATCCGCATGCCTTTGCTATCGCAACAAGGTCAATGTTAGAAGCTACGGTGGGCATTCCGCCTACGGTTTCATGTGCGCCGTTGTTGATAACGACATGTATAAGATTCTCCGGTGCGTTTGAACCGACTACAGCCATCGAGCCCATATGCATTAATACGGAACCGTCGCCGTCGATACACCACACTCTTTTATCAGGTTTATTTAACGCAACACCGAGTGCGATCGAAGATGTATGTCCCATTGAACCGACTGTTAAGAAATCATATTTATGTGACTGCCTGTTTGCTTCTCTTATCTCGAAAAGTTCTCTGGATGCTTTGCCTGTTGTAGATACGATCGGGTCTTCTCCGGAAGCTTTTGCGATATGGCGGATGATCTCTTCTCTTACCATCGTGTTGGAGTTTTCGTATTTTACTTTGCCGTCGTAGGAAAGTGCTCCTTTTCTTATAACAAAAGCAACATCTTTTCCTTTGGAGAGAATCTCTCTAAAGCTCTTCATTGCTTCTTCTACTTCTTCATCCGTTGTTTCCTTACTGATGACGAATGTTTTTATATCCATGTCTTCAAGGAGTTTTACGGTCACTTCACCCTGATAGATATGCTGGGGCTCATCGTGTACTCCGGGTTCGCCTCTCCAGCCCACAATGAAAACGGCGGGAATTGCATAAACCTTATCGTTAAGAAGTGATGCCACGGGATTGATGATGTTTCCTTCGCCCGAATTCTGCATATATACTACGGGAACTTTTCCGGTCGCAAGATGATAGCCTGCTGCCAGAGCAGTACAGTTACCTTCGTTTGCCGCTATGATGTGATGTTTTGAAT
>JAEEGK010027333.1_pt1 | contig 11533 bp, 8 predicted proteins | sample 8958771 | NCBI WGS metagenome assembly JAEEGK01 (sample SAMN16246547, study PRJNA631951) | gut metagenome | biome: gut microbiome; feature: rumen; material: SC-attached | host: Bos | place: Iran: Karaj | collected 2018-10 | reverse complement strand
AAAATGGTGTATTATTTGCCAGTCAATTAAGTAGAGTAAAAGATGATATTGCTTTATTAAATAAAAAGATAGATGACACTATTAAAGAATTTAATGTTACCGGGGGTGATATTAATGGATGAGAAAGTTAGTATTGAAGGATTAAAAGAAGTATCTGTTTCTTTAAATGAAAAAAGAAATAAAATAGGTGATATTTATAATAGAGAATTATATCCTTTAATAAGAGATTTTTATTGTACAATGGATGCTAAATATTGTGAAGCTAAATTAGCATCTTATAATGCATTATATACATCTATTAATAATAGATTAAATGAATTATGTGATTTATTAAATAATGGAGTTATAGAAGATTATAGTGAAATAGTTAATAGTACTATTAAATTATACGATGAAGGATTTAATAGTCAAATAGAAGATTTATAAAAAAATGATGAAGAGTGATAATATGGATGATATAGACAAATTTTATGAAAAAACAATGAGAGAATTAAAAATAAATAGTTTAAATGCTATTGCTCAAAACAAAGAAGATATTAAAAAGAAACCAAGACTTGTTGATTTATTTTTAGAAGTAACCTCTATGTGTAATGCTAGATGTGAACATTGTGGAAGTAGTTGTGGTGAAAATAAACCTAAAGATGAAATAGAAACTGAATATTTAGAAAGAGCATTAAAACAAATAGCAGATGCATATAATCCAAAAAATATGTTTATATATGTTACTGGTGGAGAACCATTAATGAGAAAAGATTTATTTGATCTTATGGCATATGCTAATAAACTTGGTTTTAGATGGGGTATTACTACTAACGGAATGTTAATAAATGATAAGATTCTAAAGAAATTCAAAGAGTGTAATGTAGAATCTATATCTATAAGTTTAGATGGTTTAAAAGAGACACATGAAAAGTTTAGAAAAGTTCCTGGTTGTTACAACATTATTATTGATAATATAAAAAAGATATTAAAAACTAAAGCATGTAAATTATTACAAATTACTACTGTTGCAAATAAAAAGAATTTAAATGAATTACAAGAAATATATGAATTATTATTATCTTTAGGAATTAAATCATGGAGAGTAGTAACAGTTGATCCAATAGGAAGAGCTAAAAAGAATGATGGAATTCTTCTTGATAATGATGAATTTAAATATGTTTTAGATTTCATAAGAGAAAAAAGACAAGAAGGAAAGATGCAAGTTGATTATGGATGTAGTCATTATTTAGGATTAAAATATGAATTAGAAGTAAGAGATTATTATTTCTATTGTGGAGCAGGTGTTTTTGTAGCAAGTATATTAAGCAATGGAGATATTTATGTTTGTCCTAATGTAGAAAGAAGAAAAGAACTTGTACAAGGTAATATTAGAACAGATAATTTTGTGGAAGTTTGGGAAAATAAATTTAAAGAATATAGAAGTGAAAGAAAGACTGAAAAGTGTTCTAAATGTAAGAAATGTAAGAGTTTTAAATATTGTAAAGGAGATTCATTTCATACATTTAATTTTGATGATAAAAAGCCAAATATTTGTATGAAAGAAATACTTGGCAGTGACTTTACAGAATAGATATTTACTTTATATAAAAAACAAGATATAATTAGTTTGATAATAGGGGTATAAAAATAAGGAGGAATAATTATGGCAGAAAGGTTAGAACAAGCTACACTAACAGATTTAGATACATTAACAGGATATGAAAGAGTAGTTACAGGTCCATCTGTAGAAATTGGATCAGTTGTTAGTTTATATGGAGTATCACCAATATCACCAATTGGTGTTGATATTGATATTTCATTAGAAGAACTAGAAAGCAATATTAAAACATTAAAGGAAGCTGTAAATACAATCGAAACAAACTGGAGTGGAGTTATTAATACAAATGTTAAAAAATTAACTAATGCTTGGGTTGGTAATGATTGTGCAGTTTATACTAGAAAATTAAAAAATATGGATGTTAAAGTTAGCAATTCAATTAAAGCTTTAAATCTATTAATTCAAACTTATCAAAAAGCAAGAGATCAAATTGTTGAAAAACAAAAAACTATTGCTTCTAAGATAAGTAATATGGAATAGGAGGAATAAAAATGGCAGCAGCAAATTCAAGAGTATATGTTTCATTAGATGAATTAAAACAAATTGCTAATTCATTAGAATCACAAAGAGAACAAATTTATAATACTTATAATAATAAAGTAAAAGTTGTTCTTCAAAATACTGATAAATGTTTTAAGGTAGCTGGTTTAAAAACTACAGATATTTTAAATAGTTTTAATACAACATTTAAAAGCATTAATGATGGATTAAGTGGTTTAGTAAATGTACTAAATAATAATGTTATTCCTCAATATAATGAAATAGCAATAGCAATTCAACAAATGTTTAATAGAGACTTTGCTTCACAAATGACAGAACTATTAAGTTTAAATGGATATTTAGTTAAAAATTATACAACATATACAGATGCAACAAAATAAGAGAATCGAAAGATTCTTTTTTTTATGCTATAATAATTATAGGTGATAGTATGGATTATAGAGACATTTATGAAAGAATAGAGACACCACTTTATACATTAGAAGGAATGCAACGTTGTGTAGATGATTGTCTAGAAAAAGGCTATAAAGATAAAATTGGGATTAATAAAGAGCATAGAAATATGATATTACATAATTATAGAAAACCTACTTATACAAGACCAATATTACTTTCTGATGTTAAAAAGACTATTTGTGAATTAGTTAGACATACTGCTCGTTCACTATATTATGAATTTTTAGAAAAAGCAAAAAATGAAAATGTTAATCTTATAGATGTTGCACCTGGTTTTGTAGAAAAAAATCCAGAATTAAAATACTATAAAATATCATATTTACGTACTATAGCAAACTTAGATGATAAAAAAATCTTCAAATATAGATATTATTCTAGGAGTAATACTTGCAATAGTGGTTGTTGGTGGGTTAGTGCTATTAAAACTACAAAAGAAAGATATTATAGAAAATAAAAAGTAGAAGAAATCTTCTACTTTTTTAATATATCTAATCTTGATAAATCAAGTAAATACCATATGGAGCGATTGGTTAAGTTATTTACAACTTTTCCATCACAATCAGGAATTAATACTTTTGTATCAATTTCTATATACATCTTACCATAAATTTATTTAAATATAAATACTTTTTGTTTAAAAATTTGTTAATCTATGCTAAATTCGTCGAATTATATGATAAAATGGTATTGTAGGTGATAATAGATGGATTATAAATATCAAAGAAGACAAATATTTGGAAAAAGATTAAAAGTTCCAAGACATATTTTAAATAAAGTATATAATTGTACTCTTTCTTTTAATGAATATATTGAGTATCAATTAGATGATAAGATACCAACTTCTTGTATCATAGAATCAGATAGAAAAATAGTTGAAAGATTTGGTATAGATAAATGCAAAGAATTAGATTGGGAATTAATTAATAAGCGAGTATATTATAACAGTAACATTAATTTTAGAGATGTATTATTGTCTATTGATTCAGAAACTCAAGATATTAATAGTGCACTATATGAATTAGTGAAAGATGAAATAAAACCAGTTGATTATACTCCTAAAATGCGAGAAGTTTATTCAGATAGATTATTTGATGTATCACAAAATAATGATGAAAATTTAAGATACATAATAAATGATTTCAACGAAGGTAAAATAGGATTAAAGGAAATAATATATAATTGGGATTTATTTAAAAATAAAGATTTAAGTTATTGTTTATTAAATGATAATGCAAATAAGAATCATATTACAGATAATATGCTAAAAGATTTTATGTCTAGTTATGGTAATTTAGCACCTTTAATTATTGAAAATAATGATATTTATACATTTATTAGTGATGTATCTTCTCTTAACTCAAAAGAAGAAAGACAAGATTTCGTTAAGCAATTTACAGATGATATATTAAGTAATACTAAAAGAGAATATGGAGATAACAGACCACCAATTAAGCCAACAGATGAACAATACAAAGAAATTTTTAGGTATTCATCATTGGAAGATTATGTGAACACTTTTAATCACGGATATCTATCAGAAGATTTTATTAATGAATTGAGACAACTTCCTAAAGACTACTTATTTAATATGCCATTTTCATTTTCAACAATATTAAATTATCATGTTTTATCATTTATTGAGACATATGGTTTAAGAAATGTTGTTGATTTTGATAATGAATGTGGACACTTTTTTTCAAACAATAATTGCGAAATGCTTAAATTGATGTTTAACATGTATCTACATTATGGAGGAAATGAACATGATCCTAAAAAATCAATTTATACTAGAACAGATGAAAATGGATATTATATTGATGGCCCATATACGAAAGATCAATTTTATGAAGCAATGAAAAGAATGATAATATACGGACCAAGTGATTGGGATTATGCTGATAAAGCTCCTGATTATAGAGATATGACAGGAGAATTCAGAGTTAGAAATTCAGAATTATTTATATCAGAACAAGCTCCTGAAGAACTACAAAAATTATTCTATACAAAATCCATTACTCCTCAACTATTACTTGAACATCCAGAATATATTCAATTCTTAAATGGAAAAGATTTAAGTTCATGTTTAAAAAATAGAGAAATACAAGTCGAAGGTAGTAATGCATTATATGGATATGAGAATATTTATAAATTTCTTGGTAATAAAACTGACTTTAATGGAGTTATGAGTTTCATTACTAAATACAGTGATGTTTTAGATATTGTTTTTGATAGGAGAATGTCAGATCACTATCAATATGAAATAAAGTTTTCAGTTAATGATAATATGGACCAAATTCAAAACAGAATTCATGAAACTTTAAGAAAACTTATTATTGAAAAAGGGTTAACTTATCCTACACATATTCCTAAAGAATTAGTTGAAAAGTATCCATCTATGTTTTTAGATAAAAATGCACCACAAGAATTACAAGAAGCTTTTTATAGTAGAACTATTACTTCAGAATTTATTTTATCAAATCCAGCTTATAGAAATTATTTAAATGGTGTTAATTTAGAATGTTTATTCAAATATATGCCTGTTGGAATAATGCCTAAAAGTTCTTCAAATAATTTGAGTATTTCTGGACCATTAGGACATAGAACAAGGTATCATCAAATAAATTTTGTTAATGCACTTAAAGAAACTTTTGGTGAATCAGATGCCTTAGATGTAATGCTTATATATGGTAAATATGTTGAACAAGTATATGAAGCTAATAACCTTAAAAACTTCTTATATAATCCAGAATTTACACAAGATGGTTTTCTTGATGAATTAGATAAAACAATATTACAAAATATTATTGATGGAAATATGAAATATGATGAGAGTATTCCAAGTCATTTCAAAAATAATAATCCAACTTTATTTTTAGGTGCTAATGTGCCACAAGAAATAAAAGATAAATTTTATAATAGAGAATTTACATTAAAAGATTTTAATGATAACCCAGAATTATTTAATATATTTGAAAATACCAATATAGCATGTGCTTTTTCAGAAAATATGTCTTGGATTATTCCTTTATTTAATGATTCTGAAAATTTTAAAACTGGAAACTATAATCGTATGAAAGTTATATCAGCATATTCTAAAATACAAGATGTTGAACTTCAAAAAGCATTTAAAGAATATGTTATGGAATTTGGTACTAATATTGATGTAGAAAAAATAGAATATGTTTCAGAAGTTTTATCAAGACTTTCGTTATCAAATTCAAGTGAAATATTTACATTTAGAAAAGAACTTGCTACTCAAATATTGAAGTCAAATAATCCTTTAGAAAGTTTAAGTAAAATCGAAGATGTGTTTATTAGAAATAATATTCCTACTGTTGGAAAAATATATTCTTGCTTTGAAATATTACATCCTGATTTTCAAGGATTTAACTTTGAAAGTTCAATGGTATCACCAGTATTAAAAAAATCATCAACAATGAGCAAAAAAGTAACAGTATTCTCTGATTTAATTAAATCATCATTTGGTTCAAATAATAGATCTGTTAATGCATATTTAAAAAATATAGAATTTGGTTCAAATTTATATGAAAGTATAAAATCCGGTCAAATCCAATTTGATTCACTTGGGGAAGCTGAAATGAGAGAATTAACTACTTTCTGTAGTCATTTAGCAACGTTATATAACAATACAATGAAAGCTAAAAAGAGTAATGAAACATTTAAATCTACTGGATATGTTTTAACAGATATTTTAGAACTATCAAAGAAATTGTCTCCAGATGGTACATTAGATTATAATTTAGCTGATAGAGTTATTAGAATGTTCTGTGGATTTACTGGAATTGATACTTTGGAACAAGCAAAAGAATATATTGAAAGAAAAGTTAAAACTGCTGATTCAAGAAATAGAAATGCATCAAGTTCAGATATGGTATTAGAACAAGGAGATTTCATAAAAGGAATTGGTGGTATTACATATTTAAGAAACATTTTACAAAATGGTAGTGTTTCAAAAGAGTATTTAGGTTCAAGTGCTTGTAGTGATGCTACTCCACTTGATACAGATATATCAATGATAATGAGTTCAGATGGAACAATAAGTGAAAAAATGAGTGCAACCGCTGCTTCAAGTTATGGACCTATATGGTTTGTACTAAAAAATGATGATAGATTTATAACTACTAGAACAAGTAGTGAAACATTAGAAGCAAAACGAGATATGTCAAAAATGGAAGTATTCTATACTGGAGTTTTAGGACAAGGACATTATGGAATTAGAACAGGATTTGCTTCTAGTGAAATAAACTATATTGTTATGGATAATTATGATCCAAAAGTAGGATTAGAAATTGCTATGAATGGTTTTTATATTCCAGTAGCTAATAAAGAAGGAAAAATTGTATTTACTCCAAAAGATTATGATGAATTAAGAACTAAAATGAGTGGTTTATCATATTATGATGAGAATAATTACACTTTCTCTGAAAATTTAATTACAGAAGAAACTGAATATTTTGCCGAGCAAATAGAACAAAGCAATTTTGAAGTTCAAGCAAAAAGAGAAAAAATTAATAATGTTATAAAAAAATCTCTTGAAGAATTAGGATTACATCTAAAAACTAATATTGATGGAGATTTAACTGAGGGATTTGTAGAATTAATTGATACTGGTTCAACAGGAAGAGGAACAAATAAACCTGGTGATGGTGATTTTGACTTTATGATGAGATTAGATAAAACTATATTATCAAATCCTACAAGATTAAGTGAATTAAAGCAAACTATATTAAGGAACCTTGGTCGAGAAAATTCTTCTGAATTAACTGGTACTGGAGACTTTAGATTAAAAGGTGTTCCAATAGATACTGATATGAGTGTAGATATTGATATTACATTTACTGAAAAAACAGATAAAGTAGCATATTCTACTGATATGGCATTACAAGATAGACTTGCTACTATTCAAAGAAATGATCCTGAAAAGTATAAATATGTTGTTGCTAATATATTATTAGCAAAACAAGTATTAAAAAAAGCTGAAGCATATAAACCTAATCGTGGAGAAATTCCTCAAGGTGGTTTAGGTGGAGTTGGAATCGAAAATTGGATTCTTCAAAATGGTGGTTCATTTATTGATGCCGCTAGAAGTTTTGTTGAAGCATCTGATGGAAAAAGTTTTTCGGAATTTCAATCAACTTACCAAATATGGGATTTTGGAGATAATCATTTAGCTGAAAGAAGAGGACAATATGCTCATGATAATTTTATTGCAAATAATATGAGTGAAGCAGGATATCAAAAAATGGTTGCAGCTTTAAAAGAGTATTTAAAATCTATGGAACTAGCACAAACAGATACTGAAACTATAAAACGATGACTTATCTTTCTAAGCCATCGTCTTTTTTTGTTTTATAAAATTATTCAGCAGCTTCATCCATTTCATCAGTTAAGTGTTTAGTTGCTTTATCAATTTCCCTTTTATTAAATAAATTATGTTTTTTTATAAATTCTTGATTTGCTTTTCGTTCTTCAGGATCATAATCATGCTTGAAACCAAATAGAGTTAAAACTTTATTATTAAATAATTTTTCAACTATCTTTTGAATAAACTCAGGAAGTTTTTCAAATACTTTATTTAGATGATAAATTAGATAATTAGTTTTTTCTTCTAATTGTTCATATTCTTCTTTGATTATTTTATTCTCAAACTTTAAATGATTATTTTCATCAGTTAATTTATTAATTTCATCTTGCATTTTATTTTTAGATTTCAAAACAATTTTATTATTAATCTTTTTCTTTTGGTCAATTTCATCTTTTATATCTTCTTTATCTTTATTAAGTTTAGTTATTTGTTTATTAATATTTTGTTTGTTATCTTCTAAATTAGATACTTCATTTTCAAGGCTAGATATTTCTTGTTTTAATCCTTTAACTCTTTCATTAAAGAGTTTTCTTTCGTATGATGTTATATCTCGATTTTTACCTTTTTGTTTTTCTTTTAATTTAGAATCTAAACCATATGAAATATTAAATTCATTAATACATCTTTCTCTCATTTTATCTTGAATAACTACTAAAGATTCTTTTGTAAAGATTGATGTTTTACCAACTTGTCTTGATAAACCAGTTTTACAATTTTCTTTAACTGGAACTCCAACTATATGCATATGAGGAGAGTGTTCATCAAAATGTATAGTCGCATTTGCTATATAAAAGTCTGGAACAATTTCTTGTATATCTTCTAGTTGTTGTTCAAATACTTGTGTCATTTGATATTTGTATTCTAAACTTTTCTCATCCCAATATTCCATATTTCCAAGTTCAATAACTATCTCACAAGCAAGATCGTGTTTAGTATCATTAGCAATCTTATTAAAATAGTTGTCTATTTTTCTATCATCTCTAGTTTGTTTATCATTATATTCTAATCTTGATTCTTCAAATAAATCTAAATATAAATCTTTAACATCTTTAACAATATCGTTTGAACCTTTGATAGTTTTAATTAGTTCCTGATTATTATCATATTGTCTTAAATTATGATGATTAACTTTTCCTAATTGCTTAACATTTTGAATAGCATTATTATTCTTTGATGTAGTACCTGATGGAGTATTTTTTGCTTCTTGTCTTGCTTTAATAGATTTGTTTTTATCATTACCTAAATGTAGTGAATAAGATAATTCCATATTTTTTACACCCCCTAAATTATGAATATTGAAAATGGCACGAAAGTGGCTTTGTCATTATTCATAACTTCCTATATATCTTGTCAAAGACAAGATATGGAAGCTAAGGTTTACCACCTTAGAAACCGTTTATACTTTATTTCGTAATAACTATAAATAGTTAAAACTACATAAAGTATTGATAAAATAGAAAGTACTACTTTTTATTTTATCTATGTAAATTATTCAAATAATATTTAATTATTTTCATAATTTATTTAAACAAACTTTTCCCACTTTCATTGAAACATTGTTTCAACAAAACGTGTTCGTTTGTTATTACTTTTTTAAAAAAAGTAAACAAAAACTTTTTATATGATAGATAACATCAAAACGAAAAAGTGATTTTGTTTTGATATTATTCCATTATTATTTTTATTTAGTTAATCAAGAATTGTACAAGCAACTATCGTTGTTCTTGACTAACTTTATCATTTCTTTTTAAAATTTCTTTTCTCATCTTTTTAGCATTTTCTATTGATTCTAATTTCTTCATTTTAGTTTCTTCGTCTAATTCATAAGTAATACAATTTGTTCTTTCTGGAATAGTGTTAAATAAATCTTCTTTATTATCTATTAAACATTTTTCATTATTACCGATATAAATAACACCTAATTGTAGTTTATCCATTTTATCCATCTTTTTATAATCTTTAATAGGAAATATTCTAACGATATTTCTATTTTGATAATCATTAAAGAACATTACTTTATTATCATAGTAGTAGGTTGCTTCAAAATAACCAACATTATAATATTGTCTTAAAGTGAATACTATTTCGGAAACTTTTTCAATTGGTAGATATTCACTAAATCTTAATTTCATACCAACATTACCAAGTATTGCATAATCTTTTTTAGCAAGAAATCCAGCATCATATAAATCATTACATGGCTTACACATACTTTCTCTAAAAAATACTTCACTAATTTTAACTTTATTTTTACCACAAAGAGTAAGTTCTACATTATCAACATATCTCATAATTAAATCTGATTTTTCTTCTCTTGTATAATCTTTCCACATATAAGTATGTTCTTCATATTCTTCTGGATAGACTATTTGATTTATATAATCTAAATCTCTTTTAATTAATATATCTTCTGGAGTAAACTTTAATTCATTACATATATCACAATCTCTAATTTTAGATTCTAAATCTTTGATAGTTTTATCAACAATATCTTTTTCTATATCATATTCCTCAATAGTAAATGATCCATTTATATATGCTTTTCTAATTCTTTCAGCTTTTACATTTTGTTCTTTTAATTCTTTAATAAGTTTTTGTTTAGGATTATTTAATTTAGTTTTAATCATAGGGAGTAGTGTTTGATTAACTACTGAATCATATTCTTGTATATCTTCAATAAAGTTATCAAATTCTTTCTCAATATCAGTTTCTTTAATATTTATTTTACAATCATGACAATAATAGTAATAATAAATACTACCATTTTTCTTTCTTGTTGCTTTACCAGCAAGTATTCTATTACAATGAGGACATTTTAATTTTTGTAAGAATAAGTAATCTTCATTTCTTTTATAATTACGAGAGTTCTTTTTCTTTTGTACTTGGCATTCTTCCCATAATTCTTTACTTATTAATGGTTCAACTACATCTTCATAGTAAGTAGGATTTTTAGTTCGTTTACCATGAATAAAGTCTCCTTTATAAATAGGATTTTCAATTATCTTTAAAATAGTAGAGTCTTTCCAATTAGTTTTACCAAATACTTTTTCTTTGTTATATAGATTACTTATTGTTTGATAAGAATTACCTTGATAATATAAATTAAATATTCTTATAACTTGATCCTTAGTTGCTTCATCTGGAATTAGTTTTTTATTTTCGTGTTTATAGCCAAAAGGTGCTTTATGTGGAATATGACCTTCTTTAATTGCTCCGACCATACCAAATTTAGTTCTTTCTGAAGTTCTTTCAATTTCGTTTTGAGAAACTGATGTAAGTATTCTTGAAATCATTTTTCCATTAGCATTAGTTGTGTTTATATCATCATTAGCACAATCTAAATATGCATCGTTTTCTTCTAGAAATCTAATAATCTTTTCCCAATCAAATACACTTCTTGTAAGTCTATCTAATTTTAATACAACAATAGTATTACATTTTTTATCTCTTATATCTTGTAATAGTTCTTCAAAAGCAGGCCTTGTATTACCCGTTTTAGCACTTATACCAGCATCTTTATAAAGTTTATATATTTCATAACCTTTATACTCACACATTGCTCGAAGTCTTTTCTCTTGTTCTGGTAAACT
>JAEEGK010027332.1_pt1 | contig 11533 bp, 9 predicted proteins | sample 8958771 | NCBI WGS metagenome assembly JAEEGK01 (sample SAMN16246547, study PRJNA631951) | gut metagenome | biome: gut microbiome; feature: rumen; material: SC-attached | host: Bos | place: Iran: Karaj | collected 2018-10 | reverse complement strand
TGTCAGGCTGATCTGCAAAGAGAATAGCAAAAGCAAATGTTCCCTTCAGAACCTTGATTGTCTCCTTGATAGCTGCCTCTGGATCACCATCATAGTAGTGGTCCAGAATAGATGCTGCAACTTCTGTATCTGTCTCAGAAAGGAGCTGATCCTTGAGGTTGTATTCCTTGATAAGTTCCTTGTAGTTCTCAATAATACCGTTGTGTACAAGAGTAACCTTGCCATGTTGATGTGGGTGAGCGTTTGCATCACTTACACCGCCGTGAGTTGCCCAACGTGTGTGTCCGATTCCTGCACATGACTCGTCTGTAACATCAGCACAGACCTCACGAAGATTAGAAACACGTCCAGCAATCTTCTTAACTATAGGTTCATTTGCACCTTCTGGGAAAAGAGCTATACCAGCACTGTCATATCCTCTGTACTCCAAAAGCTCGAGTGAATCAAGAAGAATGTCTTTGGTGCTTCTTTTACCAATGTAACCAATTATTCCGCACATATTATCTCCTATCGCGTATTAGTTTATTCCTTATATAATAGTGACAAATTTTGCTCATAAAAAGACATGCTACATTATAATAGCTTGATAGTTTTTAGTCAAATTTGACATATTTTTAAGACCATTGTAAAATTTCACTGGTTGGGGAATGCTTTTTATTTATGCGAATCAGAAATAGGATTATGAACATGTATAAAGAAAAAAAGAAAAACCTGATTATACTCATAGCTTTTTCTGCAGTTTTTTGTACTGCTCTTGGATTTGGTATGTCTGTGAGTGACAAACCAGATATAGATACCTTATCAGCTACTAACTTTTCATCAGAGACAGTAGTCAGAACAATTACTGACGACACTATCAACGCAGTTGCTGAGACAGCCGATGAGTATGAGGAATATCTCGATACTACACTGGTTGCCAAGGAAGAGAATGCTGCAGAGCTTACTCTTACTGCTTTTACTGTCACAGAATATGAGAATGTAGCAAGGATGTTTGCCAGTGATACTGTTAATGTAAGAGCAGGTGCTGGAACGGATTATGACAGAATAGGTAAGGTTGCCTGGGGAACCGAGATGGAGGTTACAGGCGTTACAGATAACGGCTGGTTTGAGGTGTTATATAAGGATCTGATTGGATATATCAGAGGCGACTATATGGTAGAAGAGATGCCAGGAATCCCATATTTATTTGTGGGAGATTCCAGAACTGTACAGATGCAGATGGCTGTTGGCTCAACTGACAAGGCATATATTGCCAAGATTGGCGAGGGCTATAGCTACTTCAAGAATACAGCTATTGGACAGATTCCTAGTTATGCCGGACAGGGCACTATTATGATCATCAACTTTGGTGTCAATGATTTGTCTAATGCTTCCAAATATATCAAGCTTGTCAATGACAATATTGATACCTGGGAGAATGCAGGAATTACTGTTTATTATTCATCCGTTACTCCTGTAGGCAGCTGCAATGTATCTAATGCTCAGATAGAGAACTTTAATGCAGCTCTTCAGAATGGCCTTGATTCAAGAGTTCACTGGATAGACAGTTATTCTTATCTGATGCAGACAGGATATAGCACTAACGACGGACTTCATTATAATAAGGAGACTTACAAGAATCTTTATTCTTATTATATGTCAGTTGTCAGTCAGCAGGCCTGATTGTCTCCGTAAGTCAGACTATTGCCCATGGTCTTGACTGTTAGTGTATACAAGCTATAATAATTACGAATACCTGCCCTGAAAGGTTTTCACCTTTCAGGGTTGATTTATGTAATGGAGGTTTTTTGAAATGAATATTGTTCTTTTATCAGGCGGCTCAGGAAAGCGTTTATGGCCCCTTTCTAATGATATAAGATCCAAACAGTTTATTAAGATTTTTAAGACAGAGGATGGCTCATATGAATCTATGGTTCAGAGAGTTTATCGCCAGATCAAGAAGATTGATAAGGATGCTTCTGTTACTATAGCAACTAGTAAGACACAGGTTTCAGCTATACACAACCAGCTCGGTTCAGATGTTGGTATTTCTATAGAGCCTTGCAGAAGAGATACATTCCCTGCTATTGCACTTGCTACAAGCTACCTCGTTGATGTTCTTGGTATCAGCCCTGAGGAGTCAGTAGTTGTATGCCCTGTTGACCCATACGTTGAGGATGAGTACTTTGAGGCGCTTAAGGCTCTTTCAGATCAGGCAGATAAGGGCGAGGCTAATCTTGTTCTTATGGGAATTGAGCCTACATATCCTTCTGAGAAATACGGATATATCATTCCTGCTTCCAAGGAAGAGGTGAGCGAGGTTTCAACCTTCAAGGAGAAGCCTTCTGTAGAAGTTGCCAAGGATTACATCAGCCAGGGCGCTCTTTGGAACGGTGGTGTTTTTGCTTATAAGCTTCAGTACGTACTTGATAAGGCGCATGAGCTTATTGATTTTACAGATTACAATGATCTTTTCGGCAAGTATGATACTCTTACCAAGATTTCTTTTGACTACGCTGTTGTAGAAAAAGAGGATAAGATTCAGGTAATGCGTTTTGCTGGACAGTGGAAGGATCTTGGAACCTGGAACACTCTTACAGAGGCTATGGAAGAGAGCGTTGTAGGTAAGGGAATCATGAATGAGACCTGCAAGGGCGTTCACATCGTTAATGAGATGGATGTACCTGTTCTTGCAATGGGACTTACAGATGTTGTTATCTCTGCATCTCCAGAGGGAATCCTTGTATCAGACAAGGAGCAGAGCTCATATATCAAGCCATTTGTTGATGGAATTGAGCAGCAGATCATGTTTGCTGAGAAGAGCTGGGGAAGCTTCAAGGTAGTTGATGTAGAGCCAGGTAGCATGACTATCAAGGTTACTCTTAATGCTGGACATGCTATGAACTATCACAGCCATCAGCACAGAGATGAAGTATGGGTTGTTATTTCCGGAGAAGGACATACAGTCATTGATGGAGTAGAGAGCGCTGTTAAGGCAGGAGATGTTATCTCTATGAAGGCTGGCTGCAAGCACACAGTTAGTGCAGAGACTGAGCTCAAGATGATCGAGGTTCAGATCGGCAATGAGATCAGCGTAGAAGATAAGATCAAATACAAGAATTAATTGATCAGGTTAATATACTCAGGATTGTGATATTAAGTTTTTCCATAAGGTCTATTACGGTACCATTTTCAAGCTTAACCTTAGGGCGCGAGAGGTTTTTGCCATTATTCTCAAGGACAACACCCTGTTGTCCGTTGGATAGGAGAATAGTGCAGCCCATAGGATAAGGTGCTATGTAATGAATGAAAGTGTTAACGACATTGATGTCGAACATTCTACCGCTGTTAGCCATCAGATATTCGATGGCATCAGCTGGATTCATGGCATCCTTATATGCGCGCTTTGTAGTAAGCGCGTCGTATACATCTGCTACATGGATGATACGCGCGTATTTATGAATTGCATCGCCGGACAGACCTCGTGGATAGCCGGTTCCATCCCAATTTTCGTGATGAGAATAGACTGCGTTCTTGATAACAGCAGCCAGCTCATCACCTTCTTTTTTACGAAGGCGCTCCAGACCATAGAAGGGGTGCTTTTTCATTTCTGCATATTCTTCCGGAGTAAGCCTTGCAGGCTTATTCAGGATCTCAATCGGTACATCAACCTTACCGATATCGTGAAGAAGGGCAGCCTGTGAGAGCTTCTCAAGCTCGGCATTTGTAAGCCCCATGCCGATTCCTATAATAACTGAAGACACGTCTACATTTACGCTGTGAACATAGGTGTAGTTATCGTAGCTACTAAGTGAAACCTGTTCAATAATGAGAGATTCAGAACCTCTGATTTCCTGAACAATATTGTTAGCGAGGAAAATACAGGCGTTGATATCGAGCCTCTTAAGCTTTCTAATGGCATTAATTCTGGTTTCATCAGAAATAAGCTGTTTACCCTTTTCAATGTCATCTCCGTCAAAAATATAAACACCTTCATATTCAAGACGCGCAATTCTATTAATGTAGAACTCCGAAAGGGCAGTATTAGCCTTTAGAAGAATCTGCTCATTGTTATCATATAGATTATTCGCCAGGATCATTCCGGGCCTTAAATCTTTTCTACTGACATATCTCATGATCACTCACCTTATATTAAACAGTAATACAATCGTGGCATACTATTCCATTAATGATGAAATTTCTGGTGGAAGTTGTAATCTCATACAGGTCATTACATTTAACTTCTTCGATTTTGGCTATTCTTGTCTTTTCAAGACGTCTGTTTCTCATGGTGAGGTTTTCTACCATTCCGGTATTTACTGGAGTAAAGATATTGTAGAATCTTATAAGCTCTGTAGGTCCACCTATAAGAGTGATTTCCATAAACTCACTGTTATAGGAATATTCGAACTCATACAGTTCCATTCCGCGTTTCATAATCGACAGGTAATCCTGTCGTGGACTCTTTATGTGTTTTAACAGAGGGTTGATGTTTCCATCAGCGTCATAGACTCCGGCAACAAAGCCACGAATAAACTCCGCATTATCTTTGCGCTTGGAGGATTTTTCTGAGAATTTGAGCATGTCCTTATAAGAAACACATATCTGTTTGGTCATATATGTTTCATTGGTATTGATATCAGTCGCCAGATAATCTGACAAAGTAGATTCTATGCCCAGATAGCATAGATAGTTATATGCTCGCCTGGCTACATCGACATTATGAAAAACAAAGCTTCCGCGTTCTCCGCTTGGAAGAGGAGCAAGGTTTCGGCCGTAGATCTCCAGGCTGATAATATAGCCTTCCATGTACAGTCTTGTTTCAGGTAATCTTGCAGTTATATTCTGGGAAAAGCCGAACATTATCATGCCTCTTTTTAGGAAGCATACTATGTCAGCAATTGATTTATCGTCAAAAGAAAAATGCCAGCCCTGCTGAGTGAGCCACTGGTGATCAGGGCTGCAGATGAGAGTGCGCTTATCTTTAAGAGTGATTTTCACGGCTCTTGCTCTTTTTTTGGAGATCTCCAGAACATATCCTTTTGTATATCTGAATTCTTCTCCGTCGTAGTTGATGGAATAGATGGCGTCTTCTTTCTTAAGATCGCGCACTTTCTTAATGGTGTTGTCATACATGAGGACATCCATATTTCCATCAATACAATCGTAGTTCTTATTCATAACAGAACCCCTTTCTGAGGTCTCAAAGTTGTTGCCTGATATTTAATGTGGACATAATAAGTCACTCTATAGCCATTCTACTCTAACATTATAGCATTAATAAAATAACAGAAATCTGATAAAACTATAAAGAAAAAAAGAAGCGATAAAGCATTAAGCTCCATCGCTTCTATATGGTAAAACAAGTGGTTGGCGTATGTAATTATCCCTTTACGGCACCTTCGATCATACCTTCCATAATTTGCTTCTGAGCAATAAGGAAAATAATGATCATAGGGATGATGGCAAGAAGTGCTGCAGGAAGGATTCTATCCCAGCTCTTAACATAAGAGCCTACAAACTTCTGGATTGCTATAGGAATAGTCATAACCTTACCATTCTGACCAAGCATCATAGATGGCAGAAGGTAGTCGTTCCAGATCCACATACCATTAAGAATGGTAACTGTTGTGATAACCGGAGTCAGAAGAGGGAAGATAATCTGGAAGAATGTCTGCTCTGGTGAGCATCCATCGATTGATGCAGCCTCTTCAAGGTCATAAGGAACACCCTTGATAAATCCGTTTAAGATGAATCCTGTCATCGCTCCGCCGAATCCCAGGTAGGCGAACACAATACCTGGAACTGACTGAAGCATAGGGATACCAATAAACTTACCAACATCACGGAAAGTAGAAATGAGTGGAAGCATTACTACCTGGAAAGGTATGATCATTGATGCGATGAAGGTAAAGTAAATAACTGTTGACCAAACTGTCTTGTTACGGCAGATAACCCATGCTGCCATGGCTCCAAAGAGTGATAAAAGGACCAGAGACAAAACAGTGATAAGTGCTGATGATCCAAAGGATGTAAAGAACATGAAGTTAGGATCATTAACAACTGCCCTGATGTTATCAGCGAACTGCGCAAAGCTTGCTCCTGAGAAGCTTACTGGATTAGCAGTAATATCTGAGGTAGCCTTTCCTGAGTTAATAAGAAGCAGGAAAAATGGGAACAATACATATGCCGCAATGATTATAGCAATTATAAATCTGATGATAACGCTGGAAGTTTTTTCCTTGGTATGCATTATAATTCCACCTCCCTCTTATTTGATATACGAACCTGAACAATTGAAACAACAGCAAGGATAACAAAGAAGAGAACGGCTTTGGCCTGACCAAGAGCGTAATCATTGTTGATAACTGCTGTAGTGTAAATGTTAAGCGCAAGCATCTCGGTTCCGTTTGCGATGTAAGAACCAAGGAATTCTACTGAACCCTTACCATTTGTAAGAGCAAGGTTTACATCAAACTGCTTGAAAGCAGATGTAAGTGTAAGGAAAGTACAGATTGTAATAGTTGGTGCTATCATAGGAAGCTTGATGTTGAAAAGAGTCTGAGTCTTGTTAGCACCGTCAATAGCAGACGCTTCCAATACATCTCCTGGAATTGTGTTAAGTCCTGTGATATAGATCAGCATGATATAACCTGCGTACTGCCAGATATATACGATAATAATGGCAATGAATGCCGTATTTGTGTCCGAAAGCATTGAATAAGTTCCAGTGAACTTAGTTACTACATTACTAAAAATGAACTGCCAGATATAACCAAGTACGATTCCTCCAATAAGGTTAGGGAGGAAGTAAGCTGCTCTAAAGAATCCCAGACCTTTGATCTTGGATGTGCAGAGAAGAGCAAGTAAAAATGCTACCAGATTAACTAAGATCATGTTAAATACAACAAACAAAAATGTGAGAAGAATTGACCACAAGAATGCAGGCTGTTTAAACATTCTGGTGTAGTTGGCAATACCAACAACACTCTTCATTCTGATACCGTCCCAGTCAGTAAAAGAGTATCCGATACCGAGAACAAGAGGAATGATTACTGTTACCATGAAGGCAAACAGAAGTGGAAATAGGAAAATGAAATTGATGATTGAACGGTGATGCTTGAGTGTGGGGAATAAGTATAGTCCGATAAAGAATAAAACTACACCGCCGATGAGCATTGCTCCCCTAGATGCGTTACCAGTCTTAGCAATTGACAATCCCAAACCGGCTATCGCAAGCACAATTCCTGCTATAAGGCTTATGAATGATACAGCCTTTCTCCCTATAGAAAATGTACTCATGTGAGATCCCCCTTTCATGGGTGTGGATAAAATAGATTAGTTAAAGAATGGGGCAGAGCACGTGTGCCCTGCCCCCAAAAAATATCTTATTACTGTGCGTAATAATCAGCAATTACCTGAGCCATTGTAGAAACAAACTTGTCAGCATCGAGCTTGCCCTTTGCATAATCTGCAAATACGTTACAAGTTGAGTTCTGAAGTCCGTCCTTCTTGAGCATTGTGTGCCATCCTGAGTAGTTACCAGCTGTGATGTAGCTGTTCATGCTCTTGTAGAATGGGTTAACTGCCTCATACTGGCAATCATCGAAAGGAGATACGAGACCTGCGTCATTAACAAGGATGTTCTGAGCTGAGTCGCCTGCACACCAGTTGAAGAATGCCTTAGCGCCGTCAACGTTACCTTCGCCGTATGCTACCCAGTATGAAGGTGGTCCAGCGATGATTGTGTTGATACCATCCTCAAATGCATAAGGAGCAAATCCGCACTCGAAGCTTACGTCATCAGGTGATGTTACACACCAGTTACCCTGTGTGATGAATACATACTTGCCATCCTTGAATCCAGCAACCTGGTTGTCATATGTTCCATCGATAAGAAGAGCAGGATCTGAGTACTTGTTCATCATGCCAATGAACTCAGCGAAGTTCTTCATTCTTGCTTCATCGATCTTACCACCATCGTTAAGAAGGTCGATGTATGTTGTGTCATCAGCCTTAAGACCAGCGTCAAGATACTGACCAAATACGTGTGTTCCTGAAGACCATCCAAGGTTTGTAGGCTCTGCGCACCAGCCAAATACAGCTGTGATGCCAAGCTCATCCTTCTTGGAATCAAGTGTCTCACAAGCTGCCTGCCAAGCTGCAGGAGTTGTAAGAGAAGCAGGATCTACACCAGCTGCCTTAAGAAGGTCAGCGTTGTAACCAAGAGCAGTAGCCTCTACTGTGTAAGGGAATCCGATTGTTCCCATGTTAGGGTCAACAAGCTCGAATCCAGTCTTGTTTGTCCAGTCCTCACCAGCAAGGTCAGCAAGCATGCCGTCCCAGTTAGCTGCCTGGTTAGCTTCGATAACGAAGATGTCAGGCATGTTGTCTGCCTGGTACATTTTCTTAAGCTCGTCAGATGCGTTTGTGTCGCCACCGATTGTCTCAACTACGAGAGTGTTACCTGTCTCTTCGTTGTACTTAGCAGCAAGAGCCTGCATCTGGTCGTTGATCTCTGGCTTACCATTGAGAAGACGAACCTCTCCAAGATCTCCAGCAGGAGCCTCAGCAGCAGGAGCTTCAGCAGTAGCAGTATCAGCAGGAGCTGCTTCTGTCTGTGTCTCTGCGTTGTCAGATGGTGTAGCATCTGTAGTGCCGGTTGTGCCTGTTGTTCCGCAAGCAGCCAGGGACAGTACCATTGTGCTTGCCAGCAGGGCTGACAATAGTTTCTTTCTCATTTTTTTTCCTCCTTTGTTTTGCACTTTTGTGCAAGTTGCCATAACTTATTTCTTTTCTGGCGGTTACTTTTGCGCATAAGTTGTACGCTAAATTCAAAATAGCACATGAAAGGTCAAAAAACAAGATGTTATGACTAAAAAGTCCGGTCACAAATGCCGCGACTATCAGAAAAACCGCACCTGGAGCGAACTTAAACGTATTCGCTAAAAAATCAAAAATCAATAAAACGTTTATAAAAATTGTATAAAAACATACAAAATGCCAACCTTATGCGCGTAAGCTGGATTTGTTCAGCTTGCACAAAAAAGCACCTGCCTTGTTGTGATGTTCAAGGCAGGTGCATAAAGGTTATGCTGTTTACTTGTTTATATTTTTTACAGTATCACGAACAACTAAGTGAGTAGGGAGCTTTATCTGGTTGGGAGTTTTTTCGCCCCGAAGCTGTTTAAGAAGAGTATCAGCAGCGGTTATTCCCTTTTCTTTTACATCCTGGTGGACAGTGGTAAGGGCTGGTCTGTGGAGCTGTGCCAGCATGTTGTCGTCAAATCCCACAATGGATATGTCATCTGGGACCGAAACGCCTCTGTCCTGCAGGGCTGCCATTAGTGTTACTGCATAAAGGTCTGATACACATACGATAGCGGTGAACTCCTTTAATCTTTCGCAGATCTCATTAAGACTGCCTTCAAGTTCATCGGATCTTGGCCTGATCTTCAAAAAGTCAGATTCCTTAATAGTGATTCCTGCTGACTGCAGAGCCTTTTTGTAGCCTGTAAGTCTTGCAAGGTCAACGCCCTTGGTGTTATCGGACAGGAAGGCTATATCGGTGTGCCCCTGAGATATCAGGTAGCTTGCCATGTCGTAGGCACCCTGCTCATCGTCCAGACCGATGTTGGTAAAATGCTTAAGACCCTCAATACTGTAGGTGTCGATACATACGATGGGCTTTTTATACTTTTCACTGACACGGATTCCGTCGTCATCAAGCATTCCGAACAGGATCAGTCCGTCCACATTCCAGGTGGAAACGTGTCGCATGATCTCTCCTATATCACTGGAGATATAGAGCATCATAAAGTATCCTGCATTTCTGATGGTCTCTTCCACACCACCTATAAGAACGGAAACAAATGGATCCATGATGAGGTTTTCATACTTGTCGGCTCTGGCCTTAAGTGCAAGTCCGATGATCTTGGACTGATTCTGCGCCAGGTTTCTGGCACTGATGTTGGGGACATAGTCGACTTTTTTCAGAAATTCCTCGACCTTCTTTTTGGTGTCATCCGACACCTCTCCGGCCTTTCCATGAATAACATTTGAAACCGTTGTAGTGCTCATGTTTAGTTGCTTTGCGATTTCTTTAATGGTTATCATGTTTTTATTTTGGTCTTTACAAAGAAAAAAAGTTATTGTATCTTGTTCACAAAATAACACGGTCGAATACTTGTTGTCAAAAAAATCTGATCACAGGCAACCTGGAATCGGCTGTTTTATTTGGCCTAAAACCGCATGAATGTCGGCTCTTGGCGGTGGCTGACCTTCATAGATTTTTGCTAAGAGGATGAGGAAAAAATGAATACAGTATATAACAGGGTTTCGGTTAACAGTTCCGAAATTAACGAGAAATTATCCAAGGCTGCAGACGTTGCGGCTGTTTTGACTATTCCGGACAATATCCCCCAGGGAGATATGCCCGGAGATAAGATTGAGATCGGAGAGAGTCATATTTCCAAGGCTAAGACCATTTTTCCTTTATTGGTAAAAGAGCTTGAGGAGAAGATGAACAAAAACCCCTATAGCCGCGCAGTTGTGGCTGTTTGCGGAGGTTCAGGCGTTGGAAAATCAGAAATTGCGTCACTTCTGTCATTTATGCTCAATTCCGCAGGAATAGGCAGCTACACCATGTCCGGTGACAATTATCCCCACAGGATCCCTATGTATAATGATGCCGAAAGGCTCCACACCTTCAGGAAATGCGGCATTAAGGGAATGGTTGACGCAGGTGTCATGAATCCCGAAAATGCAAAAAAGATAAGAGAGCTTCAGAGAGCCGAGGATGACGCAAACAAGGCGCATCTGGACACTGACAGCTGGTTCAGAAGTTACTTTGAGGCAGCCACAGAGGGCCTTAAGAATTACCTTGGCACTCCGAATGAGACTGATTTTGCTGAAGTTGATCAGATCATGAAGGCCTTTAAGGATGGAGCTGACAAGCTTTACCTTAAGAGAATGGGCAGAGATGAGGCATCTCTTTGGTACGATGAGGTTGATCTCTCGGACAAGCAGGTTCTTATCGTAGAGTGGACTCACGGCAACAGCGATTATATGAGCCAGGTTGATATACCGGTTCTTTTGAACAGTACTCCCCAGGAGACTCTTGAGCACAGAAGATCCAGAAACCGCGACGGCAAGCTTGACAGCCCCTTCACTATGCTGGTCCTTGAAATTGAGCAGCAGAAGCTGGTTGACCAGGCGCACAAGGCCAAGATCATTGTATCCAAGGCCGGTGAAGTTATCAGCTACGATGAGTTCAAGAAGCTGATGGGCATCTGATTGTAAAACAGGAGAGTGAAATGAGTAAAAATTACGTAGATAACGGACCTATGCTTAATGCCTATCCAGATAGCATGGGCGGTACATTATCGGATATAGTAAGCGTTCTTTCCAGAGATGAGTTCTGGGATGTATTTCAGTCCTTTTACATCCTTCCCAGTATCTTTAACACAGATCTGGACAGGGGCTTTTCTGTGATCGACTATGGTATCAACGAGGAGATGGCTTCCGAGGAGGACCTTAAGAAGCTGGAGGATCT
>JAEEGK010027330.1_pt1 | contig 11534 bp, 8 predicted proteins | sample 8958771 | NCBI WGS metagenome assembly JAEEGK01 (sample SAMN16246547, study PRJNA631951) | gut metagenome | biome: gut microbiome; feature: rumen; material: SC-attached | host: Bos | place: Iran: Karaj | collected 2018-10 | reverse complement strand
CTTTATCTGACCACCGGACTGATCGGCAACCTTCTGTGGTTGGCGAGCGTTTGGCGCGGCGACATCCCCACGGTGCTCTGCGGCGCCAGCGGAGCCGTGATGGGCGTGACCGCCGCGGCCGCCGTCATGGCCCCCGAAATCCCGATGCTTCTGCTCTTCATCCCGTTCCCCATCAAGCTCAGGACCATGGCGATCGTGTTCTTCGTCCTGGAAATCGTGCTGGAGCTCACTGGCAGCCAGTCCAACGTGGCGCATCTGGCGCACATCGGCGGTCTGGTCGGCGGCTATCTCTTCCTTAAGGTTTTCTTCCGCCGGGAGATCCTGTGGGACCCGCTGAGTTCTCTCGCCGGACGCCGCGGATACCGTCCGCCGCCCCCGCCGAAGAACGACGGCGGAAACGCCTCCGCGTCCGGCTGGACCTACCGCCGCAGCCCGGACCGCGAACCCGACTACGGCCCGAACTTCAGCTCGGGCTCCAACTTCGGGTTCAACGGCACGCGCGTTTCCCAGCGCGAACTCGATTACCTGCTCGACAAGATCTCCCGGACCGGCATCAACAGCCTCACCGAACAGGAGCTCCAGCGCCTGAAACAGGCACGCGAGGAGATGCGCCGTTCCTGATCCCCCGTTTCTGCATAAAACAACGACTTCAAAACGCCCATTCCCCATTCAACCGGAAAGGACCCCCCCGAAATGAAAATCCTCTGGGTAACAAGCGAAGCGATCCCGTACGCCAAAACAGGCGGCCTCGCCGACGTCTCGGGCGCATTGCCGGACGCCCTCGCCAAACGCGGCCACCAGGTCACGGTCTTCATGCCGTACTACCGCCAGCAGATGGGAAAGCTGAACCTCAAGTTCACTTCGCGGCTCGACCTCATCGGCGTGCCGTTCGGGGCGGGCATGGAGTGGGCGGGCGTGAACATCCTGAAGATCAGCGACAACCTCACGTTCATGTTCCTGGAGTTCGACCGCTTCTTCGACCGTCCGCGCCTGTACGACTGGGACGGCAGGGAATACGGCGACAACGCCGAGCGGTTCGCGTTCTTCTGCCGCGCCGCCATGGAGGTTGCCGTGCTTCGCAAGCTCAATCCGGACATCCTGCATGTGAACGACTGGCACGCCGCGCTGTGCAGCGTGTACCTGAAGAGCGACTACTACCGTACGCTTCCGGCATTCCAGAACTGCCGCAGCGCGCTCACCATCCACAACATCGGCTACCAGGGCATCTTCCCGAAGGACAAGCTGTACTGGACCGGGCTCGGCTGGGACTACTTCAACTACACCTGCCTCGAATTCCACGACTGCGTGAACTACCTGCACGGCGGCATCATGACCTCCGACATGGTGAACGCCGTCAGCCCGACCTACGCGTCCGAAATCCTTTCCCCCGAGTACGGATTCGGGCTCGACGCCTCGCTCCGGCACGTCGCCGCGCGCGGCAGGCTCCGCGGCATCCTGAACGGCATCGACGTGGACGAGTGGGACCCCGCGAAGGACAAGACGCTGCCCGCCACGTTCACGCCCGACGACCTCTCCGGCAAAGCGGCCTGCAAGGCGGAGCTCCAGAAGCAGTTCGGGCTGAAGCAGGACCCGGACGTGCCGCTCTTCGCCACGATCTCGCGTTTCGCCGAACAGAAGGGGCTCGACGTCTTCGCGCGCGGCCTGGAATACCTCGCGCAGAACTTCGACATGCAGTTCGTCATCATCGGCAGCGGCGACATGTACCTGGAAAACTGGTTCCGCTACCTTGCCGGGAAGTTCCCCGGCAAGATCGGCGTCTACATCGGGTACGCCAGCCAGGCCACCGCCCACCTCACCGAGGCCGGCGCGGACTTCTTCGTCATGCCGTCCCGCTACGAGCCCTGCGGCCTGAACCAGATGTACAGCATGCGCTACGGCACGCTGCCCGTCGTCCGCAGCACCGGCGGCCTCGCCGACACCGTGATCAACCTCACGAACGACAAGGACCCTGCGACCGGATTCGTCTTCTGGAACCTGGATTCCATCGCGCTGAACAACACCATCACCTGGGCCGCGGACGTCCGCAAGTCCAAGCCCGCCATCTTCAAAAAGATGATCCGCCGCGCCATGACCACCGATTTCTCGTGGAACCGCACCGCCGGAAATTACGAACGGATGTACGAGGATGCGCACCAGTGATTTCGACTACGAACTGCCCGCGGAGCTGATCGCGCAGGAGCCGTCGCAGGAACGCGGCGCGGACCGCATGCTTGTGCTGGACCCTGCCACGTCGGACGTCTCGATCGGGATGTTCGAATCGCTGCCGGACTATCTGCGCCCGGGCGACGCGATCGTGCTGAACAACACCCGCGTGATCCCCGCCCGCATGTTCGCGCGCAAGGAATCCACCGGGGCCGAAATCGAGCTTTTCTACCTGAACCCGGACACGGACGGCCGCTGGATCTGCCTCGCCCGCGGGGCGAAGCGCCTCAAGGAAGGCACCGTGCTTCAGCTCCGCACCGCGTCCGGCGAACTCTCTTCATATCGCGTCACGGTCGCAGGAAAACTCCCGGACGGCTCGTGCCTGATCGACTTCACCGGCAGCGACCCGCAGGAGATCTTCGCCGCGTGCGGACATCTGCCTCTGCCGCCGTACATCAAACGCCCCGACCAGCCGCTCGACAGCGACCGTTACCAGACCATCTACGCCCGGTGCAGGGGCGCGGTCGCGGCCCCCACCGCCGGGCTGCATTTCACCGAAAAGACGTTCGCCGCGCTCGAAGCAGAGGGCGTGGAGCGCATCGAGCTCACGCTGCATGTCGGCGCGGGCACGTTCAAGCCCGTTTCCGAGGAGAACATCGAGGATCACCCGATGCACGCGGAGTATTTCGTCTTTCCGCCCGAGGCCGCCGAACGCCTGAACCGCGTCCGCGCCGCAGGGGGCCGCATCCTCGCCGTCGGCACCACCTCGCTCCGCACGCTCGAATCCTGCGTGGACGAACGCGGCGTTTTCACCGCCCGCACCGGCGAAACCTCCATCTACATCTACCCGCCGTACCGGATCAAGTCCGCCGACATGCTCCTCACGAACTTCCATCTGCCGAAAAGCACGCTGCTCATGCTCGTGTCGGCGTTCGCCGGCATGGAGCCGATCCGCAAAGCCTACCGCATCGCCGTGCGGGAACGCATGAAGTTCTTCAGCTACGGCGACTGCATGCTGATCACCGGGCGCGTCTGAACGGGACGCAGGGAGGAGGGCGCACATGTCGAAACTGCATCCCGATTTCAGGCCGTCGGACATCCCGGAAAAGCCCGGCTGCTACATCTACCGCGACCAGTTCGGCACGGTCATTTACGTGGGCAAGGCGGCGAACCTGCGACGGCGCATGAGCCAGTATTTCCAGGATTCGCGCATCCGTACCGCCGACCCGAAACTGCGTTCGCTGATCCACTCCATCGCCACGTGGGAGACCATCACCGTGCACACGGAGGATGAGGCGCTGATCCTCGAATCCCGCCTCATCAAGGAATACGCGCCGCATTACAACGTGCTGATGCGCGACGACAAGCGCTACCTGATGCTGAAGATCGACCCCGCCGAGACGTTCCCGCGCCTCAGGTTCGCCCGCCTCAAAAAGGACGATTCCTGCCTCTACTTCGGGCCGTTCCCGAAGGGCGGCGCGCTTCACCTCACGGCGGACTTCCTCGTGCGGCATTTCGGCATCCGCGTGTGCCGCTGCGCCGAGCCCGGGCCGGAGGACCGCGCCCACTGTCTGGCGGGGACCGTCCGCGACTGCTGCCGCCCGTGCGTCGGCGAGGTCACGAAGGAGGAGTACGATGAACGCGTGAAGAAGCTCATCGACGTGCTGAACGGGCACATCGGCGAGGTCGCCGCGATCCTGAAGCAGCGCATGGCGGAGGCCGCCTCGAAACAGCAGTTCGAGAAGGCCGCCAACCTGCGCGACGTGGCGGACAACCTCGACTGCCTCTATGCCGGACGCCGCCGCAACCTCGCGAATGTCAAGATCCCCTCACTTGTGACCGGGACCGGCGCGGTAAAGGAACTCGGCGAAGCGCTCTGCCTGCCCGTCATGCCCGACAACATCGAGTGCTTCGACATCTCGAACATCTCCGGCACGCTCGCGGTCGCCAGCATGGTCCATTTTACCGATGGCCGTCCTGACAAGAAGAAATACCGCCGGTTCCGCATCCGCACGGTCGAGGGGCCGAACGACTTCGCGATGATGAAGGAGGCCGTCACGCGGCATTTCTCGCGACTGATGGAGGAAGGCCGCCCGCTGCCCGATCTGCTCATGGTCGACGGCGGCAAGGGCCAGCTCTCCAGCGCCATCGACGCGCTTGTCGCCATCCAGTGCCCGCCGTTCCCCGTCATCGGCCTCGCGAAAAAACACGAGGAAGTCTTCATCCCCGGCGAATCCGAGTCCATCCGCCTGCCCATCGACGGCGCCGCCGTGAAACTCCTGCAGGCGGTCCGCGACGAGGCGCACCGGTTCGCCATCACGTATCACCGCGAGCTCCGCCTGAAGACGATCCGCGATTCCCTGCTCGACGAGATTGAGGGCATCGGCGAGGCGAGAAAGACCGCGCTCCTGCGCGAGTTCGGTTCCGTCCGCGCGCTCCGCAACGCCGCGCCGGAGGAAATCGCCCGCCGAGTGAACGGCATCGGCATCGAGTTCGCGCGCACCATCTGCGACTACCTCGCCAAACACGCCGCCGACGGTTCGGTCGATCCGCTGTGACCGGCGTCGAAATGAATCCGGCCCGCCGCCTCATTTTTCGGCTGTTTTTCCGTTTTCTGTTGAATTTTCGCGATATTCGTGCTATTGTATTTGCACCATCTCAAACATACCATCCATACTGAAAGGATCCTATCATGTCCGTTGAACTCGCAAAAGCTTTCTGCGTCCGTCTGATGTCCGACGATGAATTCCGTGATGCCATCGGCCGCGCCGCCTCCGCCAAGGAGATCGCCGACCTCGTCGCCGCAAACGGCTACACCTTCAGCAAGCACGACCTCCTGAAGACCGTCAGCGACCTCTCCGGCAAGAAGATCGACATGGAACACCTTTCCGCCATGATCTGCGAGGTCTACGAGGAGGAGATCAAGACCGAAGGCGGCTCCGCGGACGCCGTCGCCGAGTGGCTCGCCAGCCTCCAGTAAGGAGGGCAAGCCCTCCACGGCGGTAGTGCGCGGCTTTCGCTCGCGCACGAAAGGCAAGCCCTCCACGTTAGTTGTGCCGTGCTTCGCGACGGCACGAAGGGCAAGTTTATACACGCCCCGTGTCCGAGCGTAAGCGGGACACTGCTGCATCACGGCTTGTCGTGTCCGAGCGTAAGCGGGACACTGCTGCATCACTGCTTGCCGTGTCCGAGCGTAAGCGGGACACTGCTGCATCACTGCTTGCCGTGCGCACGGAGGGCACTCACATTGTCATAGTGCCCGATCCCGGGTCATGGTCTGCCCGTGGACGACATCGGAAAATCCAGCCGCGCGGGCGCATTTTTTCCGAAACAATAGCGAAACAATCTTGATTTCACATGGTTTAGGGTGTATATTAAATGGATTTATTGAAACGAAAAATCCTCCAGTCCTACACAACCCAAACCATAGGAAGTTCCACTATGAAAGAACTCAATGCCGCCCCCAATGCGCCGAAGCTGGTCGCATGGGTGAAAGAATGGGCCACCCTCTGCGAGCCCGACAATCTCTACTGGTGCAACGGTTCCCGCGAAGAGTACGACCGCCTCTGCAACGAAATGGTCGAATCCGGCCTCGCGATCCGCCTCAACCCGGTGAAGCGCCCGAACTGCCTCCTGTTCCGCTCCGATCCGTCCGACGTCGCCCGCGTCGAAGCCCGCACCTTCATCGCCGCGAAGACGAAAGAAGAAGCCGGCCCGACCAACAACTGGATCGACCCCGTTGAACTGAAGCAGACGCTCCGCGGCCTCTACAAGGGCTGCATGCACGGCCGCACCATGTACGTGATCCCGTTCTCGATGGGCCCCGTCGGCTCCCCGATCGCCAAGATCGGCGTCGAGATCACCGACTCCCCGTACGTCGTGGCGAACATGGAGATCATGACCCGCGTCGGCACGAAGGTCCTCGAAGTCCTGAACGACGGCGAGTTCGTCCCCTGCATCCACTCCGTCGGCAAGCCGCTCGAAAACGGCGCCAGCGACAACGGCATCTGGCCGTGCGCCCCGCTCGACAAGAAATACATCGCGCAGTTCCCCGAGACCCGCGAGATCTGGTCCTACGGCAGCGGTTACGGCGGAAACGCCCTCCTCGGCAAGAAGTGCCTCGCTCTCCGCATCGCGTCCGTCCAGGCCCGCGACGAAGGCTGGATGGCCGAGCATATGCTCATCCTGAAGCTCACGCGCGAATCCGACGGCAAAGTCAAATACATCACCGGCGCGTTCCCGTCCGCCTGCGGCAAGACCAACCTCGCCATGCTCATTCCGACCATCAAGGGCTGGAAGGTCGAGACCGTCGGCGACGATATCTCCTGGATGAAGTTCGGCGCGGACGGCCAGCTCTACGCCATCAATCCGGAAGCCGGTTTCTTCGGCGTCGCGCCCGGCACCAGCATGCAGTCCAACCCGAACGCCATGCTCTCCTGCGCGAAGGACACCATCTTCACGAACGTCGCCCTCACCGACGACGGCGACGTGTGGTGGGAAGGCATCGGCACCGAGCCGCCCGCGCACCTCATCGACTGGAAGGGCAATGATTGGAAGCCCGGTCAGGTCGACGCCGACGGCAAGCCCGTCAAGGCCGCTCACCCGAACGCCCGCTTCACCGCCCGCGCCTGCAACTGCCCGGCCATCGCTTCCAACTGGGAAGACCCTGCCGGCGTTCCGATCGCCGCGTTCCTCTTCGGCGGCCGCCGTCCCAGCACGCTCCCGCTCGTCTACCAGTCCAAGAACTGGGAACACGGCGTGTTCATCGGCTCCACGGTCGGTTCCGAAGTGACCGCCGCCGCCCTCGACGTGAAGGCCGGCACCGTCCGCCGCGACCCGTTCGCCATGCTGCCGTTCTGCGGCTACAACATGGGCGACTACTTCAAGCACTGGCTTGAGATCGGCAAGAAGGAAGGCGCCAAGCTGCCGAAGATCTTCTGCGTGAACTGGTTCCGCAAGACCGCCGACGGCAAGTGGCTCTGGCCCGGCTACGGCGACAACAGCCGCGTCCTGAAGTGGATCTTCGAGCGCTGCGACGGCGAAGGCAAGGCCGACGAGACCCCGATCGGCTACGTCCCCACCATCGACGCCATCGACCGCACCGGCACCGATGTGACCGAAGACGACATGAAGCAGCTCCTCGCCATCGACAAGGAAGGCTGGAAGAAGGAACTCGAGACCATCTCCGAGCACTACGCCAAGTTCGACCGTCTCCCGGCCGAGCTCGAAGCGCAGCGCAAGGCCCTCGAAGAACGCTTCAGCAAGTAATCCCCTTCGATTACACAGCTCGCGGCGCCTCAAAACGCCGCGGGCTTTTTTGTCCTTTTTTGAACCACGACCAAGTGAACGACGCGAAAGGAACGGCATCCATGTCAGAGACGAACGCCCCGAAACTCCGCAGCGAGCTTGCCCCGGAAACCTGCTGGGACCTCACGCAAATCTACAAAACCGACGAAGAATGGGAAGAGGCGTTCCGCGGCCTCGACGACCTGTTCGCGGCGCATCAGGCGTTCCGCGGCCACCTGGCCGACTCCGCCGAAACGCTGAAGCGTGCGCTGGAGAGCGGCGACGCGCTCGGGCTCCGCCTCGAAACGCTGTATTCCTACGCGCACCTGAAGTCCGACGAGGACCTCGCCAACGGCAAGAACGCCGGCCGCCGCGACCGCATTGCCGCCCGTTACGCCGAGATCGAAGGCGAGACCTCCTGGTTCGATCCCGAACTCCTCGCCATGCCGGAAGCCCGCTTCCAGGAGCTCATGGACGATCCCGTGCTGGCGTTTTACCGCCGCACCCTCGAAGACACCGCGCGCCAGCGTCCGCACACGCTCTCCGAACCGGAGGAACGCATCCTCGGACTCGCCTCGGACGTCTTCGGCACCGGCCACAACGCTTTCTCCAAGCTCAACGACGCCGACCTGCGCTTCCCGCACATCAAAGACGACAAGGGCAATGACGTCGAGCTCACGCACGGCAATTACATCAAGTTCCTGGAAAACCCCGACCGCCGCGTCCGCAAGGACGCCTTCGAAGCGTGCTACAAGACGTATTCCTCGTTCGCGAACACGATCGCCGCGCTGCTCGACGGCACGGTGAAGGCAGGCGTGCTCGACGCGAAGCTCCGGCATTTCCCGTCCGCCCGCGCCGCTTCGCTGTTCCCCGACCATGTGCCGGAGACCATGTACGACGGCCTGATCGACGCCGTCCGCGCGAAACTCCCGCTCCTGCACCGCTATTTCGAGCTCCGCCGCCGCGTCCTGAAGCTCGACAAGCTCGAACTTTTCGACCTCGTGACGCCGCTCGTCCAGCCGTCGAAGGCGACCTACACGTGGCAGGAGGGCTGCGACCTGGTGCGCCAGGCCGTGAAGGTCTACGGCGCCGAATACTGCGAGGCGCTGGAGCACGCCTTCCACGACCGCTGGATCGACGTCTACGAGTGCCGCGGCAAGACCTCCGGCGCGTATTCCGGCGGCTGCTACCGCAAGCCCCCGTTTGTCCTGATGAACTACACCGGCACGCTGGACAGCGTTTCCACGCTCGCGCACGAGCTCGGCCACTCCATGCACTCGTATCTTTCCGACCGGGCGCAGGAATACCATTACGCCGGGTACTGCCTCTTCGCCGCCGAGGTCGCGTCCACCACGAACGAACTCCTGCTGAACCATTATCTGCTGGAGCACGCGCAGGACGACAATCTCCGCGCCTACCTGCTGACGCATCTGCTCGACCTCATCCGCGGCACGGTGTTCCGCCAGACGCAGTTCGCCGAGTACGAACGCGACATCTACGCGATGAGCGAGGAGGGCGAGCCGCTGACCGCCGAGGCGCTGAGCGATCATTACTACGAGCTGAACGGCGAGTATTTCGGCCCGAACGTGGTGAACAACGAGCAGATCCGGTTCGAGTGGTCGCGCATCCCGCATTTCCACTACAATTTCTACGTCTACAAGTATGCCACCGGGCTCTCCGCGGCCGCCAAGCTCTCCGCCGACGTGCTCGCAGGCAATCCCGCGCCGACGCTCCGGTTCCTCAAGTCCGGCGACACGCGCGACGTGCTGGACCTGCTCCGCGATGCCGGGGCGGATTTCGCCACGCCGGAACCCGTCAACGCCGCGATGGATCTCTTCGAGACCTCGCTGAACCAGCTGGAGTCGATCCTTCTGAAGTAAGCACCGCAAGCGGTGTTGATACAGTCGGCTCAGCTTCGCTTGCCGACGAAAAAGCAAAACCGCCGGTCGGATACGTTCAGCCGGCGGTTTTTTCGCGTTTGGAAGTCAGACCGGTTCACCTGGAATGGGAATGTTGACGGAAGAACGCGGAAAGGACGTCCTTCGGCATCTTGCCTCCCGCGACCTGAAGGACGATGTCGGTGAGCTCGTCATCGGTGGCATCGAAGTCGTATCCGTTCAGCTCCAGGAAGACCAGGGCGGACATCGTGCCGACGCGTTTGTTTCCGTCCAGAAACGGATGGTTTTCGACGAGGTGGAACAGGTATGCCGCGGCCATGTCCGGGACCGTCGGATGCAGATAGGCTCCGCCGAACGTCGATGACGGCATCCCGATGGAGGATTCCACCATCTCCCGGCTGCGCATGCCGTCGGAGCCGCCGAAATGCTGAATCTGATAGGCGTGGATTTCGAAGGTTTCGGCAAGCGTGAGAAAGACAGGTTCGGGATCCATCATGCCAGCTCCTTAAAGGTCTTGCTGTAGCGTTCGCCGATTTTGTCCATGGCCTGATGGAATTTGTCCTGGCAGTCGAGCCGGATCAGGTTGTATTTCCGGGTGCCGAGGCCGATCTTTTCGGCGTAGGCGAGCTGTTCCGCGCCCTTGAATTTCTTTCCGGCATTCGCCGCGGCGTCCCAGCAGGCGGCGTCGATGGCGACCGGGTCGAGCGAGGCGAATATGCCGATGTCATGAACGCAGGTCATCATGGGACGCGGTTCGCAGTCGCATCCGCGCGTGATGTTCACGGCGAACGTGATGTAGAGGTTGTGTTTGCCGTGGTGGGAGGCGTAGGCGTACTCGACGAGCTTTTCGCGGAAGAGACGACCGCCGAAAAGGGCGTTCCTGAGCCCGGCGAACGACAGGATGGAGACGGCGTGGTGCGGACAGATGGAGAAGCATGCGCCGCAGCCGATGCACTTGCCGTGGTCGATGAAGGAGCGTTCGCCGATGGTGATCGCGCCTTCGTTGCAGCGCGTGAGGCACAGCTTGCAGCGTTTGCATTTCCAGTTGCGGATGCGCGGCTTCACGTTCAGGTGCATCGCCATCTTTCCGCCTTTTGCCGCGAAGCCCATGGAGAGCTGCTTGATGGCGCCGCCGAACCCGGCGAGGCCGTGCCCCTTGAAATGCGACAGCACGACCACGCGGTCCGATTCCGCAAGCGCCTTCGCGATGCTCGCGCTTTTGAAATGCTTCAAGCCGACCGGCACGGATACGGATTCCTCGCCGTGCGCGCCGTCGGCGATGACGATCGGGATGCGCGTGAAGCCGTGTTTCCGAGCCAGAGCGAGGTGTTTCTCGCGGGAGAAGCGTTCGCCGCCGTACAGCACGCTGGTCTCCACGAAATGGCACGCGCGCCCCTGCTCCTGAATGAAGTCGATGATCCCGTCGTAAACTTCCGGTTTCAGGTACGTGCGGTTGCCTTTCTCCCCGAAGTGCACTTTCAGCGGCACGTCGGCGGGCAGAAGTGCGTCTCCGGAGCGTTCCAGCAGGGTCCGGAGAAGACGGACCGCCGCCTGCGAAAGGCCGGCTGTCCCCGCGGCGGGATCGAATGGGATGAAGAAAACGTCGGACATGAATAATAAGATTAGCGGCATAAAAGAGTTAAAAAACGTGCGAAAGCACAAACAATATAGCGTAAAAACAAAAAAAAACAAAGAAACCATCAAAGAAACCGCGAAAAAAACTTGTATTTTTCTAAAAGGAAGATAGATTATGGAAAGAAAAAAACAAAATAATTTCGCCGCGTGTGCCGGCGTTCCCTCGTTCCGATCCCCTTTCCGGACTGCAGGAGACCGCCCCGCCGCGTTTCATTTCTCTTGACCGGAAGAAGTTGAGGACAGGCTGCACATGAAGTATTTGCGAGATTTGACGGCACGGGTGCTGACGGCATTTCTGATTTTCGTGCTGTCCGCGGCCTATTCCCAGACGCCCGCCGAGTCCGACGTGCCTGCCGCCGCCGGACAGCCGCTCCCCGTCAAGACGATCCTGCTCATCACGTCCTATCCCGTTGCGGACCTCGTGACCAGCAACTTCTTCGACGCGTTCCGCAAAGGCATCCGAGAGCTGAACCTGCCGATCGACTGCCATGTGGTGGAACTGAACGCCACGGTCAAGAACCGGGGTGAGATGCTTGACTCCACGTTCGAACG
>JAEEGK010027327.1_pt1 | contig 11534 bp, 6 predicted proteins | sample 8958771 | NCBI WGS metagenome assembly JAEEGK01 (sample SAMN16246547, study PRJNA631951) | gut metagenome | biome: gut microbiome; feature: rumen; material: SC-attached | host: Bos | place: Iran: Karaj | collected 2018-10 | reverse complement strand
AAAATGAATATGAAAAATTATTATAAATTGGAGCAATCAAAATTTTATAAGGACAAAATGCCATTTAGAGAAAATATACCAGAACCAAATTTTCCCAAAGAAATTTTATATCCTAAAAGTAAAGAAGACAAAAAAGAAGGAAATCAAATTTTAAATGACAAAAATGAATCAATGCTTTTTTTAAAAAATGATAATTTAGAAAATAATATAAATACAATAAATATAAACACAAATGCAAAATCAAAGTCTTTAGATTTCCATAAATCAAGAAATTCATTTAATTTTAAATTTAATCCTTTAAAAATTCAAAATTTTATAAAAAAGAAAAGAACATCAATATCATTAATTTATAATTTAAATGAAGTATTAATATATATATTTTGTAATAATTTATCAAGAGGTAATTTATCAAAAAAAAATAAATATATGAAAAAATCAGTAGATAATTTATTTAATAATTTAGATATTCATATTTATTTTTCAAAAATGCAAATGATAGAATTATTTAATTATATTTTATTTGAACCATATCAAAATACAATTTTAAAATTTCTTTCAAAACCATATATATCAATTTCAAGTTATAAATGTAATTTAATTGATTTATTACCAAAACTATATAATACAGAATTTACAAAACAAGAATTAGATGATTTTTCAAATGGTTATACTAAAATTTTAGAAATGAAAAAAAAAAATTCTATTGAAGAAAAATTATCTCGTATGTTAAATCTTGAAATAGCAAATTTTTTTGGGTAATTTTATAAATAGTTTTTTTTAATTATATATTTCAATAATTATTAATTTTATAAAGAATAAAAATTATTAATCAAATATTTTAAAACAAAAAATTGCATAATCCGGGAATCGAACACGGGTTTTCAGCTTGGGAAGCTGTTGTCCTACCACTAGACTAATTATGCTTGTTAATATTTTGATATAATTATTTTAATATAATAAAAATTTATTTTTTTTTAAGTATTTATAAAAATATTATTAAAAATTTGAATTTTTTTTTTATTATTAAAAATTGTGCTTTTTTTTTATTTTTTTTAGATCTAGTTTATTTTTTTCTAATTGTTTGTATATATTTTTAAAACCTTTGTTTAATTGAATGTTTTTTTTGTCTACCCAATTTGGTTTTTGGTATTTATAACTATATGATTTATCGGATATTATTTTAAATTTATCTAATGGAATATATTTTATTTTTATTTCCATATTTTTTTCAATTTTGTCTTTAAAAATAAAAGATGATACTGGATTTAATAATGATATTGTTTTAGTTGATGTAAGAGAATTTTGATTTTTTGGATCTAAAAATAAATAATATCCTAAATTATAAATAAAATATTTTTCTTTTCTTTCTAAAGGAATATTTTTTGCATAATATTTAATATCATTATCTGAATTATTAAAAGGTTTATTTTTAGAATATGAATTTGATAAATTCATAATTTCATTTTTAATTTTTTTTGAATTTTGTAATGTTTCATTTATATGTTTATATATTGGATGAGGGATATTTTTTCTTCTTAATTTAATATTATACATTAAACTATTTTCTTGACTCAAATTATTATTCTTACTAGAATTATCAAAATTATTATTTAAATTATTATTTACATTATTATTATTTAAATCTAAGCATATATCATTAAAATCATAACTATAAGTTTTACTAGTATTACTTATAATTTGTATATTTTCACTAGAAAATGAATTATTATTAGAAAAACCATTAAATTGCATTACATTTAAATCAGAATTATTGCGAGAAAAATTAGATGTTAAATGTAATAAACTTGGTTTTTTATTTGATTCAGTTATAAAAATATCTTTATTTTTTTTTGGAGAATTTTTTTTATCAAATAATGACAATTGTTTTTGACTTTTATTCATACTAATTCTTTTTAAATTAAATAATTTAGAATTATTTTTACTACTTAATTGACTATAAAGTTTAGTTAAAGAACTTTTTTTTAAAATATTTGTAAATGGTCTTATTTTCTTTGATTTTTTTGTTTTTCTTTTTATATCATTTATACCAGAAAATTTTGTTGTTTGAATTTCAAATTGATTTTTTTTCTTTTCAACTGATGAAAAATTTTGAAGTTTTTCTTTTTCAAAATCTAATATTGATAACTTTTTTTTTATATGATTAGTAATATTCATTACTTTATGACTATCAAATGGAACTTTAAATAAATTTATTTTATCAATTGAATTAATATCAATTTGTATATCTGCATTTTTTTCAATCATTATTATATTATGTTAAAATTTTTTTTTTTGATTAAATTTCATAAGAAAATTCATTTATTTTTAGAAAAATTATAAATTTTAATTTAGAAAAATTTTTTTATTACATATCAAAAATAAAATATAAAAATTAAATATATATATTAGAAAATTTAAAAAAATAGAAAATTCAATTTATATTCAATTATTTCTTATTTCTGTAAAAATTAATTTGAAATATGTTCATTTGGTTTATATCTAACACTATTTTTTTTATTATCTCTATTTTTATCTTTTTCAAAATTTATCTTTAAATTTTCGGTAGCCCCATTACTTGTTTTACTATCATTAGTAATTTTTTTAATATTATTTAAAGAAGGAATATCTTTTGCAATATTAGATTTTTGTGTTTTAATTCCATTTGTAATATTTTCTCTTTCACTATTAACTTTACTATTTTTAATACTAAAAATATTAATATCACTATTAATATCAAATTGATCTATTATCATTCCATCTCTAAATTCACTTGATGTCATACTTTGTTTTACTTCTTTCATATAATCCATCATCATATTTATATTTATATTATTATTTGTAATATTATTATCTACATTTACAAATGTTGAATTATCATCTTTTAATGTATTTTTTACTTTTTTTTCACATTTTTCTTGTAATTCTAAATTCAATTTATTTAAATTTAAATTTTCACTATTTAAATAATTATTTTCTTCACTTAATAATTTAATTTGGATATTTTTATCAATAAGAAATTTATATAAATATTCAATAATATCAGTTAATCTAATAGTAAATTTATTATTACAAAAATTTACATATTCTTCTTGTGTCATATTACAATGTTTTAATGTTTCATACCATTCAGAAGCTAAATCAAATTGTTTTTCTGTAATTTCTTTTGCATTTTTATTTACATTTTCTAATCTTTCAATTTCATTATATAATGATTTTTTTTTTCCTCTTAAATTATTTATACTTTTTGATGAATTTAATGTATGAAAATTATCATTATATTGATTATGAATTGTATTTTGACTTTTACTAATTGTACTTCTATTTAATGAACTATTCATTGCTTGATATTGATTTAATTGAGTAATTATTTCAACATTATTTTTTTGTTGTTTATATTGAGAAACTTCTTTTTTATATTTATATAATTCTTTTTCCATTTTTGATAATTCTTTTTCTTTTTTACTTAATGCTAATTTTAATGTTTTGATATGATTTGCTAATTTTTGATTTATATCTTTATATAATTGTAGATTTTCATTAATTTTATTTACTACTTGTGATGGATTTACAATAAAAACTTCATTTAAGTTATTTTTATCTTTTGATTTATACATTAATACTTTTTTATTTAAATTTGAAATTACATTTTCTTTTTCCATAATTAAATTTTCAAACATAAAAATTTTACTATTTGCAATATCAATATCATTTTGATATTTATTTATTTGATTTGAATATTTTGTAAGTTTATTATTTTCTTTTTTTAAATCTGATATTTGTTCTAATAAAAGTTTATTTTCTTGTTTAGTTTTTTCTATAAATAAATCAACTTTTTTATCTATTGGAGATTTTTTAAAAAAAGTTTGTATAATTTCTTTATTTATTTGAAGATTTTGTTGTAAATCACTATTTTCTTTCTTTAAAAATTTATTTTGTTCTTCTAATTGATGATAAGAGTCCGCATATTGATTTAATAATTTAATTGCTGTTTCAGTGTTTTGGCATTTTTCATTCATTTTAAACATTTTTATTGATTTTATAATTTTTTACTATAATAAATGATTAGCAAAAAAATTTAAATATTTTTTAAATATATTTCTTATTAATTTATTTATTTTACTTTTAATAATAATTTTGAGATTTTATAAGTAATTGTAAATCAATATATCTTATATATTCATATTTAATTATGATATTGTAAAAACAATTATTTTGAAAATAATAATTTAATTTAATTAAAACAATAAATTAAAAATCAGGGAATGACAAAAGTTAATACTTTCATTTTAATAAAAATAATTTCCAATTGAATATTAAAATAATTAATTTAAAATATATAAAATTTTTTTCCTATCTAATAAATATTACAAAAATAGATTAATTTACAAAAAAAAAAATGTCAAAAAAAATTCCAGCAATAGGAATAGATTTAGGAACAACATATTCAGTAATCGGTGCCTGGATGAATGGTGATGTTAAAATTCTCCAAAATGATGAAGGACAAACAACAACCCCATCAATAATATCATTCCTAGATGAAGAATTATTTGGTGAATCAGCAAAAGTAGAATTAATTCGAAATCCAAAAAACACAATTTTTAACGTAAAAAGATTAATCGGTCGTAAAATAACAGATGAATCAGTAAAAGAAGATATGAAAAATTTACCATATACAATAAAAGGAGATAATGAAGATAGAATTCAAATTGAAGTAACATACAATAATACAACAAAAAAATTTTATCCAGAAGAAATTTCCGCAAAAATTCTTCAAAAAATGAAAGAAATAGGAGAATCAAATATAAATAAGGATTTAACCTCAAAAGATAAAAAAATAATAAATGATGTAGTAATTACAGTTCCAGCATATTTTAATTCAGTTCAAACAAAAGCAACTCAACAAAGTGCAAAAATTGCAGGATTAAATCCAATTAGAATTATTCACGAACCAACTGCTGCTGCAATTGCTTATGGATTAAATAAAAAAATGAAAGAAGATGATGAAGAATATGTTATTGTTTTTGATTTAGGAGGAGGAACTTTTGATGTATCTATTTTATGTCTTGAAAAAGATTCTTTTGAAGTTATTGCTACTAATGGTGATTGTCATTTAGGTGGTGAAGATTTTGATAATGAATTAGTTAAATTATGTGTTAAGAAATTTAAAGAAAATGAAGAAATTGATCTTAATCAAGATAAATATAAAAAAAAAATTATTAAGATTAAAAACACATTGTGAGAAAGCTAAAAGAATTTTATCAAATTCAATAGAAACTACAATTTATATTGATGGTTTTATTAATGAGAAAGATTTAGAAATTAAAATATCAAGACAAGAATTTGAAGAAGTTTGTAAAGATCATTTTGAAAAGTGTATTGATATAGTAAAAGATTGTTTAAATAATAAAAAAGTACAAAATAAAAAAATATCAGAATTATTATTCGTTGGTGGTTCAAGTAGAATACCAAAATTAAAAGAAATGATGAAAGAAATATTTCCAAACACAAACGTAAACTCATCAATTAATCCTGATGAAGTAGTGGCATATGGAGCTGCAGTTCAAGCTGCAATTTTAACTGATAAATATAATGAAAAATTAGAATATTTAATTTTAATTGATGTTAATCCATTATCTTTAAGTACTGGATTATCTTCTGGGAAAAGTAGTGTTATTATTAAAAAACATTCTAATTTACCTATTAAAAAAACTAGAAGTTATTTTACTGTTGTTGATAATCAAAAAACTATGAATATTGATATTTATGAAGGTGAAAGTGAAGAATATAAATTAAATCATAAATTAGGAGAATTTAATTTAGAAAATTTACCTAAGGGAAAAGCTGGAGAAGTTAAAGTTGATATTACTTTTGAAATTGATGAAAATTCAATATTACATGTTACTGCAAAAGAAGTTTCAAGTGGGACTCCAAAGACAATGAAAATAATAAATGATACAGGAAATTTAACAGAAAGAGAAATTGAAAGTATAATGAGATTAGATACAAATGAAAATGAATTAACTGATGAAATTAGAACTGAGATTTATCAATCAGAACATCCTGAAAAAAAAATAAATATTCATAAAGATATTAAAGAATTAAGAAAAGCTTTATTAGATTCATCAAATGAATTAGATAGAATGAATATTTCAAATAAATTAGAAATTGCATATGAAGCTTATTTAAAATCAATTAATGATAATGATTTAGAAAATAGTTTTGTTTTAGAAAAATTTCAAGATTATTTTTTATCATTAATTAATTGTTATGGAAATTCACTTTCTTCTTCAATTTATATTAATGATAGTTATATTGAAAAAGTAAATAAAAGTTTAAATCATTATTTAACATTATTAAATAAACATTCTCAAATTATTCCTTTATCTTTTATAAATAGTTTAGAAATTAATAAGGATGTTTATAGTAAATCTGCATTTTTAATTATTACTTTTCATTGTGAAAGGATTAATGAATGTATTAAATCTAGGAAAAATTTACTTGAAAATAAATCAATTTTAGAATTTGATTTACAAAAATTATCAATTAAACAATTAAATTTTCCTCCAGAAATTAAAGATCAAATTATATTATTATTAAATCATATAAAATTTTTATTTAGAATAAAAGAAGGGGATGAATTATTAGAAAAAGCAATAAATAATAATGATGATGAAAATTTATTATTTTCATCAATGGATATTTATAGAACATGTTTAATTGAAATTCAAAATCAAAATAATATTGAATTTGAAGCTTTATGTTTAGCAAAATTAGCTCAATCTTTTAGAAAAACAAAAATTTATCCTGTTAAAAAAATATTAGATTTATGTAATAGAGTTGAAGAACTTATCAAAGATGTTTTATATAAAGATAATTTATATCAAGAAGATTGGTATCAAAAAAATTCAGAACTTAGAGATAAATTATTAGAGGAACAAGGTAAAATGGAAAATTCTGAATTTTCTGAAAATTTCAAATCTACACATCCTGAAATATTTAAAGAATTAGATGATGCTTTTAAAAAATCTAGAAAAGAATTTTTCACATTAATTACTACAAAATATCCATTTAAAGATTTTAATGAAAAACAATTTAAAAAAGATTTAAGAAAAAAGAAAGTAGGAGAAAAATATTTTAATGCTAAATATAAATTAGATAAATTACCTGAAAATAATTTAAAAGAAAAGGAATATAAAACTATAATTAGGGAAATTTTATCTTATTGTAATAATTTAGAAGACTCACCTAATGATTTAAATGAAGGAGATTCTGATGTTGATACTGATGAAGAAGTTTAATAAATCAATTATAAAATAAATAAAATTTAAAATATTAAAATGAAAATTAAATTGTTATTTATTTTAAAATAACAATATTTTTATATAAAGTAAAACATTTTTTAATAAATTTTATAAAATTTTAATTAAATTAATAATATGAAATATTATTTACTCAAAAATTATTAAATTCAAAATTTTAATTTTTTTATCTCTTTTTGAAGAAATATGATTACACCTTTATTCAAAATTGATCAAGATGAAAATTATATAATAATAAAAGCTCAAGTTAAATATATAAAAATTTCTGAATTTGATTATTTCATAGAAGATAATAATTTTAGATTTACATTAAAACCATATCATTTAAATATATATTTAAGTGATAAATTAAAAAGTGAATCAGAAAATAATTCATTTAAATATGATTTAGAAAATCAATTATTAACATGTAAATTAGAGAAATTAGAACCAGGAAAAAATTTTACTAATTTAAATCTACTTAGTACTTTATTAGAAAATCCAAAAAAAAATTCAAATCAAATAACAAAAATTGAAGAAATTAATTCAAATTTGAATAATAATCTTGAAGAAAAATGTAAAATACCAATATCAAATTTAAAGGAATTAAATGAATTTCTATTTAATCAATATTCAAAAGAAGAAAATCAAGAAATTATTCCAAATATAACAGGAAAAAACATTGAGGATTATTATTATGGATTTAATAATTATTTTATAGATGTATTTGATAAAAGAAATGAAGATATGTTAGAAATTTGTGATATAAATCCAAAAAAAATTCCAATTAAATTTAGATATTTAGCTAAATTAGAAGAAGAAATTAGAAATTTTGATGCTGAACATTATGTTTCTGATTTATTTTTAGAGGATAAAGAAAGTGATTTTTATGATGAAAATTTTAATAATATTTTAAAATTAAGTAATATTGAATTTATGAAAAGTATTTCTAAAGATAATTTTCAGAATAATGAAATGTTATTTAATGAAAATGAATTACAAATATTAAAAGAAGTAAATAAAGTTAATTTAGATTCAATGATTAATAATTTAAATCATAATAATAATAATTTTTGTGCTTTTAAATTTTATTTAAATATTATTGATATTCTATTTGCATTTATTTATGACTGTATTACTACTGAATTTGAACATTCTTCTGAAAGTGGATGGACTATTAATAAATTATCTTCTACTCTTTCAAATTTAATTGATTTTAATAAAAATTATTATTCTCAATCTAAACATATTTCTTTTGATATTTTAAATGAATTAATAAAAAATTTAATAATAAGTTGTTATAGAAGATTATTAATATATCCTTTATATAGAAACTTTAAATTATGTGAAAAAGTTAAAAATAATGTAATTGAAATTTTATCAAAAGGGAAATTCGGTTTGACAAAATGTTTTATTATTATTAAAAAAATATTTGAAAAAAGCGAACCAAGATACTTATTAAATACATTATATATAAATCCTCTATTAAAATGGATTCAATTTTATAGTGAAGAAAAAATACTAAATATATTAATTGAGGTTATTAAAAATATAAAAATAGAAAAAGATGATTTAAAACTTGATTTAGATATCGTTGAAAAAGAATTGTTTGAAAGTATAGAAGATTAAATTAGTAAATTAAAAATATAGAAAAAAAGAGAGAAAAAATAAATAAAAAATTATTATAATCTATTTATAATTTGACTTTATTTAATTATTAATTTTTTTAAATTCCTGTTATTAATGTATTTATAAATTAGATATAAAAAACCACTTTCTTTCATTTTTAAAGTGCAAAATTCATTTCCAAAAAACATTGATATATAAAATAATTTTTAAAAGAAAAATAAACAAAACAAAATAATCTAAATTTATAATAATATTAATAATTATTATTAAACACCAAAAAAATAATATGTCAAGACCAAATTCAAGAAATGTAAGATTTAAAATGGATAATTTATTAACAGATAATTCATCTCAATCAAAAAAAGTATCATTAATAGATCCAGAAAGAGATAAAAGAAGAAATTCAAAAGTAACTTCAGGTTCTTTTGATATTTTAAGCACTAAAAATTCATCAAATAAAACAAGAAGATCAAGATCTTCAATTCTTTTATTAGATAATAGATTAAAAACTAATTATTCAAATTCAAGAATTGATGCTTTAGGTAATAAAATTATCAAAGGAACAAAGAATCATAAAGTTACTTTTATTGACCAAATTTCTTCTGATAAAATTGCAGAAGTAATATTAATTGAAAGTTCATATATGATTGAAAAAAAAAATGAAATGAAAAAAAAAGATAATATTTGTTATTGTAAAACATGTTTAATTTTTTGAATTATAATATTGATTGTTAAGGTATATTTGAATTATTCTTTTATAAATATATATAATATAATCAGTGTTATTTTATTGTATGAATATTTATAACATATATAAAATCATTATTAAGTAATTTATTATTTTTTTAATTTTTAATTTTAATTTAAGAAATAGTTTTTTTATAATGGAAAAAAATAATGATTTATTTTAATAAATTTAAATGGATGAAGATATTGATATGGATAATGAAAAAAATATAAAAATAAATAATAAAATTTTTCCTGTTTTTCATACAATAAATAAACCATATGTTTTTTCACAAGCCGAAGCAAGAATAAAAAATGATTTAGTAGAATTTCAAAATAAAAGATTAACAACAGGAAAATTTGATATAAAAATTTCACCATATTCTTTAAAAGATAATGGAAAAGATTTTATAATGTATGTTGAATTTAAAGAATTATTCAAAATACAAATTATTTTTTTAGAAGAATATCCATTTGTTCCTCCTTTAATTTCATATGTTTCTGGAAAATATTTTGATAATTTATTTGATATGGAAAATAATTTAAAATTAAATTGTTTAAGTATTGATAAATGGTCTCCTGTTTTAGATTTAAATTCTATTTTATTTTCTATTGAATTAAAAATGGATGATAAAGGTTCTATTAATGTTAATAGAGATTTTTATAGAAAAAGAAAATTTTTTGAATATAAAAATATGTTTGATGATGATAATGAAAATATTGATTTTACTGAAGATCAATTGAAAAGATTAAAATTATAAATGTTTATATATTATTTATATTTTTTAAATTATATTATATTGGATATAAATTTCTTTTGAATTTTGTTATAAAGTATCTAAATATTTTATTGTTTATTGATATACAATCAAAATATTATTTTTTATTACAGTACATTATAGATTATTTATTAATTGGAAATTATTATAATCGTCTTAAATAAAAGTTTTAAAAAATTAATTAATGTTATTTAAATTTCTCTTTTTTAATTTAAATAATTTTATTCAAATATCTTTTTTAGATTTAATAATTTATCAAATAAATTTGTGAATTATTAAATAATTTAATAAAAATAAAAGTAAAAAATAAATAAAAATTTATCACATCAAAAATAAATAATTTTTTAGCTTATTTTTTCTCATTTTTCTTTATTCCAAATTTATTACAATTTATTCTATTATTATTCATTCCATTTTCAATAGAATTTCTCAAATAACTTTTTTTTAAATACATTTGAGTATAATTACTAGAAATACTATCTCTAACACTATTTTTATTTTTAGGAATAGGTTTAACTTTATTAATATGAATAGCATTTTTAATAGCATCATATTTACTTTTAAAATTTCCATTATTCATAGTATGTATATTAATAGTTATTGAATTTGAAATTAATCCATTAAATTTTTTATTATCAATTGAATTACTTTTATAATAAGTTACAGATTTATTTTTATCATTTCTTGATTTTTTCTTTCTTTCAATATTACTTTTACTTATATTTCCTCCATTCAATAATATTTCATTTCCATTTTTTTTATTTTTATTTAGTGAAATACTCCAAGGAGAAATTTCTTTTAATAATTTTTTATTATATCCTGAAGAAATACTTGAACTAGCTCTATTAATAAATTTAAATTTATCTTTTGGTTTAATATCACTTAATTGCTTATATTTATCAAAGTTTTCATCATTTAATATATTATTTGTTAAATTATAATTTTTTTCCTTTATTTCATTTTCATTAAATCTTTGTGATTGAACTATTTTTTTATTACTATTTGTTTTTTTTTCTATTGATATATTATTTTTTTTAATTTTACTTAAACTTTTTATTTCATGAATTGTAAATTTTAAAATTTTTTTTTCTTTTTTTTTATT
>JAEEGK010027325.1_pt1 | contig 11534 bp, 9 predicted proteins | sample 8958771 | NCBI WGS metagenome assembly JAEEGK01 (sample SAMN16246547, study PRJNA631951) | gut metagenome | biome: gut microbiome; feature: rumen; material: SC-attached | host: Bos | place: Iran: Karaj | collected 2018-10 | reverse complement strand
CCCAGATGCTGCAATGGATGCTGGCTCCGAATGACCCCCGTGATTTCACAGCCACATTCTACAACACCGTTGACGGCTCCACCATGAAGGAACTGAAGGGCACGGGATGCTATTGCATCAACTACAAAGAGAGTTGGGAAGACGGTCAAGAGCATTTTGAGGAAATGGAAATCGTGTGCCAGAAGCTCGAGAATGGCCCCGTCGCTTTCGAAAATCCTTGGAAGTAAGCGGTTAAGAATAACTAAAATACACTAAATTGCCCCCGGCCTAAAGCTGGGGGCAATCTTGTTTTAGGCTAAAATGGGCCGTGGCCCATGCACGAGGTCGTGCTAATCGCCGTCAGGAACGCTGTGAGCGCGGCTACTATCACCTTCACCGCCAGCTCAATCATCCGTTGCTTCTTCATAATTTCACTCTGATCTTCTTTGTTTTGTCACACAGATCTCACAGATCTCACAGATTTTCTCTGCGCAAGCGCAGCATTTATGCTGCATAATCTGTGTAATCTGTGAAATCCGTGTGACCTTTAAACACTACCTCCGTGTGAGGTCTTAGCCATTGCCCTGCTGATCCGCCTCGGGCGCGAGCACGTACGTCAGCGGCGTCTTCTTCTGGAATCGCTTCTCCTTGCCACCAACAGTTCGCTTCTCGCTCTCCACGAGATACCCGAAGGTGAAGATACAGTCATCCTTCAGCGCCCTTGAGGTGAGCTTCTCGCCCTTCGTATTCTCAGGGTTGAAGTTGATGTGGATGCCGTTGATCATCGCATCGGGGCCACCGGCCACCGCCTCTGCGAGGTTCGCCTTGCCCAGCTTCTGACCGTCCACTGCGGGAGAGAACGTGCCGAATCCGTCGAGCTTCACAGGCTGACCCTGCGTCAGCAGCTCCTTCATGCAGTCCACCACCTGCCCGAGCACCAGCACACACATCTGGTAGTCGGCGATCTTGCCGTGCGCCGTCATGTGGGCGGCAAAGCCCTTCAGGTTAAGAGGTTCCTTAGCGTCCACCTCTGCGAAATACTTTCCGTAAGCGGTGCTGTCGTCGTTCTTGTTCTGACGGAGGTTAATCACCATAGGAATTTCACTTCTTGCCATTTTCTTTTTTCCTTTCTTTTTTTAGTTAAACATAAGCTTTTAAAACTCTCTTTTGCAACGTAGGGGCGCCATCCTCCGTTACTGCGACAATTGCGGTGCAAGGCGAATGCAGAGCCGAGACTCGCTCGAGCTATGCTGAGCCGCTGCCCGCAATCGCACAGACATCTCAAAATGTCTGTGCAAAATTAATCATTTATTTTTAATGATGCAAGTATTATAATCTTTTGAAACGTGTTGTTCAACGTTATTCAACGTTATTCAATGTTGTACCAAAATATTTGCGGTTTTATTTGGCAATTTAAACTATTTTTAGTACCTTTGCGTCATCAAACATGTTTAACCAACAAAACCAATTACCAATGACCAATCATCCATGTTCAATGGGAAGAACGGAGCTTGCCACCCGCTACTTCCCCCACATTCAACCACAAACCGCCTGGCAGAAACTCCGTGGACTACTCGCTGAAGTTCCTGACCTGGCGCCCCTCACACAGCTGAAACGCCGCACGTTTCTTCCGGCAGAAGTAAATATTATTTACCAACACTTAGGGCAGCCTTGAGCTGTCTTTTTCCGCGCTTTTCAGGCCCTCGGAGTTTCCTGCCTTAAAACTCGGACTTTCCTGTGACGAAACCAAGACTTTCCTACCATGAAACTCCGGGTTTCATTTCTGTATTGTATGAAGACGATGAAGATATTGTATTATGTAAATAAAAATCATTATTACCTCATGCCCCACATATCAACATATCAACATATCAAAACCGTTTTTTAAAATATCAGGAATATTCACATATTAATTATTATATAATATATTATTATAATAATATATTATATAATAATTTTATTAAGGTCATTTGTTATCCCTGCATAATTATTTTTCATTTTGATATTTTGATATGTTGATATTTTGGCTTGTCTACTTCGGATTTTCAGCGAATTTTAGGAGTAGCACTTCAGATTTTCTGCATTTTTCTTGCAAGTTTGATAGGCAATCGAAGCAAATTATACAAGTATTTAGATGAATATTTGTGAAATTCCGCCAAAAGTTGCTGTTGTATCAGATTTAATTTGTAACTTTGCCCTGTCAATCAATGATAAAATGAAACAATTACTTAGCGAACGATTCTACACTTACTGGGCTGATCCAGAGCATAGCTGGACTGTACGTATGACCATCAAGATGCGTGACGACATCGACAGAACTATGATGTGCGAGGCCGTGGCCGCCACACAGCAACGTTACCCATACTATGGCGTGAGGCTGCGAAAAACGATCGGCGACAACGGCTTTGAGTACTATGCCTTGGAGGAGAACACGCAGCCGTGGGTAGTGATGCCTACGCAACAGCCTGCCATGCTGCTCAGCCCCGAGTCGAACGACCACCTGCTGGCATTCTCCTGTTGGGAGGACAGCATAGCCCTCGATTTCTTCCATGCCTTGACCGATGGCACGGGAGCTTACAACGTGCTGCGCACCCTGATGTACGAATACTGCCGTCGCCGCTATGACAGTCAGTTGAGCCGTGAGGGTATCCGTGTGGCAGGCGACGACATCAACCCTGACGAATGGCTTGACCCCGCCTCGCTGCCTCGACCTGAGAGCCTGGACGTGCTGCCCGTGCCACCTATGCCACGCCCCATCAATCTCATGAAGGAGGCAGCGGTGCCCGTTCAAGATGCCGTGGAGACGGTGAATGTGCAAGTGAGCGAAGAGCAGATGTTGGACTATGTCAAGCATCGCGACACTTCGCCAGCCACGCTGATATCACTCATGCTGGATCGTGCCATAGCCCGTCTGCATCCTGATAGTGACGACGCTGCGCCTATAGTGGCACTGGCCATCAACCAGCGTCCCGCACTGGGTACACCTCTTGCCGGCGTCTCATTGGCATCGTCCCTGCGTCTGCCGCTGACGCATGAGGTGCAGCAAATGACTGATGACCTACAGGAAACGGTGTTCAGGGGCATGGTTGTATTGCAGTCGAATGCCGACAATGTGGTTGAAAAGTTCTGGATGACGAACGACAGAATGGATCAGCTGGATCGGATTCCCACCGTAGCAGGCCGGCATCAGGCCATGGCAGGGGCCTACCAGCAGGCAGCAGCTGCCGGCACCTGCGTGATGAGCTATGTGGGTAAGGCCAACTTCGGTGCTGCCGAGCGATATATCTGTGGCCTGTGTACGGAAGTGTGGGCACCCTACGCCATCACCATTGAACTGAGTGCCGCCGGTGGACAGTTCTGTATCAGCTGGATGCAGCGCTTCTGCAACGATGCCTATCTCAACGCGTTTATAGCCGAGCTGCACCGTCAGGGTCTAGATGCCACCATCGCTTGGCGTCGTCCGCTTGTTGTTGCCACCGTTGCCGACTACCATAACATACTCTAAAACAGGGGGGCAGGAACGCTGTGTTTTATAAATGTAAATAAAGATGACGAAAAGACTGACTGTTCTGCTGTTGCTGACGGTGCTGGCTCTTAGTGTCGGCGCGTCTACGTATAACGTCCGTGACTTCGGGGCTAAGGGCGACGGCCTGACCCTCGACCACGCAGCTATCAACCAAGCTATCGAGAAAGCCTGCAACAATGGCGGCGGAAGGGTTGTGTTGCCTGCGGGAACGTATCTCTGCGGCAGTATCCGTCTGAAAAGCAACGTGGAACTGCACCTCATGGCTGGTGCCAGGATACTGGCGGCTCCTGCGGCGATGAAGGCATACGACAAGAGCGAGGTGTTCGGAGGTCCTGAATATCAGGACGGCGGGCATACCTACTTCCACAACTCGCTGATATGGGCCGAGGGGCAACAGAACATATCGATTACCGGACGCGGCATGATAGACGGTGAGGGACTCACAAAACACGACACGGAGAAAGCTGGCAACGTGCAGGGGGGTAGCATCGGTACCGGCGACAAAGCCATCGCCTTGAAGCTCTGCCGTAACGTGACCATACGCGACATCACCATCTTCCGTGGGGGCCACTTCGCCATCATCGTCACCGGCTGCGACATAGGAACTATCGACAATATTACCATCGACACCAACCGTGACGGCATCGACATCGACTGCTGCAAGTACTTCACCGTGAGCAATACGAAGGTGAATACGCCCAGCGACGATGCCATAGTGCTGAAGAGTTCGTATGCACTGAAGAAGCCCGTGTTGTGCGAGCATGTACTGATAACGAACTGCATCGTGACGGGCTATAAGTTAGGCACGTTCCTCGACGGCACCTATGTGCCAGAGAAGGTGAACTGGGTATGCGGACGCATCAAGCTGGGTACGGAGAGTAATGGCGGCTACCGTAACATCACCATCTCGAACTGTACGTGTATGTGGAGCAGTGGACTAGCCTTTGAGGAGGTCGATCAGGGCAGGATGGAGAATATCGTGGTGGATAATATCTCGATGAGTCACGTACACCATTATCCTATCTATATTACTACAGGCTGCAGGAACCGTGGTCCCAAAGAGCGGACTGACATCTCATCGGCCCGCGATATTTATATCAACAACGTCGTTGCCGATGATTGCGACTCGCTGGCCGGCATCATCATAACGGGCATGGCGGGTACACCTATCAGGAATGTGTCGCTCTCGAATATCCGTATCCAGTATCGGGGCGGCGGGCAGAAGGTCGCCACGCCCTATCGCGAGCAGGGCACCAACTATCCCGAGCCTCGCTGGGCAGGGCCTACGCCTGCCTACGGTCTCTTCGCCCGCCATGTGGACGGCCTGCATCTGCGCAATGTGAAGTTTGAACTGATGCGACCCGACGAACGCCCAGACATAATCCTGGAGGACGTGGTTAACGAGGATATCGAACATTGACACAAGAGGGACAGTCCCTTTTGTGACATGTCTCACCTTTGAAAGTCCAGTATCAGTTATGACATTCTATTCTAAACACCATTCCCTGCCTATCCCGAAAGGTTCGAACAGAACCCGCCGGAAGGCTTTGCTCGCGGTATGTATGCTGCTGTGCATACAGCCGGCGGCCACTGCCCAGGAAACCGCCGACAGCGTGGAAGCGGACGGGAAGATGCCAGGGGTCATCAAGCAGGTGCTCGACAGGCTTAACCGCCCCCCACGCTACCTCGACGACCGCTATGTGCGAAAGCCGCCGACCAAGTTCATCGTCACCCTGAGGGGCAGAGTGCAGCAGACCGGTGTGCGCATCAACGACTATTCGGAGTTGGATACCGACTGGGGGCTTGCCAACAGCACACAGACCGACTTGCGTATGCAAGAGCGCCCCCATTACAAGGCAGGATGCTATATCACCTATTCAGGCATCCGTGCCGGACTGGGCATGAGCGTAGGGCGCAAGAGCGCCGAGAAGAGCACCTCCTTGTACCTCGGCTGCATCAACTCATACTACGGGCTTACAGCCCAATATAACAATATCAAGGAGAAGGTGTCATCTGACGTGCATTCCACAGTGGACTATCATGGTGAGAACTACGAAAACGACTTCATGGAGGACGACACTTACATGGAGTCGGACTATCCTGCCGACATGCGCGAGATACAACTCGACGGCTACTATGCCTTCAACCGCCGCCGCTTCGCCTATACCGCCGTATATGGCGGCAGTGTCGTGCAGCGACGTTCTGCCGGCTCGTGGATGCTGGGAATGAAGTACCTCTATGGGCGGGTGAAGTTCGACTCCAGGGAATCCATTTTCCCCACCCACGTCGGCGGCATCACACGGTTTACCACCCAACAGTTTTCCGTAGGCGGAGGCTACAGTTACAACCTCGTACTCCTGAACCGTGACGAAAGCGGTCCACTCCTGCGCGGTCTTCGCAACCTCACTTTCAACGCCACCTTTATGCCGATGGTCACCATGTTCAATCCGCTCACCATCTATTACGACAAAAACCTCGTGGAATGGTTCGGCTATGAGACCGACCACCGCACACGCAAGTCACATCCGGAACTCAACTACACTGCCACGACGGGCATGGCGCTGAGCATCGACCGCTTCAGTTTCGTCGTCAAAGTCCACTACGACAACTTCCGCTTCAACACAGGCTTACAGGATGAGAACCTGAACAAACTGGGCGATGAGTATGCCATGCAGAAGAACCGCATGAAAGGGCGCTTCTTCAACTGGGGCGTGAGGGCAGATTTTCAAATGAAGTTTTAACCAATGTAATAAAAAAGAAGCATGAAAAGAATCATGCAATGGGTGCTCGCCGCCATCCTCGTTATTATTAGCGGCACATGTACAATAACCCGCTGTAGTTCGAACAACGATAACCCGTCGGACAGCACCAAGAAAGAAGTGCGCATCGCCATCGCCTGGCGGGCCGATACCGACAATGAGTTCTGTACCAACATCGTGGAGGCCTTCCGCGAGGCGGGCGTCACGGTGACAGTGCTGCCGCAGGTGAAGGCTCAGTATCTTGACTACGACGGTAATGCGGTGGCTACGGCCAATCTCGATTTCGAGGGTATCGGCTACCTGAACAACGCCAGCGGCACACTGGTACGCTCGCGGGGCTACAACGGATCGAACGCGGCCCAGGTGCTGAAGGAGGTCGACGGCGTGGTGTTCACCGGCGGCGAGGACATTGCACCCACGCTGCTGGCCGAGCCGCAGGACTGGCATCACATTGAGGCTGAGATAGACTACAATGCCGCCCGCGATGTGTCGGACTTCCTAACCATGACCTACTGTCTGGACCACGACATACCCATCATCGGCTTCTGCCGTGGGGCGCAGATGCTGGGTGTGGTCTCCGGGGCCACCATCATTCAGGACATCCCCACATGGTTTGCACAGCAGGGGCTGCCCTACAACTATGAGCACCGCCGCGAGAAGGCCGAAAGCGAGACCTACCGCGACTATGTACCGCACAACGTCACGCTGACCGACGGCTCGCTACTGGCCCGATACTTCGGCACCACTACCCTCACCGGCTGCCCGTCGTGGCACCATCAGGCCTTGCTGAGCACCGAGGGCACGCCCCTGCGCGTCACGGGCATCACAACCGTATCTGGCATCGACATGGTGGAGGGCATCGAGCGTACCGACAAGGCATGTGCCGTCGGTGTGCAGTTCCATCCAGAGGCCGCCATCGTGAAGCACACAGGAAAGGCTGTCAATAGTGCCAATGCCGACCTGTTTATGACCTACGACGCAGCGATGCCACTCTTCCGCGCATTCATAGAAGTTTGCAGCAATAGCACACCATCAACTTTAGGACAATAAACATCAAATCATATTATTAATCCATTTTACTAATTACAACACAATGAGAAAACTCATGCAATGGGTGATGACCGCCACCCTCGTTTGCGGCACAAGTGTTCTCACATCGTGTTCGCCTGACAACCATGACAACCCGGCAACAGACCCCGACGAGCCGCAACAGCTGGCCGACTACACCATCATCTACTATGGTCACGGCGGCGGCAACCTCGACTACTGGCTGCTGCAAAACATCGCGCAGTTCTACCAGTCCGACCCAGAGAGCCGCAAGAACGTGAACATCTGCGCACAGTATAAATTCTCCACCCTGAAGGGTATGCAGGATGCCTACGATGCCTACAAGGAGGACATGGACCCCAACGACCCAGCGGAGGTAGAAGGGCTCGAAGGCATTAAGAATCTTTTTCCTTATGCCGAAAAGACCTGCCGTTTCGTCGTTGACCCAGAAGCCACATTGTCAGACATGATGCCCGCCATCACCGGCAATTTCATAGGTCCCGACAATGCCGACATCAGCTGCACCGACTCGCTCACTAACTTCATCAACTGGGCTGCCCAGACATGCCCTGCCCACAAGTACGTCCTCATACTGGCAGACCACGGCGACGGCTATCTGCCCACCGAGGAAATTCCCGTCGATGCCGCCACCCAGCTGACCCGCAGCGTCATCAAGGACGACGGCCACAACAAAAAGCACTTCACCGCCAAGAACCTCACCGAGGCCATCCGGCAGGCTTCAGTGCGTCTCAGCGCCGTCTATTGTGATGCCTGCCTGATGAACGCGGTCGAATATCAGTTCGAACTGGCACCCGTGACCGACTATCTCGTGCTCTCGACCTTCCTCGTCCCCGGTCCCGGCGGCGACTACACCGAACTGGTGAATGCCCTGTCGGCCAACCCCGACACCCCCGAACAGGCTCTGACCCGCTTTGCCCGGTTCTGCGTCGATGCCTGGGACAAGGCTTACGCGATGGAAGACAACGGCGAGATAGTGCCTCACTATTACGACATGAGCGTCTATCGCACTGCCGCGATTGATGCTTTCGGTGCTGCGCTCAAGACTTTCACCGACTGTCTGATTGAAGCCTACCTGAATGGTGGCGACGAGGTGCGGGCGAAGATTGACTCGATAACCGCCCATGCCTATCGCGTCGATGACGAACAGCCCACCTACGACCTCATGAATTACCTCTTCAGCCTCTACTTTGCACTGCCCGATGACGTGCTCGGCAATGCAAGCATAACTCTGGCAAAAGCCTACAGCGATTACTTCGTCCATCAGCAGAACAGCAAGTGGCTTGAGAAGAACGGCCACACAGTGTCGCTCAGCGTGATGCTCGGCTGCCAGGGCCACTTCACCACAGTGGAGAACGGCTTGCACATCCGCTACGATGCCGACGGATTATCCTGTTTGCTGGCCGACGGCGAACCTTTCGGCGACGGCTTGCCGTGGGGTTCCACCCTCGACGCCACCTACGGACAGCTGCGCTTCGACCAGATCACAGGTTGGAGCCGCTGGCTGAAACTGAACCAACAGGAGCCCAACCCCAAGTGTGTTGTAGAACCCTACGACGCCATTTGGACTGGCAAAAAAGGCCAGAAATGAGGAGAGTAGTTTCCCTGACACATGCAACCTAACCCCGCGCCTTCCGAGGAACGGGCTCGGCAAACTATTCCACCGATTACGGATAATCATAAAAAAGGAAAATATGAAAAAGAAATTATTTTGGATGATTGCCGCCATCCTCATCTGCGGCACTGGTGTGTTCGAATCGTGCGAAAACAATGACTCCGCTGTCACCCCCGACATGACGGTACTCACTGAGTGGCAGGCGGGGAGCACCGTCAGCCAGGAGGCTGTCGAGGCTTTCGGAGGCATCGATAAGTGCTTTGCTGCCGAGCCGATCCCCGACGGCGTGTGGCAGCGCATGCAGGGCAAGACCTACAAGGAGAATCCCTATATCGGTCGTGACGACCTGCGTCACATCCGCGCCCTGCACTGGGACTACGACAAACAAATGCACGTCGGCGAGATGATTGTCAACCGCGAGATTGCCGACCGCGTGGTCAGCATCCTGCGTCAACTCTTCGATGCCAAGTACCCTATCCAGCGAATGCTCCTGCCTGATGTCTATGATGCCGACGACGAGACCCAGATGCGCGACAACAACTCGTCGTGCTTCTGCTACCGTGCCATAGCAGGCAGCACCAAGTTATCAAAACACGCCCGGGGCCTGGCCATCGACATCAATACCCTCTATAATCCTTATTATAAGGATCGCGACGACGGCACGCGCTTCATCCAGCCCGCCACCGCCGCCGACTATTGCGACCGCACGTGGGACTTTCCCTACAAGATTGACCACGACGACCTCTGTTTCCGCCTTTTCACCGAGGCCGGCTTCGAGTGGGGCGGTGACTGGACTTCGTGTAAGGACTTCCAGCACTTCGAGCTAATTGAAGAATAATCAAAGACTTATTGAATACGCGATAAAGCATGAAACAGACCAAATTATGGATGCTGCTGACCCTGCCTCTGGTGCTGGGTCTGGCAGCGTGTTCATCGGACGATGACGACATCAACAAGACACCAGCCGACGTGGTGGAGGCGCAACTGCAAAAGATGACGCTGCGCGAAAAGGTGGGGCAGTTGTTCTACGTGCGGCCCGAGTGCCTCGACACCACCATCCACTTCAACCAGCCCAGCAGCATCGACGGCAGTACGGATGACATCAAGGCCATCAAACTGCAGGCCGTGAACGCCACGATGAAGGGCGTGAACGAGAAGTACCCTGTGGGCGGCGTCATCCTCTATGCCCACAACATCGAGGACGAGGCGCAACTCTCGGCCTTCATTTCCCAGATACGAGCCCTGAATGGCTCGCCGCTGCTATGCATCGACGAGGAGGGTGGCCGCGTGGCACGCATCGCCAACAATGCGAATTTCGAGGTTGAGAAATTCGAGTCGATGGGTGCCATCGGTGCCACGGGCGACCCGCAGAATGCCTACTACTGCGGCAACACCATCGGCACCTACCTGCGCCGCTACGGCTTCGACATCGACTTCGCTCCCGTGGCCGACGTGAACACCAACCCCGAGAACATCGTCATCGGCGCCCGTGCATTCAGCGACAATCCTGAGGTGGCCGCTCCGATGGTGACCAACTATCTGCAGGGGCTGAAGGATGCCGGCATCACGGGCTGCATCAAGCACTTCCCCGGTCACGGCGACACTCAGGCCGACACTCACTACGGCTATGCACAGAGCCTGAAGACCTGGGAGCAGATGACCAGCTGCGAGATGATCACCTTCAAGGCGGGCATCGCGTGGGGTACGCAGTTGATTATGACGGCCCACATCGCCACGCCCGGCGTCACGGGCACAGACATCCCCGCCACCATGTCGCCTGTCATCCTGCAGGACAAACTGCGCAGAGAGTTGGGCTACCAGAACATCATCATCACCGACGCGATGGAGATGGGAGCCATCACCAAGCAATACAACAATGCCGAAGCCGCAGTGGGCACGCTCCTGGCTGGTGCCGACATCGTGCTGGGTCCCCAGAACTTCGTTGACGCCTTCGATGCTGTCATCAAAGCCGTGGAAGACGGAACGCTCACCGAAGAACGCATCAACCAAAGCGTGCGCCGTGTCCTGAAACTGAAAAAGCAGATTGGACGATAAACGCACCTTCAAATTAAAAAGCAATAAGAATCCTCGCAACACCCCAAGGGCATTGCGAGGATTCTTTTATTCAGCTACTCACTTTCCTTGTTTTCACCACCTTGCGCATGATATCATTAGAGAGCTGAAGATATGATGAACTAAAAATATAGTTAAATAGTGTTATTTCCTTGTTTATGTCATCTAAAAGGCATTACTTTGCAGCATCGAACTAAATAAATAGTTGAAAAAATGGAGAAACTAACAGGAAAAGAAGAAGAGGTGATGGAGATTATCTGGAAGATCGGTCCATGCGCTCCCAAGGATGTGGTGGCGGAATATGAAGAACCGAAACCACACATCAACACGATAGCAACGATGTTTCAGTCGTTGGAAAGAAAGGGATATCTCATTCACGAGGCAAAGGGACGTGGTTACATCTACTCTGCCGCCATTGCTCAGGAAGACTATGGACGGAGCAAGTTCTCGAGTTTTGTGAGCCGATACTTTGACAGTTCGTATATGAATGTGGTGTCGGCGCTGGTGCAGGAGGAGA
>JAEEGK010027324.1_pt1 | contig 11535 bp, 9 predicted proteins | sample 8958771 | NCBI WGS metagenome assembly JAEEGK01 (sample SAMN16246547, study PRJNA631951) | gut metagenome | biome: gut microbiome; feature: rumen; material: SC-attached | host: Bos | place: Iran: Karaj | collected 2018-10 | reverse complement strand
CTCTGTTGAGTTCGGGATTGTTGCCGATAATGCCAAACCGCTGTTTTATGCTTTGAAGTTCCATTACAAAAGAATTATACTTTTTTTCAAGGTACAAAATTAGTCAAATTATTTTATAAAAATAAATTTTTTTTCAAAAAAATTATTCCAATTCCTTTTGTTTTACATAAACGATGCTTCTATGCAGAACGATTATTTCCATAAGTTGGTCTGCAACAAAGATGTTTTTGTCGCGGACAAAGGCCGACAAATCGGTTTTGATGTATTCGTTACCGTCTTTTAAAGTATCGCAGTGATAAAAATTTTTCTTAAAAACATACACCGGCACGTCCTCTTTTATAGGCAGGGTTTCGAGCGTAACTTCCTTATTTACAATAACATTGAGATTATTTCCAAAACGCTTGTGTCTGAGTGCGTATTCAGCCGCCTCGTCGCCTGAAAGCACTTTTATGCGGTCAAAAACTATCACAAGCGTAGTGTCGCAGACATTTGCCCTCTGAAATGAAACCGTTACTGTATCAGGCGTATTTCTGCGTTTGTTGATAGAGTCCATACGCAAAGAATCGCGCAACTGTGCCTCCTCAATTTCTTCCTGAGATTTGGCGTGCGTCCTAAAACAAGAGGAAAATACTACCAATAAAATGGTCAGAAAAAACAGGTTTTTCATAACAAAAGTATTTTTTTAGTAATTTTCCGCCAAAAATACATAAAAAATGCGTTCCGTACAAAAAAAAGACGGAACGCATTTTCAAAAAAAAAAATTTTTTTTATGACCGAGAAAAAAAATCAGTCGTTTTCTTCGAGTTTGAAAATATCTTCGAGCCTTACCTTGAAATATCTCGCAATTTTCAAAGCCAAAACGGTTGAAGGTATGAATTTTCCCGTTTCAATAGCGTGAATAGTCTGACGGGAAACGTCAACTCTTTCCGCTAACTCCGCCTGAGTTATTTTTTTCTTTGCCCTCTCTACCCTGATTGTATTCTCCATAATTTTTTCCTATTTTAAATGGTTTATTTAATATTTTACTGATAAAAAAATACAAAATATGTACCATTTTTAAAATTTTCGGTGAATTTTTTACGTCTTTTTTTTACAAAATGTTCGATTCCTTTAAATTCTTACTCCGAATACAAGAACATCGTCTACTTGTTTTTCTTTTGGACCGCGCCATGCTTCAAAAATTTTTACGAGTATTTCTTTTTGTTTTTCCATCGGCTCGGTGTGGATTTCGAGGAGTTTTTTGCGAAGATTGTAACTTAAAAATTTTTGTTTTGTGTCGCAATTCAGTTGGTCTTGATAACCGTCTGAAAAAGCGTAAATACAATCGCCTTTTTCGATTTTTATTACTTGTTTTGTAAAAGGTTTTTCCTTGACAAAAATTCCGACGGGCATTTTGTCGGCTTTCAAGACTTTTACCTCATTACCGCGTATAATAATCAGCGGATTGTTTGCGCCTGCGTAAGAGAGGGTCATTTCTTTTTCGTTGATAACGTATACAATCGCGTCAATTCCGTCCCGATTGAGGGCTTTTTGCTGTCTGAGGCTGTTAATGATTGCCGTACGCAACTTATTGAGAATCATATCGGGAGAAAGTTCTATTCCGACAATGTAGTTGAGGTTTGCAATTCCGAGCATCGACATAAAACCTCCCGGTACGCCGTGTCCGGTACAGTCGCCGATTATGCAGACTTTGTTATCCCCAAACACATCCATCCAATAAAAATCGCCGCTGACAACACTTCTTGGCTGATAAAACAAAAAATGGTCTGGAAAAATCTCTTTAATTTTGTTCTTAGGCGTAAGTAGCGCATTTTGAATAGTGTACGCATAATTGATGGACGACTGAATTTGGGTTTTCTGCTTTTCTATTTTCTTTTTTTCGATTTCGACCTCAGCCTTTTGTGTTACAAGAACGCTGTTAAAATCGGCAAGAAGTACATTTTCGGTTACAGTTTCTTTACGCATTTCTTCCGACTCGGTAAATTTTTCGATGATTTCGTGCTCGCGTTTCAGCATCAGCGTAAAAAGGCTGAAAAGACAGAACAGCGCAATCACCACAACAGCCATCTGTATCAGGCCGTCCCGCATAATCAGAGTATGTATGGTCTGCTTATCAAAACTGTTTTCCAAAGAATGTTGAAGGCTGAAATCGTTCCACATTATCGTCGAGAAAAACAGAATGAAAATCATTACAAGCCACATGACGGTTGATTTTCCGAAATTTCCCGCAGTGTCATGTTTAAAAACATAATGGTAATAACACATTCCAGCAAGCGACCAAACCGTTAGAATTATATATGCCTCTTTTGCAAGCATTGTTTCCGACATCAAGTTAGGGAGTATCATTGCCATAAACATAATAACAGAGGCTACTGCGCCAAAAACTGCCCAAACTTTTTCTCTTGTGTAATCTGCTGATTTATAAGCACAAACCGAAATATATGCATATACCACCGAAACACAAAGCGTTGCGATGTCAACAACCCAGCCTATTGCCGTCCGTCCTAAAAATATCACGGGAACCGACAAAAGCATAATAAGGTTTACCGCTTTTACCGGCACGCCCCTCTCGTCGGTAACAGAATATTTCGCCGGCAAAATCCCGTCATCAGCCATGACTTTGAAAAGTCTTGCCGTTGCCTTGTAAAAACCTGTAACACTGGTTAGAAGCATTGACATAACGGCTATTGAGACAAGCCAAACACCGGGTTTGCCCATATACTTTTCAGCGTTGTAAAGTACGGACATTTCTACACTGCTACCTTCGGGTATCCCTTTTGAAGAAATCAGCGTGGTCATAATGTAGACTATCATGCCGCAAATAATCGCTGCACCCGTCCAAATATAAGTTTTCTTTATAGTAGTGTTGATTTTTCCGCCGATGTGCGTTACGGCTTCAAAACCGACAAAAAACCACGGTGCAATCAGCGTAACACCCAAAATTTTAGAAATCTTCGGACCATCTCCCGAAAAGGCGTTTTCTATAAATCCGCCCGCCTCGTCTGCCGAATTTATCAAAATTCCTACAAACAATATCACAACCGACAAAAAAAGTATGCTTGATAGAATTGATAAAACAATCATTGCCGAAATATGTCTGTAACCCGCTAATAATCCGAATATTGTTAAAATTATAAGCGAAACAATTATTTCGCCCAAATAGACATCGTATCCGGCAATATTATAGAGTTGTCCCCATTGCAAAACACCCCCAAAAAGATGTTTGGCAAACAGCGAAACCGCCGTCATATTAGACCAAAGCACCGACAAATACGCCATAATCAACGCCCAGACCGATAAAAAAGCATGGTCGCCGCCGATAATATTTTTTGTGTAAATATAAGAGCCGCCTTCGCTTGAAATCCTCTTAGCCAAGGCGTAATAGTTGATACATATAATAATAGCGTACAGCGCACTGAAAACAGTACCAAAAATTGTTCCCGATACGCCGGCATTAGGAATAAGTTCTGACTGAGGCATCATAAAAGCACCCCAGCCGATAATGCAGCCGAAGGTCATGCCCCAAACTGCAAAACCGCCTACTCCGCGCTCTTTTGAATTGTCGGTTGTAATCATTTGACTATTCGGTATTTTCGTTAAAAAAAAAGTCGCAAAATTTATGCCGCAAACCACAACGCCTGCACTCCCATATACACAACGATAAACATTGCAAAAAATATTTCAGCAAAAAGCGTTCGCCGCGCCGGAAAATTATTAAAAACCGTTACATACAGCATTGTCAGCGGTGTAACGGCAAGTCTTACAACCTGAACCGAAAAATACGGGCTTGCAGCAAGCAGCAGCGTAAGCACAAAAAATATGAAAAACATTTTGTAAGTTCTTGAAGCAAACAGATTGTATTTCGGATATTCTTGCAAAAGAAACACGCTTGCCGAGGCTATCATCACAAGATAAAGTCCGAAACTTATAATCTGCGGTTTTTCTAAGCCGCGATAAACGGGTGCTTGAAAAGCCTCTTTGTAACTATCCCAAATAGGCTCCATTGTGCTTTCAAAATAATAATAGCCCGAAACATAAAACAAAACCGGCGTACAAAAACCTATCAGATAAACGACAAATTCGCTAAAACGGTACGGACGATAAATTATCAGCGCGATAATCCCGATTATCAACAAAAAAGCCGCCGGAATACAAAACAGAGCCGCAATTCCGAAAAACAGTCCCGCGTCAAAAAACATAAATTCGGCATTATCAACACTGTGCGAACTCAGCACTTTTATAATGCCTAACGTTATGAAAATATTAGCAACTTGTTCCGGCAAAAGCGTATTGTGCGGAATGTATGACAGACTTACCATCGACAAAATCAGAATAAAAACCGTACTTTTTGCCCTTGTGAGTTCGTAGTTCAAATTCATAAGGACAACGAGCGCTATCTCTATTGCCATCAGAAAAAGCGATACGATTTGCGTTAACGAGGAAATACCACCGAAAAATTTCTCGTAAAGCGAGTTAAACAAAAGAGTTCCGTTTTGTGGCATTTCTATATGCCGAACCGTTGCCGGATAAAACATCGACACCGACATTGCCGCGACAATCAGGAAAGTGATTATCACGGCTTCAATTCCGTTCTGTTTTAATTGTTTTAAAATCATAATTATTTTGTGTTAATCACAGCCACAGCCTCTTTCAGTCCTCCGGCTTTTGCGGTAACGGTAACTGTGCCTTTTTCTCCGCGTTTGGATTTTATGATGCAGAGACATTTGCCGTTGAAAGCCGAGTGCGATTTGCCTTTGAAACTTTCGTGGCAGACCTCGTCGCCGTTGTCAAGTCCTGCGATTTCGCCCGGTCCTGAAACCTCAAACTCTATCATGTTGCAGGAGTTCGGGACAAGCGTTCCGTTTTCGTCTGTTATGTTGACGGTTATGAAACTCAAATCCTCACCGTCGGCATTGATAATGTTTCTGTCGGCGGAGGCGGTAAGTTGAGAGGCTTTACCAGCGGTTTTAACGGTTTGAGAAAATTCTCTGCCGCCGCGTTTGCCGACCGCTTTCAACTCGCCCGCCTTAAACGGCACTTTCCACGATAAATGCAGTTTGCTTGTATCATCGGAGAGTTTTTTTACGCCCAAGGACTCGCCGTTTAAGAAAAGTTCCACTTCATCGGCGTTTGTGTATGCCCAGACGTCAACAATGTCGCCATCGTTCCAGTTCCAATGCGGCAAAATATGTAAAACGTCCTTGTCTGTCCAAAGGCTTTGGTAAAGGTAATAAACGTCTTTTTCAAAACCCGCCAGGTCAATAATTCCGAAATACGAACTTCTTGACGGCCAGCCGTAAGGAGTCGGTTCGCCTAAATAGTCAAAACCCGTCCAGACAAAAATTCCCGAAACCCACGGATATTTCAAAAAGGCTTTCAAAGTCGTCTCGTGAGTCGAGCCCCAAGGTGCGCGGGTGTTGTCGTAAGCCGAGCATTTGTGGTCGGGAGTGTCAAAGGGCAAATCCCAGCGTGCAGGCCAGAGATATTCCGTGTCGGCGGGTGCGATGTAATGTCCGCGTGTTTGAAGTGCGGAGACAGCCTCCGTGATAATCAGCGGTTTGCCCGGAAATTTCTCCTTGAAAACCTCGCCCCAGTTGTAGTCGTGATAGTTGAAACCGATGATGTCCAGAGCGTCGGCTTTGAAAAGCAGGTTGTGCGGCTCGGTTTCGTTGTTGCCGGTCGTAACGGGACGTGTCGGGTCAATGGCTTTGATAAATTCCACCAACTTTTTACAAAGCATTGTGTTGACGTGTACTTTGTCGTCTTTTGTGTCTTTTTGCGAAAGTTGAGCCGCAAAGTTGAACATCAGGTTTGCTTTTTCTATGTCTAACGTGTCGGTTGAAATGTCGTGCCACTGTTCAAGAATTTCGTTTCCGATTGACCAGATAATGACCGACGGATGGTTCCTGTCCCTTTTGACAAAATCTTCCAAATCCCTTTCGTGCCACTCTTTGAAATATTGTGCGTAATCGTGCGGTGATTTTTTCCGCGCCCACATGTCAAAAGCCTCGTCCATAACGATAAAACCCATTGAATCACAAAGATTTAACAGTTCTTTTGCGGGCGGATTGTGTGAGGTACGGATAGCGTTGCAGCCCATGTTTTTGAGAATTTCCAACTGACGCTCCAAGGCTCTATGATTTACAGCCGTACCGAGTGCGCCAAGGTCGTGATGATTGCATACACCGTTGATTTTCATTGTTTTGCCGTTGAGTTTAAAACCATTGGCGTTGTCAAAACTGAAATATCTTATGCCGAAAGTCTGGGTGTAACAGTCCAAAGTTTTTCCGTCTTTTTTAATGGAAAATTCGGCTGAATAGATTTTCGGGTTTTCCGGCGACCAGAGTTGCGGGTTTTGGACGGTGATTTTTTCTAACTTTTTGAGTTCTCCGGCGGTGATTTTGTCGGAAATTTCAGAGGTTTGTGTGCCGTCGGGATTTTTTATTTTGACGGACAAATCGTAACCGCCTTCGCCCGTGATTTCAGTCTGAATGATGATGTCGGCGGAAGTCGCGCTGACATTTGACGTTGTTATAAACAATTCAGGCTCAACGAAATGCGTTTTGTTGACTTTTTTCAAAAATACGTTTCTGTAAATTCCCGAACCTGAATACCAGCGGGAGTTTGGCTGGTTGGTGTTGTCAACGGTAACCTCTACGGTGTTTTCTTCGCCGAATTTCAGCAGCGGCGTAACATCGTATTCAAAACTTACGTAACCGTTTGGACGGAAACCTGCTTTTTGACCGTTGACTTTGACGGTGCTTTGCCAGTACACGCCGTCAAAGCAGAGAAAAATCTGTTTGTCGGCATCTTCTTTGGGAACAGTGAACGTTTTTTTGTAAACGCCCAGGCCGCCGGGCAACGCTCCTCCGCCTGCCGTTGCGGGGTTGTCCTCTTTGAACTCGCCTTCTATTGACCAGTCGTGCGGAAGGTCAAGGGTTCGCGGCGTGCCGTTGTTAAGGGAAAATTCCCAGTTGAGGTTGAAATTTTCCTCTGTACGGTTGGTGCAGTCCGAAGAACCGCAGCCTGTTAAAACCGCAGCCAAAAGTGATAATATTAAATGACGTTTCATAATGTTTAAGATATTTAGTGTAATTTTTTTGTGCAAAGGTAATAAAAAATATCTTCTTGGCAACTAATAATTATTATTTAAGTAGTTTCCAACAGAAATTTCCACAGCGGCACAACCTCAACTTTTTTGCCTGTTGCGGTCTCTAAAATATCCTCTTCATCTTTGGTGATAATGATAAGGCGTGAGGGGCTGAGGTGTCGCTCGATTTCTGCGAGTGCGCCGATTTCACGCTCACGGGTTTCGGGTGCGGCAATGGAATACGATACTTGGATTGCGGTGTTTTGGCTTCTGACGAAAAAATCAACCTCAACTCCCGACATGTAATAAAACAATTCGCCGGGATAGCGTTTTGAGAGGCTTACGGCTACAATATTTTCTAACAGTGATGTCTTGGAATCAAGCAAAAACAGATTAAGAACGCCGTTGTCAATGAAATAATATTTTTTGTTGGTAACTTTGTCCGCGAGTTTGGCAACGATGTTTTCTACCGGCAAAATCAACCACGATTCGTTTAGACGGCGGAGGTAATCACTGATAGTTTCAGTGTTGATTTTTTTTCCTATGGACGATATTATGTTGGCAAGCCGGGAATACGAGGACGGCTGTTTGATATTTTCAGCCAACTTTCTGATTAATATTTTTAACGCTTCTGTATTCCTGATGTTGTAGCGTGCAATCAAATCGCCGAAAAAAACCTTGTTGAAAAGATTGCTGAGCCAGTTTCTTTTGTCTTGAACCTCAACGGACTCCGGCAGTCCTCCAAACGTGAAATATGATTCCAAAAATTTTAATATCTCTTTTCTGTAATCGTAAATTGCGTTTTTCTCGTTTATATTGATGTTTTTTGTCAGCAAAAATTCTTTGAACGAATACGGGAAAACTTCCTTTATCATATACCGTCCGCCGAGGGTTGTGGCAATCTGGGAAGAAAGCATTTTAGCGTTGCTGCCCGTTATAAAAACTCTGTATTTCTGGTCGGCGAGGCGGCGGGCAAAACGTTCCCAGCCGTCCACATTCTGAACTTCGTCCAAAAAGACAAACGGCTTACAGTCAAACATTTCCTCGTATGCGGTTTTTATCAGATTCAAGTCTTCTGTGGTTAAGGAGTCCAAACGGTCGTCTTCAAAATTAAAATAGAGCATTTCCGTGATGTCATGTCCTTGCTGTAAGAGTGTGTGTATCTGCTGGTACAAAAGATATGATTTTCCTGCCCGTCTCAGTCCCACCAAAACGTAATTGAGATGCTCGTCAAATTGATAATCACGAGGATAGAACTTAACTCCTAAAATCAGTTTTTGATTTTCTGCGATAATTATTTTTGCTAAATCCTTGTTCATAAGCATAAAATTTTGCCGCAAATCTAATAAAATTTTTCAATATTTCGGTTTATAAACCGATGTTTTTTGAAAATATCTCGGTTTATAAACCGGGATATTCTTTACTTTTTATAAAAATGTTGATAATCTTTGTACGCTGCCCAGTCGCCGCCCCAGAGAAAACCGTGCTTTTTGAAAGCCTTGCAGCAGTCGTCGTCCGGCTCTATTTTGTAGTCGAACTGTTTTGAACGGTCGCAATAAATTTCGGCGTTTGATGGTTGAATGACTTTTTTAGAGTTTTTTATGCGGATATAAGGGTTGTAGAGCGTGTTGATGTCAACCGCCATGCCCAAGGCGTGAAGCGAAAGGTCTTGACTGCCCGCCACGGTTCTGAAACAAAAACACGAAGAATTGTTGTCTCTCATGGACTGCTCGTCATCGGCGTTGTAGTCGTCTATAAGGCGGATTTTTTCAATCGGGTATTTTTTTTGAAAAAGTTCCGCAAAGATTTGAATCATATCCGTTGCGATTTTTTCGTTGCAAACCATTTCGCCGGTTAAGATTTCGCCTTTTATATTATAGTGCAAAACTTTTAAATATCTTAAATCTTCGCGTTTAACAGTGCAGTTTTCGGGAAAAGATTTTTTGTACATTCTTGAAAACACAGTATCTGTAATTTTAGAGAATGAAAAGCATTTTTCAAAACCGAAACCCCTGATGTCTTCCGGAGAGATTTTTACGCCTGCTTTCCAGTTGTAGAAAACCGGGTTAATTTGTTTAATTTCAACGGTTTTGTGTTCCTCCGCTTTTTGCGCGGGGATATTGCCCGAACATGAAAACAACATAAGCGAAGAAAAAAATAATATGAATATTTTCCCTGTCATTTGATTAAAATTTTATATTTATTCTCCTTCTATCACTTCCATCTCCACTTCATGTTTTGATGTTGCTTTGTTGTAGTTGATGCCGCAGAGGATGATTTGTTTTGAAAAACCTTTCAAACTTGCGGGATAGTTTTTGCGTTTGATTTGACTGATGGCGGTGTCCGCTGTTTGGTCGTATTTTAGTTCCACCACTATTGCAGGGCGTTGTGAGTTTGGCAAGGGAATGAAAACCATATCGGCAAAACCTTTGCCCGTGGGCAGTTCGTGGAATATTTTGTAAAATGGTTTGGCTGCGTAATATGCCAATACAATGGCGCAACGCATTGAATTTTCGTCGTTGAATTCAAGAATTGATGATGCCTCAAAATGGTAATCGTCGAAAGCACGGGCTATTTTATCCTTTTTGAGGTTGATGGTGTCTTCCAAAAGACGCAGAGATGCTCCCACCGATTTTGAGAGTTCTCCCCAGCCCACCACACTAACAGCGTTTTTAAACTCAATGGCAACTTCGGTATTTGGTATTCTTACTCGCTGAGTTTCAGGTTCGTAAGACAAATAACCAAGATGCACCAAAAGTGTCATAACATCGTCGCTTGTTTGAATATTTTTCATATCGTTGCGAAAACTTGCCGGTTCTATAACCTCTGTGCCGCCGCTCATCATCTCTATTATCTTTGACCTAACGTTGTCAGCATCTATGTGCAGGTATGTTTCGATAGCCATAAACGATGCAGTTTTTGACCAATAACTATTATAGTTACGAAACAAAATTGATTGCATTACCGAAAATGGGTTGAACATCGATTTTTCGTTACCGATGATGTATCCGTCGTATGCGTGTTTCATTAGTTCAAAATCCATATCGTTCTCTTTGCAGAGGACGGTAACTTCCTGTTCTGTAAAGCCGTAATACTTAGCGGTCTTGCCCGGATTTACGATACTAAACTCCACAAAATTGTTCAACGCTGATTGTGTCTTTATTTTGATTATTGGCAATATACCGGTCATATACACCAAAAGGAAAATCTTGTTGGCGTTGTTTGATTTGAACATCGCACGTAAGAAATTGACATACTCATCTTGGACATCTTTGTCTACATCACGCACAAGCATATCCCATTCGTCGATTATCAAAATAAACCGGTCGCCGGTTTTTTGGTTGATTTCTACAAGTGCATCGCTAAAATTATCTTGTTCTTCCAAAAAGGGATACGATTCTTTTAAATCCTTGACAAAACGTTTTTGAGCAACTTTTAATATTTCGTTTTTAGGAATATTGGCAAATCTGTTCCAGTCGATAAATATTGTCGGATATTTGTTGAGGTGCTTTTTGTAGTCGGGTGATTTTGTAATTTCCAGACCCTCAAACAGGTTCTCTGAATTGCATGAGCGGTCGTAATAGGCGTATGCCATTTTTGCCGCAACGGATTTTCCGAAACGGCGCGGACGGGAAATGCACAAAAATTTATTTTCTGTGCCGATATTATTGTTCAAGATGTTCAACAATCCCGACTTGTCAATAAAATTGCTGTTTTTTATACTTTCAAAATCTATATTTCCGTAATCTATAAACTCGCTCATGATGTTTTGCTTTTTTTGCAAAAGTAATGAAAAAAATTACAAAACTGCTACTTTTTTTGTACATTCATAACAAAAAAACTAAATTTGCGGCAAAATTATAAAGAATTATGAAAAAACTCGAAAAAACCAACGCCGCCCGCATTTTAGACAGGCTCAAAATAAAATACGAACTTATCCCTTACGAGGTTGACGAAACGGATTTGAGCGCGGTACACGTTGCCGCACAACTCGGCGAACCTGTTGAAAGAGTTTTCAAAACTCTTGTATTGCTCGGCGACAAGACAGGACATTTTGTCTGCGTTATTCCGGGCGAAAAAGAGTTGGATTTGAAGAAAACCGCCAAAATCAGCGGAAACAAAAGTTGCGCGATGGTTCACGTCAAAGAACTTCTTGATTTGACGGGTTACATTCGCGGCGGCTGTTCACCTGTCGGAATGAAAAAAAGTTTCCCGACTTTTTTCGATTCTTCATGTCTTGAATTTGATTACATTTACATTTCGGCGGGCAAACGCGGACTTCAAATCAAAGCCGCACCCGAAAACTTAATCAAAGCCGCTAACGCAAAAACGGAAATTATTGTAGAATAAAAAAAATATTATGAAGACATTTATTACAGAAAGTTTTTTGTTGAAATCGCATTTGGCGGAAGAACTTTTCCGCGAAAACGCAAAACCGATGCCGG
>JAEEGK010027323.1_pt1 | contig 11535 bp, 5 predicted proteins | sample 8958771 | NCBI WGS metagenome assembly JAEEGK01 (sample SAMN16246547, study PRJNA631951) | gut metagenome | biome: gut microbiome; feature: rumen; material: SC-attached | host: Bos | place: Iran: Karaj | collected 2018-10 | reverse complement strand
GAGAAAGATTATGAAATATAATGAGAAAATTCTGATTACTAAGTGCATTAAATAGTAAAACTCACTTTCCAACAATAATTACAAAAGGACATGATATATGGACAATTGCCAATGAATTTGAAGGGAGATTTTTTGAACTTTCTTTAAAAAAAAAGTTATCAAATTAATATATTTCATTATAAACAAATAAAATGGGAATTAATTATTAATCACACTTTTATATCCAAAATTGATTTAAAATGATTTAAAGGAAGTAGAGATGATTAATCTATAATTTTTATGAAAAAAAAATTAAATTCCCATTAAAAGATAAAAAATATAAAGATGGATTTATCAAAAAGAACATTGGGAAAAGTTAACATCAAAAATAAATAAAATGTTATTAGATTCTTCATTAATTTTATATTAATTGTAGAAAAATGAAAGAAAGTGCACAAACAGTTTTTATGATGATTTTAATTGATTTGATAAAAAATCGGAGATGAATGAAAATATTATTATAAAGACATACTTGTTTATTATTGAAAATAATTTATAATTTTTAAGAATTGAAAAATCCAAAAAATTAATACATATTGAATATTTGTTTATTAAATGTATAATTATTTTTATTTTTGGAAAAAATATTTTATCTTTTTATATAAATGAATTATTTAAATAAATTAATATCTTATTTTTGAGTAAATGTCTGATGAAATAAATTCTTCTTCAACACAAGAAGGAAATTTAAAAGAAGAAAATAAACAAGATTTACAAAATACTGAAATAAAAGAAGAAAATAAAGAAGAAATAAAAGTAGATAATTTAGTAGAAAAAGAAGAAAAAGTAGAAAAAGAAGAAAAAGTAGAAAAAGAAGAAAAAGTAGAAAAAGAAGAAAAAGTGGAAAAAGAAGAAAAAGAAGAAAAAGTTGAAAAAGAAGAAAAAGAAAAAAAAGAAGAAAAAGTAGAAAAAGAAGAAAAATTAGAAAAAGAAGAAAAAGAAGAAAAAGAAAAAGAGGAAAAAGAAGAAAAAGAAGAAAAAGAAAAAGAGGAAAAAGAGGAAAAAGAAGAAAAAGAAGAAAAAGAAAAAGAGGAAAAAGAAGAAAAAGAAGAAAAAGAAGAAGAAGAAGATGATGAAGATTTTAATAATGCATTAAAGAATATAAATCAAAATTCTCTAAAAGCAAAATTAATATCATTAAATTTATTAAATAAAAAAAGAAATAACATAGCAGAAAAGGATCAAGATAAAGAATCAAATGAATTATCATCAAACTTTGAGCAAAAATATAATGAAATATATGAAAAAATATTAGAAATAGTATTAAATAAAAATACAAATTATGAAATTGAAAAAGAAGAAATAGAAAAATATAATATAAATTTAAATTCAAACGAAGAGGAAAAAGAAATAGAAAAATATTGGAAAAAAGTAATAATAAATGCAAATTTTTTTTCAATGAATGAAAAAGATAAAAATATATTAGATAATTTAAAATATGTAAAATACATTCCAAAAATAAATTCAGATGATTTTACGGTAGAATTTATTTTTAAAGAAAATGATTATTTTGAACCAAATATTTTAACTAAAACTTATTTAATGAATAAAAAAGGAGAATTAAAATCAATGGAAGCATCAAAAATAAATTGGAAAAATGAAGAAAAAAATCCAACAATTGAAAAAAAGATAAAATCAATAAAAAAAGGAAAAAAAGTTATAAAAAAAACAATAAGAGAAAAAGTTGATTCATTTTTTAACTTTTTTAAATCTTTTGAAGATAAAAAACAAGAATATAATAAAGATAAATCTGATGATTCAAGTGATAATGAAGATTCAGAAATTGAAATAGAAGATTTTGAAGGTGAAGTTTCTTTTTTTAAAGAAGATTTATTTAAAAATCAATTAGAATATTATTTAAATATTCTGGAAATTAATGAAAGTTCTTTAGATGAAGATGAAGATGAAGATAATGATGATGATAATGATTCTAGTGAAAGTTCTGGTGATAAAAAAGGAAAAAAAAAAGGAAAAATTATTGGAAAAAGAAAAAAATCTGGAAATAAAAAAAATAAAGATAAAGATGATAAAAAACCTGATTGTAAAAATCAATAAAATTTTTCCAATTTTTTATTATAGTTTATTATTTATTTTATCAATGAAAAAAGAATTTCTATTATTTTTATTTTTCTTTTTTTATTATTATTATATTTATAATATAATCAAACTTTTATTATTATTATTAAAAAAAATATTATCAATAAATTAAATGATAAGTTTAAAGAAGTTAGTAATAATAATATTAAGATAATTAGTTATTCATTAACAAAGAAAAATAAGAAGAATTTTATTTTAAGAAAAAAAATAATAATAATTTGAATTTAAATGTTATTTTATCATATTTTAAATTTATTGAGAAAATTTCTTTTTTCATTAATTATATATATTATTTATTTTTTTAAATATTTTTTTATTTAAAATTATTTATTTTTCATGAATCCTAAAGACAAGAAATTCCAAGATGCATTAGTAAGAATAAATATAAATAAAAAATTTAAATAGAAAGATTATGATAATAACGATTATAAAGCATGTAAAAAAAAATGTGAAAAAATATTAGAAAAAAATGGAAAAAACCAAGAAGCAATGGCATTAAAAGGATTATCATTATTAGGATTAAAAGATAAAGAAAATGCAGAAAAATTAATAAAAGATTCATTAAAATTAGGTTTTAAAAACGCAATATGTTGGCATTTTTATGCAATTTTTAATAAAGAAACTAAAAATTATTCCCAATCAATAAAATGTTATTTACAATCTTATAAAAATGATCCTGAAAATTATAATGTTTTAAGAGATTTATCTTATTTACAATTATTTTTAGGTAAATTTAATGATTTTGATGATTTTTCAAGAAAAGCTTTAAGTTTAAAACCTACTTTAAATACTAATTGGATTACTTATTCTTTTTCTCAATATTTAATTAAAAATTATGATAATGCTTTAAATTTAATTAATAAAATTGAAGAAATTCAAAAAGAAAAAATTAAAAAACAAGAAATTAATCAAATTTATTTATTTAAAGGAGAAATTTTATTAAAGTTAAAAAAATATGATGAATGTATTAAAGAATTAACTAGTAATATTGAAACAAAATGTACTGATAGAAATTTATTTTATTCTTTAATTATTAAAGCTGCTATTTTGGCAAAAAAAAACGATATTGGAATTGAATATTGTAATAAAGGTTTATTATTAAATCCAGATAATGTTAATTATTATATTTGGTATTTAAATTTAAAAACAAATGAAAATATAGAAAATTATCAAAATTTACTTAAAATAGGAAATGATGAATCAAAATCAAAACAATTATATGATATATTAATAAATGAAATAAAGCCCCAAATTAAAAAGTCCAAAGTTTATGATAGAATAGAATTAGCATTAAGTTCATTAGAAATTTTCACAAAATTAATTAATGAATATTTCATAAAAAATATAAAAATAAATTTAATATCTATATTCACAAATATAAAATTTATATATTTATTTCAACCAAAAAAGACAGAAATAATATCAAATATAATAAAAAATCATTTAGAATCAATAGAGAAAAATAATTATTTAGATTTATCTTTAACAAACAATGAAAAATTATCAAAAGTAAATGAAATAACATGGATATATTATTATTCATCTCAACATTATGATTTTTTTAAAGATTTAAACAAATCATTAAAATATATAAATAAAGCAATAACAAATATTCCATCAATAGTAGAATTTTATATGTTAAAATCTAAAATATTAAAACATTTATTATTATATGAAGAAAGTTCATTATCAATGAAAAAAGCAAAAAAATTAGATTTAAGTGATAGATATTTAAATGCAAAATATGCAAAAAGTCTTTTAAGAAATAATAAAATTGAAGAAAGTAGATTAATAATGATTGAATTTGTTAAAGATCCTTTATTTGAAGAATATATGAAAAGAACTCAATGTATGTGGTTTGAAACTGAATGTGGTTATTGTTATTTAAAAAATAATTTAATCTTACATTCTCATAGAATGTTTAAATATATTTTAATGCAAGTTGATAATATGTTTGAAGATCAAAATGATTTTTATAATTATTCTTTAAGAAGATATATGCTTAATGACTTTTTCTATTTAATTAAATTTATGAATAAAATTTATAATGGGAAATATTTACTTAATAGTTTATTTTATTTAGATATTATTAAAAGTTTAATTTTGAAAAAAAAAAATGAAAAAGATTTTAGTTTAAGTTTAGATAAAGAATATGAAGATATTAAAAATAATTGTGGAACAGTTTTATATACTTATAAAGATATTGAAAGTTTAATTAAAAATATTGATGATGATATTTATAAATATTCTATTAAAATTCAATCTATTTGTAAATGTCAAAGAAGTCATTTTATTTGTGTAAAAAGCTTTTTAAATAAGAATAAACCTATTTTAGCTCTTAAATCTTTGAAATTTTTAGAAAAAAATTTCCCTAATGATTTTTATTTTGTTGAAGCTGATAAATTATTTAAAAACTATCTTTCTGAAAATGAAAAAAATATTGATGTTGAAGTTAAAAAAATGATTGAAGAAAATTCGCCAAAAAATATTGGTAAATATGAAGAAGAAAATAAAATAAAAAAATTAATGAATGATTTATATTCAAATAATAAATATTATGATGAAGAAGGGAATAAAGATTTAATTAAACAATTTGAAGAAAATATTACTCCAAAAGAAATATTATCTAATTCAAATTTATTAAATAATTTATATACTTATATTGTTATTTTCACTTCTTCTCAATTTTATAACAATTTTTTAGAAAATTTAAAAGCTAAAGTTAAAATTGAAGGAATAAGTGAAGAAGATATAAAAGGAAATTTAACTTTTTGGCAAAAAAAAGAAGAAGCTGAGAAATTATTTCCTAAAAATAATTAAATAATAAATTAAAATAATTTCAAAAATATTAAATTGAGAAAAAATTTTATTATTTAATTATTAATTGCTATTTATATTATTTTATTTTTATTTATACTATAATTTTACAAAGAATTAATCAAGGATAAAATCCATAAAAAAATTAATAAAAGGATAATAAGGTAAAATAATAATAAAAAAGATAATAAGTAAAATTGTATAAAAAAAGAAAAAAGTTCCTAAAAAAAAAATATAAATAGAAGAGAATAAAAATCCATTAATTTTTTTTTTAAATAATTTAATAAAAGTTATAAATGAAGCGATAAATAACATTAAATAACCAATAAAAAAACTAACATAAATTCTAATTAATAGAAATAAAATTTTATTTGATTGAAAAAAATTTTTTTTTCCTGGAATTATAATATTATTTTTCATTGAATAAACTCTACAATATTTTTCACTAAATTTATTAAAATGAGAGTTATCAACTTCTTTAAAACAATATTTACAATACCATTTTAAACAATTTAAACATTTTATTATACTCCATTGAGGTACTGTAAATAATTTTTTTGTTCCACAATTTGGACAAAATTGATTTTTTATTTTATTTAAAGAGAAATATATTTCTTCATCATTTGTTATTTCTGCTACATGTTTTTTACTAAATTTTTCATATATTTTCTCATTTTTATCTATTATATTTTCTTTATTTATATTTTTTGTCTTTTCTAATTTTTCCCAATTTTGTAAATATAAATCATAACTTTTTTTTGATATGTTATCTTTTATTATATTTAAATTTATTTTTTTATTACATTTAAATAAAGGACAATTTAATTTTATTTCTCCTTTTTCTATTTGAGATTCAAAATATGCTTTAAAACAATATTTACATAAAATATGATTACATTTATCTAAATAAATAAGTTTATCATTTTTATAAAATGAATTATTACATATTATACAATCTTTATTTGAATTATTTTTCTTCACTAAAAATCTAAGGGGAGATATTGGAGAATAAGTATGAAATATTTTTTCTTGACTTGATAAATCTATATTGTAATCATTATAATTTTGAAAATTTTTCTGAAATTTTTTATCTTTCTTTTTTTTTGATGTTGAAATAAAATCTTCTATTACTTTTTCTATTCTTTTTAAATTTAATTTTTCTGGATAATTAAAATTATATATTTTTTTATGCCTTTGAACAACAATTGAATTTATTGTACTTTTGGAATTTTTTCTTATTATAAAACTATTTTCTGAATCCTTAAAAGGACAATTATCATTATTTATTACTTTAATTTTTGGAAAATTAAATGATAAAATAGATAAATTAGTAAATGTTTTCTTAACATTATTTTCTTCTTTTTCATTTTTCAATCTATGAGAAGACATATAATTATTAGTTAAAATTTGTTTATTATTCAAATGTTCATTTTTCCCATTTGATAAAACATTATTCATTTAAAAAAAAAAATATAAATAAAAAAATTCCAAAAATAAAAATAAATATTTAAAAAAAAATGAATAATATGATTAAAAAAAAAACAAAAGGAAGAAGAACAATAATTTAAAAGTATATTCAAAAAAAAGAAAAATTTAATTATGAAATAAAATATGTCAGAAATTATTTTTTAGAATGAAAATTTTGATTTATGAGAGTTATAAAATATCAATCAAGTTATTAAAGGATTTTACATTGTTTGGAAAAACAATTTTTTATTCAATTATATTACATTCTTATTGGTAATAAATTAAAAATAATATTTGAGTTGTTTGATTTAATTTAATATTTTATTGATTAGTTATGAATTTTAAATGAATAAATAATTATATGTAAAAAAAATAAATTTGTCTTTTTTTATTAATAAATATTTTTGTTTTGTTATATTTTATTTTTTGAATAAGGAGGTCTAATTTTAAATTCTTTTACTTCCTGAAATATTATAATTTTGTTTCTATTCAATGTTAAAATTTATTTTTGTTTAGGAGTACAATGATTAATTAAAATACAACTAAATTATCAATTTTATATTTTTTTTTTAAAGGGTCTATTTGAGAATGATAATTAATCATATTATTATATTATTTTTACTATTTATTAAATCATTTGATTCTTTTTCTCTTAAATTTATTCTATTTTTAAATGTATTAAATCCTGATTCAGTATTATTACTGTTTCTGTTAATTTATTTGGAAAAAAAAAGAATTATTTATCTTTTTTTGTTTATTGTTATTGTATTTATATTTAATTTATTCATTTTAAAAATTTTTTCAAAATGTTCAATAATCTTTTTTTATTATAAATAATAAATGGTTTTTTCATATTTCATTTTCTCTTTTTAATATTTCTTTTTCATTATTTCGAAGCCTATTTTGAAATAATAGTTTATTTATAACTAAGTCTTTAATTTCATTCTTAAAAAATAATTTGAAAATTTATAATTAATATTTTGAAATTCTTTTTTTTCATAAAAAATAAGAAATAAAAAAAATATAAAAAAAAAAAAAAATCAGTTATAAAAAAAATGTCAGATGATCAATCAAGCAAAGGATTAGATCAAAGTTCTTTTTCTTTAAAAAAAGATTTACCTCAATCAAAATATAATTTATCATATGATTCATTAATACAAATGAATAAAAATTATTTACAAGCTCTTTCAAAAATATTAAATGAAAATAGTATATCAAATAATAAAGAAAATAATCTTTCGAAATCAGATTTTAAAGTAATAGATGAATTATTAAATGAAAATTTACATTATATGAATTTATTAGTTAAAAAGCCTCTTTATCAAGTAGAATTTGGAAATTTATTTTCAGTATCAATGTCAATTTTAAATAATTTAAGTCAATTAAATAAAAAGGAAATATTATTATATGAAAAATTACAAAAAATAAAATTTTTAGAAATGAAATTTCATTCTTTAATAAAAAAAGGAACAGGAGAAGATTTAGAAAAATCAGAAGAAATATTAAATGAAATAGAAGAAATACAAAAAGAACCTTTAATATTAAGAGAAATATCTTTAGTTAATGTTGCAAGTATAATATTATATAAAGGAATGGTTAAATTTTATATGGAAGATTTAGAATTTGCTGAAAAATATTCTCTTGATGCTTTAGATTTATTAGAAAGAAAAAATTTACCTGAAGAAGAAAAAGAAATAAAAAGAATTAATAAAATGAGTCATATTTTAGAATTTTTAGCTCAAATTTATGATTTGAAAAGAGATTTTAAAAGTGCTAAATCTTGTTATGAAAAAGCTTATTATTTAAATATTGGAAAATATGGTTTAAATAATCAAATTACTAATGAATATAAAAGAAAGAAAGAACAATATGAAAATTATATTCAAGAAATTCAAAAAGAAATAAATGAACAAAATTATAGTAATTATAATTATGGTAATAATAATAATAATTATAATAATTATAATAATAATAGAAGTAATTATAATAATAATGATGTTATTAATGAAGAAAATTATGATGAAGATAATTATAATCTTAATAAATATGAAAATGAATTTTCAAATAATGATTTTGAAAACAGAAAATTAATTAATGGAAATGTTTCTAATGCAAAAGGAACTACTGATACTTTTTCTTTTAAAATTCCTATTACAAAACAAATTGAACCTTTTTTAATTTCTATTTATGATCTTTCTCAAGATAAAGAACAAGATAGATTTGATTCTAATTTATTTATTTCAAATATGTATTTAAATAAAAAACAAATTTTCCAATTTTTACATATTAATAAAGGACAACAAAATTATCAATTATATACTGATGAAGCTTTAAATTTAATTTTAGAAAAAATTGAAGTTGAAAATGGGCAAATTTATATTTTAAATGAATTATTAAATTCTGCTTTGATAAGGTAAAAAAATATAAAAAATATAAAAAATAATATTATTGAAGATTTTAATTTAATTTTTAAATAAAAAAATATTATTTTTTTTCTATTCAAATTCTTCAATTAAATATCTAAAATTATAAGGAATAAATTTATATCCATCACCTTTATAAAATTTATTTTGAAATTCAACCCAATGTAATCTTAAAGTATGTAAAGCACATTCAATAGAATCCATAAAAAGAAGAATTAAAACAGTAATATTTATGAAGATAAAGAACCAAATAAAGACTTTAAATATATTTAAACCATAAGAAAAATTTCCTTCTTGAATAACATCCATAAAAGTTTTTTCCATAAAAACATAACTTAATTCTTTATGAGCAATTGATAAAGCCCATAATCTTAAATAAGAAGCAGTATTAGATAAAGTTCCTAAAACAAATTCAATAGTATATATTAATTGAGAAATAAATATATCTGAGAAATTTCCTTCTATTTCTTTTCTTAATTTTACTTTTCTTCTTTGTTCATCAAATAAATGAGAAAATTGAGCATTTTTATCTATTATTTCTAAACTTGATTCACTAAAATTTAAACTATTATTATTATTTAAATCATCAAAAATATTATTTGGATTTTGCTCATTGTTTAATAAACCATTATCTTTTTGATATAATAATTTTTTATTTTTTTTTGATTTTTTATAATATAAATATAAAGGTTTTATAAATAACATAATTGGAATTAAAATTGATGATAATAGTAAAATATGAAAATTTAATTTTTCTTGATTTATTGATATTTCTGATTCTTTCCAAATTGGATTACCATCAATTTTTCCTAGTTTAACAATCATATTAATCATTATTGTTATTATACTTGGTGCTTTATCAGTTTCTTTAGTATAATCAGTTAACCATTTATAAAAAATCATAAAAATCATATATCCAAAAGTAATTATCATAAATATAATTTGTGGAATAAATTCAAAGAAGAAATTCAAATAATTTTTAAATAATATATCATTAACTCCTTTAATTAAAATTCCAAAAGTCATTTGAACAACTCCGACAATAACACTAAATTTCATTTTAAATGAATTCACAATAGTTAATTCATTCGCAGAAAGTAAAATAATAGGATCTAATCCAAAAATATAATTACAATTATCATCTTTAATATATTCTGAATAATTATTAATTTGATGATAACAAGAACCGAAAAAATTAATTGGAATAGAAAATAATTCATTATACATAAAACCACAAAAAATAGAAAAAATTCCAGAAATAAGGAAGAAATATCTATATTTAAAAATATTTTTTTCATTACTATTTCCTGTTAAATTTTTATAATAATTACTATTAAGTAAAAAATAAATAGAAATAAATAAAATGATAATTCCATGACCAATATCTCCAAACATAATTCCAAATAAAAAAGGGAAAGTTATTACAGTAAAAAAACCAGGATTAATTTCTCCATAAGTTGGAATACCATATTCATTGACTATTAATTGGAAAGGATAAGTTAAATCATTTGTTTTTATAAATGTTGGTTTTGGTAAATTATAATCATTTATATCTATTATATTTACTGATAATGATTCATCATCTGTATTTAATATTCTTTTTATTTTTTCATAATATTTTGATAAAATCCATATTTCACCATCTATGAAATTTTCTCTGTGAATACATTTACTTAAATTTAAATATATCATTTTTTGCTTTTGGAAATATAATTTATATAAAGAAAAATTCTTTTCTTTTAATATTTTTTCATTTAAAAATTTTTGAATTGCATCTTTTGCTTCGTATAAATAAGTTTTTTGTTCTCCAATTTTTTTATTAATATCACCTATTATTTCTTGTGCTGAATTAATATTATTTCCTGGTAAATTATATTTAGAGCAATTATATAAATCTATAATATTATTTATTTTATTTAATAAATATTCACTTTGAGAAACTAAAAGAATAAATATTTTCTTTGGTTTAATTTGAGGAATATCATTAGGATATTTAGTATTAAAAAAAGTTTGAATAATTCTACCTTTTGTTATTCTAAATAACATTCTCATTATTTTTATATCTAAATCCGCATCACAAACTCCTCCTATTGGTATTATATTTTCTTCTTCATTATCAATATTATTTTTATTTATATTTGAAGCTGTTAATAAAAAATATTTTTCTAAAACCATTTTTCTTTCTGTTTCATTTATTAAATCATTTTTTATTTTATTATAACTTTCTATTAATTCATTTAATTTATTATAATTTTCTATTATTTCTTGTTCTATTGTATCAAAATATTCATCATTGGAAATTTGATTATTTAAATGAATTTGAGATGTATTTATTAATTTTTTATCATTTTGGTCTTTTTCTAAATCATTAATAAAATCAAAATAATTATTATATGTTTGAATATTAAATCCATAATCTTTTCCAAATTGTTCAAATGAATTTAATTTTTTTAATATTTCATTACAACGATTAATTAATGGAAAATAATTATTTTTTGCTTCTATATCATTTGATGTTAAATCTATAAATTGTAATGCATCTTCTTCAAATTTTCCTATTATATCCATTATTTTTACTGCTTTTGGAATATTTCCTGGCATTCTTATTTTTTTATGAAGTATTTCTTCACTTTTTATAAAACCCATTTTTTATTTCTTTAAGTTGATAAGTTATTTTATTTTTTAAATTTTT
>JAEEGK010027322.1_pt1 | contig 11535 bp, 10 predicted proteins | sample 8958771 | NCBI WGS metagenome assembly JAEEGK01 (sample SAMN16246547, study PRJNA631951) | gut metagenome | biome: gut microbiome; feature: rumen; material: SC-attached | host: Bos | place: Iran: Karaj | collected 2018-10 | reverse complement strand
CCGGGCCTGGAGAAGCCGGGGATCCCGCCGGAGACGGCGCCGATCCTGCTGGTCCGCCCCCTCAGCGGCAGCGGCGCCCTGGCTGTGGTCAGCGATCTGATCTCCCGGCACGGGCCGGATTCGTATACAGGACGGGTGGCGGCGGTGATGATGGGCTCCACGGAGACCACCTTTTACACCGTGGCCGTCTATTTCGGCGCCGCCGGGATCCGCCGCTCCCGCTACACCGTCCCCGCCGCGCTGGCAGCGGATCTGACGGGCTTCATTGCCGCCGCAATGACGGTGCGTCTGCTGTTCGGGACATGAAAAAGGAGATGCGACGCATCTCCTCAGTCTGTCAAAAAACTATCCAAACGCCCCCATTTCTGGTAAAATAGGAAAGGGGGTGTTGTCATGGAAGAGTGGAGAAAAGATGCGCGGCGGGACGCAGTCATAGTAGATATAGACGCATTGGTACCGAAGGATCATCTTCTTCGGAAAATAGAGAAGGTAATGGACTACGATTGGCTATATGAACGCCTCGATCCGTATTATTGCCATGACAATGGCCGTCCGGGGACAGACCCGGTAGTCTTAATCAAGATGGTACTGATCCAGCATCTGTATGGGATTCCTTCCCTGCGGCAGACACACCAGCGGATACAGGATACGCTGTCATACCGGTGGTTTCTGGGATATGGGCTGCTGGAAACGATCCCGCATTTTGCCACGGTGAGCTATGCGTTCTGCAAGCGATTCCCGGAGGAGCTGACCGAGGAAATATTTGCGCATATCTTGAACAAAGCCTTGAATCACCGGCTGGTAGACCCGAGCATGATCTTCATGGACGGGACGCACATAAAGGCGAGTGCCAACAAGAAGAAGTTCCAGAAGGAAAAGGTAGCTAAGACGGCAAAGATTTACGCTGCGCAGCTGCGGGAAGAGGTAAACGCGGAACGGGAAAAGCTTGGGAAGACGCCCATAGAGGAAGAGGACAACAGCAATGACGATGATCCCGGCACTGGCAGCGGGACGGTAGAACGCACAGTTTCTACCACCGATCCGGAAAGCGGGATGTTCGTCAAGGGAGAGCATGAACGGCAGTTTGCGTATGAAGCGCACACAGCCTGTGACCGAAAGGGCTTCGTGTTGGGAGTAGAGGTAACAGCAGGCAATATTCATGACAGCGTAGCGTGGGACGCGCTGTATGCGCAGGTAACCGGCAGATTTCCGGAAGCAGAATTCATAACCATGGACGCAGGGTACAAGACACCTTGGATAGCAAAGAAGATTTTGGATGACAGACGGATCCCCATTCTTCCTTACACAAACCACCACCGCAGGAAAGACATATACAAACCCTGGGAATACGAATATGATCCCAAAGAGGACGCCTTCACCTGTCCGCACGGCGGAATACTGCGTCATACGACCACGGATAAGGAAGGAAAACGAACCTACCGCAGCAATACGAGGCACTGTAAAGGATGCCCGTTCAAAGCTCTGTGCGGCGCTAACGAAAAGGGGCAGAAGCTTCTGACCACGCATATCTGGCAGGAGTACCTGGATTTGGTGGAGCAGCTGCGGCGCACGGAGCGCGGCAAAGAGATCTACGCCATGCGCAAAGAGACAATTGAGCGAGTCTTTGCCGACGCAAAAGAAAAACACGCGATGCGTTATACGCACCACCGAGGTCTGGCCCGGGTCACAAGCTGGGTGAGGCTTAAATACGCTGCCATGAATCTGAAAAAGCTGGCAGAATGGAGTTGGAAGGACTCCCTTCTACCATATTTTTTCTCCTTATTTTCTGCTTTTATGCCGAAGTCCCCGCTTTTGTTTAACAAAAGCAGGAACTTATTTGACAAGCTGAAGCAACCGCTGCGAATCTCGCAGCGGTTGCTTAATTATCCCAATGTCCCCGGTACACGACTCCGCCCGGTTCACTGAACGCGGCCCGGCCCTCCTTTGCTGCGCTGTACCAAAGGATTTTCCACTGGCCATTTCCCTGCAAGAACCCACATCTTGTGCCCACAAAACACCGGACAACAACATATGCCGCGCTGTCCCAATATGCGGATTTTGTCGAACGAAATGCGGCGAAAAAGCACCATTTCAGCTTGATTTCGGAACAAATATGTGCTACGCTACAGAGCACACAGAGCATCGGCGAAATAACGCGAAGCGGATGGGGGAACGGCCATGGGCACAGCATACCGGGTCCTGTTGGCAGACGCCGACGAGGAGTACCGCCTCCTGATGAAAGAGAAGATCGAGAGCACCGGCGAATTCGTCCTGGTCGCCCACACGGGCAGCGGGACCGAGGCCCTGGCGCTGGCCCGGCGGCTGCAGCCGGACGTCGTGATAACGGACGCGGTGCTGCCGGAGCTGGACGGCTTTGCCTTGCTGGATGCGCTGAAGGGTGTGGTGCCCGGTGCACTGATGGTCACGGGGCACTGCCGGCAGGATATCCTGCTGGAGGTGATCCGGCGGGAGATCCGCCTGTTTCTGCCCAAGCCGTTCCACACCGACGTGCTGCTGGCGCTGCTGCGCCGTGCCTGCGGCGCCGACGGGGAGCGGCAGAGTTTGCGGCAGATGGAGGCGGCGGTATCCCGGGCGCTGCACGCCGTGGGGATGCCGGCCCACATGAAGGGATATCCCTACGTGCGCCGGGCGATCCTGATGGTGATAGCGGAGCCGGAGCTGGCTCACGCCTTGACCAAGGCGCTGTATCCAGCCCTGGCCCGGGAATTCGGCACTACGCCCTCCTGCGTGGAGCGGGCCATCCGCAGCGCCGTGGACGCGGCGTGGCTGCGGGGCGACCCGGAGCTCCAGCGGGCGTATTTCAACGTGGACAAGCCCAGCAACGGCGTGTTCATCGCCGCTATGGCGGAGAAGCTGCGCCGGGAGCGGGAGAGCTCCGCGGCGTGAAGAAGAGAAGAACGGAAAAGCCGCCCCGAAGGAGGCACTTCGTAAGGAAGTGCCTCCGTCTGCCTCAAGTGCAAGGTAATTGACTACGTCGGTCAACAATAGTATAATGACCCAAACAAATCGGGGTTTATGGAGGTGAATTTATGAATAACAAAGGTATTGGCGCAATATTCTGTTTGATCTCAGCTGTTTTAATGAGTGCACGATACATAGCAGCAGCGATTTTCATGAGTAATGTGGTGAGTTGGGATAGTTCCTTGTTCCAAGCCGGATTAAGTTATGTAGGATCGCCTTTGAAAGTCGCAGCCATTATCGCACTCATTGCAGGCATTTGCTTCTTAGTCTATGGAGTAGTTCGCGATTTTAAAAAGCAGGATAAATGAAGCGACAAATTCCAGTTTGCGGAGATGCCGCGAGGGCAGAAAAAGCCGTCCCCTTGAGAGGAAGGTGGCTGAGCGAAGCGAGGTCGGATGAGGTGGGGATGCATCCTTGTCCACATTCATAACGAGCATCGGATTTTGCCCCACAAAATCCAAAAGACAAAACAGGCGTGACCGTTTTGGTCACGCCTGTCTCATATTCTTTTGAGACGGTGATTGAAACCTCAAAGCAACTTCTTTACGGAGTACGCCCCGAAGGAAGCGCTTTTGTTTTGTCTTAATAGAATGTCGCGACCGGCTGTTCCGGTTCGGTCGCGGGTTCGAAGGAATGAACGGTCAGGACCGGACCCTTTTTGCCGTAGATGTTCGAGAACTTCTCGTGGATCGTGCCCTCGACGATCCCCCAGCTCTTGTGCTTCACGGATTTCGCAAGGTCGTACCGGCAAACAAGCGGGCAGTAGGCGATGTCCGCCTCGCAGCAGGTCATGATGTGGCGGCCGGCCAGAAACGTGTCCTTCGGCAGGCGCATGTTGTTCGCGCAAAGGCCCTTGTAGCGGACTGTCTTGCCCTCGTACTTTGCGGGCTCGTCGATAAGATCGCGATAGAACAGCGCATAGTCGCGGTCGGCGATCTCGATGATATCCGCGTTGATGTCGAACGGCAGCGGATCCTCGATGTTGTCCTCCTCGCTCGTGCCGTCGGTCAGGTCGTACACGATCTGCGCTCCGCGCGAGACGCCGCGCACGAGTTTGTGCAGCTCCATGCGGTCCTGCTCCGGCCTGACGCGGTTGAAGATGACGAGCTCGGCCGTGTTCAGTTTGTCCACGACGAGGCTTCGCATGTTTGCGTTGAACGCGCCGATCGTCGTTGCGTCGACCAGCATCGTCTCCTGCGCAATGCCCCAGTTCTCCGGCAGGCGGTCGAACAGGTCGTTCATCTGCCACATGCCGTTGTATTCGATCATGATCCGCGACGCGGCGGCCTTGCGGCCCCACAGGATCATATTGCCCTGCGTCAGCTCGGACAGATCCGAGACCTTCCGGATCGTGACGTTGTTGATCGAAAACCGCGACGGAAGCAGCTCCTCCTCGCCGTCCTCACACAGGATCACCAGCGTGCGCTGCCCCTCGTTGAAGCCCGGATCCTCCAGCATCGACTGCAAGAACGTCGTCTTGCCGCCGTCCAAAAAGCCCGTGAATAAAAAGACCGGAAGCATCATGGCCGTTTACTCCGTAAAGAGCGATTTCAGCGCGTCCTCGTTGATCTTCGAGCCGATCACGCACAGCCGCCCGATCACGCCCGCAGGGCCTCTGCGGACCTCGACCTCGCCGGGCACATGGTCAAAGTGGATCCACTGACCGCCGTCGGCACAGGGGACCACGCCCTTTGCGCGCAGCACCGTGCCGTAGGCCGCAGCGTCGTCCAGCGCAGCAAGCTTTGCCTTGACCTCGTCCTCGGTGAAGCGGTGCATCGTCTCAACGCCCCAGCTCGAAAACACCTCGTCCGCGTCGTGGCCGTGATGGTGATGATGGTGATGCTCGTGCCCGTCATCGTGATGATGGTGACATTCGCATTCCGGATCGTCGCACTCTTCGCCGTCGTGATGGTGGTGATGATGATGCTCGTGCTCGTCCTCGTCATCATCATCGTGGTGATGATGATGGTGGCATTCATGCTCGTCGTCATCGTCGTCATCGTCGTCATGGTGGTGGTGATGATGGCATTCATGCTCGTCGTCATCGTCGTCATCGTCGTCATGGTGGTGGTGGTGATGGCATTCGCAGTCCGGATCGTCGCACTCCTCGTCGTCGTGATGATGGTGCTCGGCCTTCAGCGCCTCCATATGCGCCTTCAGCGTGTCGCGGTTCTCGATCGCCGAGATCAGATCCGCGCCGGAAAGCGAATCCCACGGCGCCGCGACGACGGTCGCGTTTGCGTTGAGCTCACGGATCATGTCGAGGACTTCCTTGAGACGCTCCTCGGAAACGTCCTGCGAGCGGCTCAGCACGACGCAGTCCGCGGCTTCGATCTGGTTCACGTAGAACTCGCCGAAGTTCTTGCGGTACACGCGCGCTTTCTTTGCGTCGACCACGGCGACGCAGCTGTCGATCACGACGTCGTCGGTCAGCACGCCGCTGACCGCGCGCTTGACGTCGGAGAGCTTGCCGACGCCGGACGGCTCGATCAGGATGCGGTCGGGATGAAACTCGTCCAGCACCTTCTTAAGCGCCTTCGAGAAATCGCCGACGAGCGAGCAGCAGATGCAGCCGGAGTTCATCTCGGTGATCTCGATGCCGGCCTCCTGCAAAAATGCGCCGTCGATGCCGATCTCGCCGAATTCGTTTTCGATCAGCACCAGCTTTTCGCCGTTGAAGCCGTCCGCGATCAGCTTTTTGATGAGCGTCGTTTTGCCCGCGCCCAAAAAGCCGCTGAAAATATCGATCTTTGTCATAGATAACGCCTCTTTTCTGTTTGTTCGCCTGCTATCCTATCACGTTTTTCGGATTTTGCAAGCATTATATTGCAGACTTTTTGTGATTCATTTTACAAAGACAACCCTGCCGGCACTCCTTCGTCGTGCCGCCCTCCCTTGCACAGGGAGGGCAAGAATCGAAACACGCCTGGCTCTCCTGTGTAAGGGGAGCGCAGCGAGACGGAAAGGTTGTTGAACAGCCCTTCCGTCAGGAGGGATCCTGTTCGCCGCGGCGCTTTCCGATCCCGAACCGCACGGCAAGCGAGTCCGTCGGGCATGCGCGGGAGCACCGCCCGCAGCGGATGCACTCCGCGGAGCGGAACTGTTTGGTCGGGTCGATGCCCATCGGGCAGACCGTTTCGCACTTGCCGCAGTGTACGCACGCATCCGGCGTATAATCGAGCCGGACCAGTGCGATCCGGTTGAACATGCCGTAGATCGCGCCGAGCGGGCAAAGATAGCGGCAGAACGGCCGCGAGATCAAAAGCGCAAGCAGCAAAAGCGCAAGCAGCACGCCGACCTTCCACCAGAAGAAAAATCCGACCGCCTGCCCGTACCGCGTCAGCGCCAGCGGGATCCCGCCGAACAGCGTGCCGGAGGGACAGAGCAGCTTGCAATAATACGGCGTCAGCACGCCGGAAAGCGCGGAATACAGCGGCAGGCCGATCACCAGCACGCCGAGAACGGCATACTTCAGCCACCGCAGATACTTTTCAAACCGGAACGTGCGCAGCTTCTTGAAAAACGGAATGCGGTACACAAGGTCCTGCACCCATCCGAACGGGCAGAGCCAGCCGCAGATCCAACGCCCGAGCGTCAGTCCGAACAGCAGCAAAAAGCCCAATACGTAGAACGGGAACGCGATCTTCTTATAGCTGCCCATGGACGCCTGCAGCGAGCCGATCGGACACGCGCCGACCGCGGCCGGACAGGAATAGCAATTCAGCCCCGGCACGCAGACGGACTTTGTTTTGCCCGTCTCGATCTTGCCGAGGAAAAAGTGGTGCAGCTTGGGATTCTGCAGCAGAAACGCCGCCGCCTGCACGACGAGCCGCTTCCATTCGCCTTTTACACGCTTTGCTTTAGCCAATGCCGATACACTCCAGACAGATATTTGCGGCCTTTCGGAGGACGGTCAGCGCCTGCCCCGAAAAGACGCCGTACAGCAGAAGCGCCGTGCCCGCAATCGCGAGCACGGCAAAAATACCGATGCGAACGGTCCGCGTCACGGCAGCAGGCCCTCGATCGTCGCCTTCCACGCGTCGTACTCCTGCGCGCCGACAACCGGGTCCGCGCATGCGTTGCCGTTGCTGTCGAAGAACAGCGTCGTGGGGAAGGCTTCAAGCTTTGCCGCATATCCGGTCAGCGTGCCGGCGGGCTCAAGCGTCGGGAAGGTGATGCTGTTGTCCTTCAGGATCGCAAGCGAATCCTCCATGCTGTTCGGGTTGGTCAGTACGCCCAGGATCAGCACGTTCGGGTACTCCTGATGCACGCGCTCCAGCGCCGGCATCTCGTACACGCACCAGCCGCACCAGTCCGCCCAGAAGTTCACGACGATCAGATCGTATTCGTGGAAACTGTCGGAATTGATCGGCTCGCCGTACAGCGTCACCGTGTCAAACTGCAGATCGGCCGTCTTCTGCGGCTCGGTCGGTTCGACGTTCGTCTGCTCCGGCTTGTCGGCCGTTTTTCTCGCTGTCGTACAGGCCAAAGATGCGCACAGGAGCAGCAGACAAACGCATGCGCAAATGATTCTTTTCATCATGTATTGTCTCCTCGTTTTTTTCTATTGTATCACGTTCATGCAGAAATACAATCATTTCCCCAAAATTCCTCTTGACAACCGCGTGAAAAGCGTTATAATTGTGTATGCACAGTAAGCACAATAAGGAGGGCGAACATGAACATCTTGGAGATACATTCGCTTCGCAAGCAGTATCCGACCTTCCTTCTGGACAACGTCAGCTTCGACGTGGAGGAAGGCAGCATCATGGGGTTTATCGGCCGCAACGGCGCGGGCAAGACCACGACGATCAAGGCGGTGCTGAACCTCATCCACGCGGACGGCGGCACGGTGCTGTTTGAAGGACAGGACCTTTGGGCGAACGAGGCGGCAAGCAAGACGCAGATCGGGCTGGTGCTCGGCGAATTCAACTATTACAAGCGCAAGAAGCTCAAGACGATCGCGACCGTCACGAAGGGCTTTTACGAGGACTGGGACGAGGCGATGTATGAAAGCCTGATGAAGCGTTTTTCGCTTGATCCGGAAAAGAAGGTCAGCGAGCTCAGTCAGGGCATGCGCGTGAAGTTTGCGCTGGCTTTGGCGCTGTCGCACCGGGCGAAGCTTCTGATCCTCGACGAGCCGACGAGCGGGCTGGATCCCGTCTCGCGCGATGAGCTTTTGGACATCTTCCGCAGCATCATCGAGGACGGCGAGCACAGCATCCTGTTCTCGACGCACATCATCTCGGACCTCGAGAAGTGCGCGGACTACATCACCTACATCAAGAACGGCAGGATCCTCGTCTCGACCGACGCCGACAGCTTCCGGAACGCGTACCGGCTGGTCTCCGGCGAAGCGGAGCAGCTTCCGAAGGTTCGCGACCGGCTCGTGGGCTTCCGCGCGCACGCGTTCGGCTTTACGGGGCTCATGCGGGCGGAGGACGCGGAGCATGCCGAGGGCCTGAAGATTGCCCCCGCGGATATGGAATCCATCATGATCTACACGGAAAAGGAGGACGGCCATGAAAGCGCTGCTGAATAAGGAGTTCAAGCTCTGCCTGCACCCGACGATCTTTATCTATCTCGCGCTCGTGCTGATGCTGCTGATCCCGAGCTATCCGTACCTCGTTTCGTGCTTCTTCGTCTGCAATGCGATCTTCTTCGTGTTCCAGAACGCGCGCGAAAACGGCGATTCGATGTATACCGCCATGCTGCCGGTCAGTAAGGCGCAGACGGTCAAGGCGCGCGGTCTGTTCGTCGTGATCGTGCAGATGATCGACATCGTGCTGATGGCGGGCATGTGCGCGCTGTCGCTTGTCGCAATGCCCGGCTTCAACGCGGGCGGCACCGACCACAGCCTGACGCTTCTGGCGTTCGCGCTGATCCTGTTTACGATCTTCAATCTGATCTTTCTGCCGAGCTTCTACAAAAACGGCTACAAGGCGGGGACCGCGTTCATCAAGGGCGCGATCGGCGTGTGGATCTGGATCATCGTCGCCGAGGGCCTGATGATCGCCGCAAGCGCGCTGATGATGAACGGCGTATACAACCCGTTCTTCGTCTTCCTGTTCACGCATTTTGACTGCTTCCCGAAGACGGCGCAGGCCTGGATCGCGCAGGGCATTCTGTTCGGCGTCGCCGCCGCGATCTACGCGGTCGGCACATGGCTTGCCGTGCGGCTGTCCGTGAAACGCTATGAGCGGGTCGACGTGCAATGAGGCTGTCGGTCAACCCGAACGACAAAACGCCGATCTACCGGCAGCTATATGAGCAGATCGCATCCGACGTGCTCTCGGGCGCGCTTGCGCCCGGCACGCCGCTGCCGCCGATCCGAGCGGTATCAAAGGAGCTCGGCGTATCGATGATCACGGTACGCAATGCGTGGGACATGCTCGAACGCGACGGCTTCCTTGTGACGCGCGCGGGCAGCGGCTGCTTTGTCGCCGCGCTCAACGAGGCGCACCGGCAGACCAAGGTGGACGAACGGCTCTTCGCCGCCGTCGACGCGCTCGTTTCGGACGCAAAGTCCCTCGGCGTCGACCGCGAAACGCTGCTTGAAATGATCCGGGAACGATTCTGACGCGTTTCCTCAACGGGCGCAGCGCCCCCGTTTCTCCGCGCGACGGCGCACGACGCCTGCACTTCGATTTTATCATGCCGACGCACATCCGACCGTGCGCCGGCATTTCCGTTTCGGCAGATCCTCCCTGCGGCGTATACGGACCTCGCTCCTCCCGTAAACAGGCGGTCCTCCCCGACGGAGAACCTTTCTGAACATTCCCGAAGGGAATCCATCACTGCCCGCAGGGCATCATAACTGAAAAGAGGATGGTCGCCCATCCTCTTTGCTTCAGCTCAATTCGCTTGTGCCGGTGCACAGCTCGTAGTATTTGCCCCGTTCCTTCAGCAGCGCGTCGTGGTCGCCGCGCTCGATGATGCGGCCGTTTTCGAGGACCATGATGCAGTCGCTGTTGCGGACCGTGCTGAGACGGTGCGCGATCACGAACACCGTGCGGCCGTGCATCAGCGCGTCCATGCCCTTTTCGATGTGCTTCTCGGTGCGGGTGTCGATCGAGCTCGTCGCCTCGTCAAGGATCAGCACCGGCGGGTCGGAGACCGCGGCTCTTGCGATCGCCAGAAGCTGCCGCTGTCCCTGCGAGAGGTTCGCGCCGTCCGCGACCAGCTGTGTTGCATAACCTTCGGGCAGATGCGAAATGAAGAAGTCCGCGTTGGCGATCTTCGCCGCAGCGATGCACTCCTCGTCGGTCGCGTCGAGCCGCCCGTAGCGGATGTTGTCCATGACCGTGCCGGAAAAGAGATGCGTGTCCTGCAGCACCATGCCGAGCGAGCTTCGGAGCGCGCTCTTTTTGATGTCGCGCACCGGGATGCCGTCGTAGGTGATCGTGCCGTCCGTGATGTCGTAGAAGCGGTTGATCAGGTTCGTGATCGTCGTCTTGCCCGCGCCCGTGGAGCCGACAAACGCGATCTTCTGCCCCGGATGCGCATACAGCGATACGTCGCTCAAAACCTGCTTCTTGCCGTCGTAGCTGAAATCGACGTCGGTGAACACCACCTCGCCGCGCAGCGGGGTCAGCCCGCCCCGATGCTTCCACGCCCAGTGTCCGGTGCGGCGGTCGGTCTCCTTGATCAGTCCGTTCTTTTCCTCGACGCGGACCAGCGTGACCGTGCCCTCGTCGACCTCGGCGGGCATGTCTATGAGAGCAAAGATGCGCTCCGCGCCCGCAAGCGCAAGAAGGATCGAGTTGAACTGCTGCGATATCTGGCTGATGCGGTTACTGACCTGCCGCACGAACTGCAGCGACGCGATCAGCGCGCTGCCCTCGACCAGAAACGCCTGGTGCGAGGCGAACCATGTGTTTTCGAGCAGAAACTCCTCGCCCGGCACCGGCGCCGCCAGCAGCACGCCGACGGTGCAGGTAATCGCATAGAAGATGTGGGAGATGTTGTTCATCAGCGGACCGACGATGCTTGCGTAGGTGTTCGCGTCTGTCGCAACCTTGCAGAGCTCGTCGTTGTGGACCTTGAAGCCCGCCTTTGCCTTGTCCTCATGCGTAAAGACCTTGACGACCTTCTGTCCCTCCATCATCTCCTCGATGTAACCGTTGACCGCGGCCAGCTCAAACTGCTGCTTCTTGAAGTTCCGGCGGCTCTTGCGCGTGACGCCGCGCATCACATAAAACACGGTTACGCCCATGCAGATCATGATGAATACGACCGGGATGGACAAGGACGCCATCAGTCCGAACACAAAGACCAGCGACGAGATCGAGATCAGCATCTGTGTGATCGAATGGTGCAGCAGCTCGTTGACCGCCTCGGTATCGTTGGTGTAGTAGCTCATCAGCTCACCGTGCGTGCGTCCGTCGAAGAACGAGATCGGAAGCGACTGCATCTTTTCAAACATTTCCTTGCGCAGCGCGCACATGACGCGCGCGGAGCAGGAGAGCATCAGCCGGTTCAGCAGGAAGTTGGTGACGACGGCGATCGCGTACAGGATCGCCATGCCGATGAGCAGCGCGGCATACTTTGCCA
>JAEEGK010027321.1_pt1 | contig 11535 bp, 7 predicted proteins | sample 8958771 | NCBI WGS metagenome assembly JAEEGK01 (sample SAMN16246547, study PRJNA631951) | gut metagenome | biome: gut microbiome; feature: rumen; material: SC-attached | host: Bos | place: Iran: Karaj | collected 2018-10 | reverse complement strand
TATACATCCTTCAGGAAATCTTCCTTGGTGTAAGCGGGATAGTTGAGCATCGCTCCGTCTTCGTTGCCTTCCTTTTCGAAGCCGAAGAGAGAGTTGAGCTTATCAACGTAATCGGTATAAGGAGTGATGTCTGCGAGAACCTTGACGGCAGACTGGAGGGGAATCTCCCAGCTTCCGTTCTGTCCCCAGTTTACAAGTCTGAAGTGCTTGTAATCATCATCGGGTGAATCATCGAAGATATAATCCGAGGTAACAACGCCTCGTCCGAGGATCTCATTATCTCCCTTTCTGACGAAGATGACGTCTCCGGGTTTGATGCCGTTGACGAACTGCCATGCGGAATATGATGAGAACTTGAAGGGTTTGGTCGGATCGATCTTGGCCATCATGGCCTGTCTTACCTCTTCCTGGGAATCGAATGCCCTGAGGTCACCGGTAGCGCCCCATCTGATAGCCATGATTCCTTTCTTGTAGAACATATCCCATCTCTCGGAGAACTGTCCGGGAGCGAACATCCAGTAGCGGATGGTGTTGACGTCGTCATCGGGAAGACCGGTTCCCTTTGAATACTTATCGCCCACTCTCGAGAGTCTGTTCTGTCCCTCGGAAGCCTTCCATGCCTGATATACGAGCTCGGGGATATTCCTGAAGGGAACCCTGCCCTCGTTGATGAGTGCATAGACTCTGTCGAGGATATCGAAATAGCTGGTCGAAGGGATGTCATCCACGATCTCGGGGAACTGTGCGGCTTCCTCTGCGGGGATGATGCCGGACTTGAGCAGATACCAGATGATCGAGTAATCGATGGGCATGAACACCTCGGGTGCCATCCAGTAGAGACCCTTGGTGATCTTGATGTTACCGTTGCCCTTTACCTTGAGACAGATATCGAAATACTCACCCAGTGCCTGTCTGTTCTGAGGGGTGGGTGACTGAGCGTAATTCTCGGCTCTTTCGAAGAATGTCCAGAGACGGTCGATATCGTTCATGTCTCTCTGGTCATTGAATCTGTAGAATGTTGTATCGAGATCGTTAAGAACGGGAATGGAATCGAAGTGGGAAGGGATCTCGGCTCCGACACCTATGTTAACGGCAAGGCCGCTCATTATCTTCATTCTTGTCTCAACAGGCATTCCAAGTCTGTTGAAAAGACCGAAAACAGTGAAAGGATCGAGATCGAAAAGCTCGTTGTACAGCTCAAGTATGGGCATAGCGATATTAGCCCTTGCGTAGGTCTTCTTAAGCCTGTCGACAAGCTCTCTTCTGTCAGTCTTGTATCTCAGAAGAGAAACACCCATCTCCTTGTAATATGTGATCCAATCAAGATTAAGCCCGTCCATAAATACCCCTCCTGAATTAATTGATTAGGTTCTAACAGTATAACATTTTTTATGCAGGATTGCACCAAAAATGCGAGTTTGTGGTATTATCAAAAAGCGTGATTTTTAAAGGAAAACCAAACCGGCAATGAACAACAGACAGGAATCGATCGATTTTCACAAAAAAGTATTCACATTAGCCCTTCCCATAGCTTTCCAGAGCTTCATAACCATCGGAGTCAACATGCTCGATACGATGATGGTCGGAAGCCTCGGAGATGACGCCCTCACTGCAACATCCCAGGCCAATTCCTTCATCAGCGTATTCCAGATCCTCTGCATGGGACTCGGAATGGGTGCTTCGGTGCTCGTATCCAGATACTGGGGAATGAAAAAATCCGGTGCACAGGACGAACAGTCAAAAAATGCCGACAGGGCACTCAAGCAGACCATAAGTCTCATGCTCAGGCTCAATATCACCCTGGCATCGATCTTTGCGATACTCACATGGCTGATCCCCGACCTGATCATGAGCACTTATACGGAGAAAACCCATATAATCTCACTCGGTATCCGCTATTTCAACTACTCGATATTCACATATTTCTTCGTAGGTCTTTCACTTGTCATAACGATAGTCTTAAGGAGTATCGGACAGGTGCTCTACCCCCTCATGGTCTCGATAGGTGCTTTTGCCGTCAATCTGTGCATGAACTACTGCCTGATCTTCGGTAAGTTCGGTTTCCCCAAAATGGAAGTCGCAGGTGCCGCTCTCGGAACCCTCTGTGCGAGAATATTTGAATTCATCTTCATTTTCGGATATCTGGTCCTTTATGACAAAAATATAGGATTCAGGATAAAGGATCTGTTCATGAAGACGGGCTCACTCCTCGGCGAGTACATCAGGATCTGCATACCCGTTCTCATCAGCGACGGCATACTGGCATTCGGAACCAACGCCGTTGCAATGGTAATAGGCCGTCTCGAGGGAAACATCGCTCCCGCAAATGCCATCACCAGCGTAACCCAGCAGCTGAGCACCGTAGTCATCCAGGGTGTAAGCCAGGCCGGTGCCATCGTGACCGGAATAACCCTCGGTGAGGGCAGCCGCGAAAAGACGATGAAGCACGGCTACCGTTTCTTCAGGCTCGGCATCGTACTTGGTCTCATCTCCGCCGCATTCATAGTCATATTCAGCGATGCGATAATCGGCTTCTATAAAGATGTCACACCTGAGACAGCACGCACCGCTAAGGAACTGATGAACGCCATCAGCCTTATAATCGTGTTCCAGGGAACAAACAGCATCATGACAAAGGGAGTCCTTCGCGGAGGCGGCGATACCAAGATGCTGATGCTCACGGACAATATTTTCCTATGGGCACTTGCAATACCTTTGGGTATCATCGCGGGATTCTATTTAAAGCTCCCGGCTTTCTGGATATACATATGTCTGAAATCGGACCAGATAGTAAAGACGTTCTGGGCATTCTGCAGACTGCGCAGCGGAAAATGGATAAAAAAGATCTCAACAGGAAAGGCATCGGAATGATCCGATGCCTTATTTTTTTCAGTGAAGCATTATAAATTTCTTCCAGCTTTCAAGCCCTTCGGGGAACCAGTGCGTGTAATTGTAATCATCCGGATACAGAAGGAACATCATACCCATGAACACCGCCGCCAGGCAAAGGAGGCACAGGAATGCGGAGATGTTCTTTCTTTCGGATAATGCAATATTTTCCATCGCAAAACCGAGAACAAGGAATGCAAGGATCGCCATCGCATAATAGATATCCATTCTGTATCTTTCGGAACTTCCGTCACCGGGAGCCCATCCGATCTGAACCACAGTCACGATGAAAGGTATCGCGAAAAGCACGCATGCAAAAGCCTTCATTCCCGCTTCCCCGGCACGTTTCCGGATACTCTTCAAAAACACTCCGAACACGCTCAAAAGGATCGGGAAATTTACAAATGCGCTGTTATAGCAGACATAGGGAAATTCACCTCTTATCGGCGAAAACCTGATGAAAGTATTGAGAAGGCCGTTCACCGTCCTTACGGTGCTGAAGGATTCAAGAAAGCTTCCGTAGTTGCTCTGGTCCGCACCCGTGAGCTGGTAAGCCTGTCCGAATTCGAAGGGATTTTCGAATCTCGCATAGTTATACAGCATCAGAAGGACTCCGACCAGTACATACGGAACTGCTATGATGCAGATATCCGCGATCATCTTTGAGATCTTCTTTTTATCGTCCGTTCCCATTCTCTTTTTGATGAATGCGATGCAGAGAGGTATGAGAACGAGGTTTCCTATCGCCGCCGTAGGTCTGCATCCGAAGGCAAGCGCACCGAAAAGCGAACCGAGAACCGCATATATGACCTGCTTTTTTCTGTCGGAAGCATCGGTAAGAAAAATACCGCTTGCGAAGAAGAACAAACACCAGACCATCATACAGACCGCGGATGAAGTTGCGGTGCAATAAAGTGCCGGCGTTCCTATGCTGAAATATACGCTTATGAAAGAAAGAGCGGTCGCAAGTGAGATAAAGAGGATCGCGTTCATTGAAGGAAAGAGCTTTTTGACAATCTTCCTGAAAAGAAGAAATATTCCCAGTATCGCAAATGCCGCAAAGATCTGCGTTGCGTGATAAGTGGTAAGATCATTTCCCGTAAGGACATGATAAGGCAGGAAAAGAAGTATCGCGGGGACGACACCGAAATACATATAATATCTGCCCTTGTAATATGCATGGTCCCTGTGGAACGAAACTCCGGTTTCCCATCTTTCGGTGGGGTCATAAACATTGTTCAGTTCCTCGAGCCTCGGATCCACATCGTCATAATCTATGTAGAGATGTCCCTGCGAAAGAGACCTTGCGATAAGCTCATACTGGTTCCTGTGCTCGGGGTACTCGCCGTTGTATGCGGGTGCCGCACCCATAGGAACAACGGTTGCGATGATAAGCGCGGCCATTACGGTAAACAGTGCAATGTCCGTACGTCTGTTTTTCTTTTTATCATCCGTATAAGCCGTAATGCCGTGAAGAGGCGATGAGGGACGGATCAGATACAGATATGCAGCGACCATGCTCCACATAATGCATCCGCCCGCCTGCAGGAGCTTTCCTCCCGCAAGAAATTTTATGCAGAGTATCAGAAACGCTGCGATCACTATTCCCAGGGCAATGGCAAAGAGCCCTTCTTTTCTGTTTTTCATTATTCCGGATAAAGACTTCATTACCGATAAGGATCCTTTATATATTTATTATTCCAATAGAAAAGTATATCATAGAAACAGCAATATCTTACGTTCTGTTTTCAGATACGTATTTCCATGATCACGGGAGAAACGACATGCCGAAAAAACTGATCATAATCGGAGGCGGAAGCGCGGGCTGCTTTGCGGCCGTTACCGCGGCGGAATGCGGTGCGGATGTGACCCTCATAGAAAAGAACCCTGCCGTCGGAAAAAAGATCCTCGCCACCGGAAACGGCAGATGCAATTACTGCCACGATAAAGTCACATACGAAGATCTCTTCAGACCGGAGGGGGACGAATTTTTAAAGACGGTGATGAAGAGCTTTTCTCCCGAAGACGTGCTGGAGAAATTCCGCTCTCTCGGGATCACGCCCGTTAACAGGGACGGTTACATCTATCCTTATTCCGAACAGGCAAGAGCCGTAAGCGATGTTTTAAAACGCGCCCTCTCGGAAAGCGGCGTGCAGGTTCTGACAGGTACCGAGGTTACGGACATCGTAAAAAAAGAAAACGGATTTGACGTGATCTGTGCGGATAAAAAACTAGATGCGGACGCGGTGATACTTACAACGGGCGGAAAAGCAGCACCCAATACCGGATCCGACGGAAAGGGACTTGATGTCTGCAAGGCACTGGGACATGAGATCATAACTCCCGTTCCCGCACTCACATATCTTGTCATAAAGGATCATCCCTTCAAAAAAGCCGCGGGCACAAGACTGTCCGCAAAGGTTTCGGTAGAAGTTTCCGGAAGGATCCTTTCATCGGATACGGGGCAGATACAGATCACCAAAAACGGAATATCCGGCATTCCGACATTTAACATTTGCAGATTCGCATCAAGAGGCCTGCTTGAAAAAGAAGACGTAAAGCTTCACATCAGGCTTGTTCCCGATATGGATGACGAAGCTCTCAAAGATGAGATCGTAAGAAGAATATGCAGGGAAAACACCACTCCCTATGATGCGCTGACGGGACTTTTTGCAGACACATTTTCGGACAGCCTGCTCAGGAATGCGGGAACAGATCCCGACAGGATCCCCGGAAATGCAAGAAAGACGGCCGGGCAGCTGAGCGCATACCTAAAGGACATAATCCTTCCCGTCTGCGGTACCGGAGATTTTGCGGACGCACAGGTCACCTGCGGAGGTGTAAGCCTTGATGAGGTCGATCCGGAGACGATGGGATCGAAGCTTGTTCCCGGCCTGTATTTTGCGGGAGAGATCCTCGATATGGACGGAAAATGCGGAGGATATAATCTCTACTTTGCCTGGGCATCGGGATTTATTGCAGGAAAAAACGGCGGAGCGTAATGCCCCGCCGCATAGATTATTTAAGTTTTTCACAGACTGCCCTGTATTCTTCAATGAATCCGTCGCAGTCTTTTTTGATGAATCCGATATCGTTATCCCTCGCGGCCAGCTCGTGCTTTTTGGCCCTTTCGCTGAGTCCCGCAAGTCCGATGGTCGCCATCAGTCCCTTTACCGAATGCGCATCGCGGTGATAGGAATCGTAATCTTCTTCAGCAAGTGCTTTCCTTAAGGATGCGACCATGTCATCGCTTCCCGCGGCGATGGTTGATACAACCTGCTCAAGTATCATTTCATCATTGCCCGCGTAGCTCATTGCCACATCGACATCCAGACCTTCTATAAGGGAAAGCTTTTTTTCTATCTCATATAATTCTTCTTCATCCGCAGAACCCGCATCCGTATCGCCCGGCATCTCCTCTTCCACGGGAATGATCTTTTCCGAAGGAAGGTATTTCTTCAGGGTCTGTTCAAGGATCACGGAATCAATGGGTTTGGTAAGATAGTCCGCAAATCCGGCATCCATATACATCTTTCTGCTTCCCGCTATGGCATTTGCGGTCAGTACCACCACCGCCGTATCCCTGTTGAGAGACTTCGAATCGCTTCTTATCAGATCCAGGGTCTTCATTCCGTCGGGATCGGGCATCATATGATCGAGAAGGATAAGATCGTATTTCTTCTGCCTGCACATATCAATAGCCGCAAGCCCGCTGTCACAGGTATCGGGAACTATGCCCGTACGCTTAAGTAAGAGCGTTACTATCCTGAGGTTTGAACCGTTATCGTCGACCGCAAGGACCTTCGCTTCGGGTGCGGTAAAGTCACACCTTTCCACTTTCGCGGAATCACTCTCCTTATCGGTAAGGAAATCCTGCTTAAGGGCAGTCCTGTCCGAAACACCCACGGGGATCACAACGGAAAATACCGAGCCTTCGCCGTAGGTACTCGTGACATATATCTTACCGTTCATCGAATCAATGATGCTCTTTACGATGGAAAGCCCGAGACCGGTACCTTCGATGTTTCTGTTCTTGCTCATATCGGCACGTGCAAATGCATCGAAGAGTGTCTTGCGGTCCTCTTCACGGATACCTCGTCCCGTGTCTTTTACATTGAACCTGAGGTCAAATTCACCTGACTCTTTGTATCTTCCGCCTATCTCGAGAATGACAAAACCCGTATCGGTATATTTGATCGCATTGCCTATAAGGTTGATGAGTATCTGCCTTATACGGAACTCATCCGAGATCTGGCCGTTCGGAACATCGCCGAGAAGCACCACGTTCAGGAAGAGCTTCTTTTCATCCGCACGCTCTTTCAGCATCGGATAGATATCGCGCAGAAGTGCGGACAGCTTGTAGTCCGCATTTGCGATCTCCATCTTACCTGCTTCTATCTTAGAAAAATCAAGGACATCATTGACCAGCATGAGGAGCATCTTGCCGGAGGTCTTAACGGTCTTGGCATAATCGGCGATCACGGGGTCATTGTTTTCCCTGAGGATCATCTCATTCATTCCGAGTATCGCATTTATGGGAGTCCTGATCTCATGCGACATGCTTGCAAGGAAACGTGTCTTGGCCTGGGACATCTCCATTTCCCTCTGTCTTTCCTCACGGCTCCTGCGAAGATCGTGCATCTGCTGCGAAATGGCGAGTGTCAGGAGTATCGCAAGTCCGAGCAGCATAGGATCCGCATCTTCCAGCATTACGACCGAGTGGATGAGGATAAGCTCAACAATGCAGCAAACGAGAAATCCTATAAAGCCTATGGCGGTAAACAGATATTCGACGGCATGCCCTTTCAAAATATCCACGAATAAAACACCCAGCACAACGACCGCCAGAACTCCGAGGATGATGTTTATGTATAAAAGCGCATCCGGAAAAGAAAGAATACCCGCAAAGTGAAGTATCGGCCACACGACCGCATCGACTATTGAAAGAACGATACCTGCCGCCATTATCTTCTTGTACCTTCCGTGCTGAAGCCCGTTCAGATATAAAGCAAGGCCGAAGGGCATAAGAAGACTCATCAGATAATTGAACACACCGTCTATGTGGTAATGCCTGTAGATAAAAGGCCACAGAAGCGAATCGCTCACCGTCCATGCAGAGATGACAAATACTCCGACGGCGCCGTACAGCATATCAATCTTCTGCCTGTACAGCACTCTCATTACAATACCGGCTATGACAGTGACAAAGGAAAACAGGAGAAGGATCTCGGAAAGGATCAGTGAACGGCTGAAATTGGTGATCAGAAATGAGATCAGTCCGAGTCCGGATGCAACATGTACATCCCTATAGACCACACCCTGCCTCGATGTACCGTGCATGACAATACATATATCCTTGCCGGAATCCGCGCTTTCAAGCGGAACCAGGAAATAGAACCTCTTTACAATGCCTCCGGGAAGAGTCATATCCCTTTTGGAATTAAAATCCTTCCTGAATTCACCGTCTATATATACTTCAACTTCCCTGCTCAGGGAACAGAACAGCCATGAATCATCCGAAATGCCGTCAGGAAGAACGGACTCCATTACATAAGTATCGTCATTGACATCATTTATCTTATAAGTACTTCCTTCAACGTGAACACCACCTTCGGGATCGGTGACCGTCCAGCTTTCTATAGTCTCGTATCCGTCAAGCTCAAGAGGAACGCTCTTATCAATCCCCGTCATAACGTAAAGCCCGATGATGGCTGCCAGAAGGTACACGAAAAAGAATACCTTGCCGGCACCTATAACACGGTCGGACACAGATATGCTCTTTTCTGAAGAAACTGAATTATTGATGGGATTCATAATGTCCCTCTCCAAGGATATTTATTGATCGGATCAGTACACAACCCTGTTGCGGCCTCTTTCCTTGCCCATGTAGAGCTTGCTGTCCGCTTCTTTGACAGTGTTCTGAACATCACCGCTGAAATCATATTCCGCAAGTCCGAATGTCATGGTAACGCTGATCTCATTATCCTTGACTTTAATGGGATGCTCCATAATGTGGACTCTAAGATTTTCTATTATACCGAGGGTCTCGTCGCCGTTCTTTCCTCCGAAGATCATAAGGAATTCCTCTCCGCCCCATCTGATCAGGAATGCATCCTTGCCACAGCTTTCCTGCATGGTACGGGCAATGGCCTTAAGAACCTCGTCGCCGGCATCGTGACCGTAGGTATCGTTTACTTTCTTGAAAAAGTCTATATCTCCCATGACGATGGAGACTGAGCCGAGGAATGACGACTCCTTGATCTCTTCGATAAACTCCATTCCTCTTCTGCGGTTATACAGACCCGTGAGCTGATCCGTGTTGGCTTCCTTTACGAGTCTGTCATTATACTTCATCAGTTTGCTCTCCGCCTCATTCTCGCGGTGGCTGAATATGTAGCATATGATGATGACGGAGATAAATACTCCGGAATTATTGGTTACCTGGATCAGCTTTATTCCCAGTTCATCTATGGGAAGGTTCGACGACATATCGGTATAGAACATGAACACGAGGAGTCTCGCAAAAAAGACAACACTCGCAAGAGCGAACTTAAATCCCGTACTGCCGAAATTGGCGAAAAAGCAGAGCATCAGGATCACGACATAATAATCCTGTATGCCGCCTTTCCATCCGAGCACGGGGATAAGCCACGGAACAAGAAGAAAGGTAAAAACTATATAGGCGATCATGGCCGGTTCCGTTTTCATCCAATAGGTAAGCATAAACAGTACCACTATCGCCGCAATGGTTATCAGTGTCAGAAATTTATATTCGGATAAAACCTGGAGACCTGCAAAAAAGACATCCAGCACAACAACGACTGCCTGGATGATATAGAGTAAGCGGAGTGTAACGACTCCCTGACGGGTTTCATTTTCAAACGCGACATCCTTGTTGATAAGCCGGAAAAGTCCCATTTATATGTCCCCAAACTCTGAAAAACCATGTTCCGTCAAGCCATAAAAATACCTATATATAATATCATTTTCCCGCAAGATATGAAATACCCGTCACCGCATTATCAAGTCTTCCGGTATTCCTGAGAATTCCGAATGCGGCTTCGTTTTCATGCCCCTGGAAAGCTTCCGTTCCTTCCAGATGATCGTATATTCCGGAATCTCCCGCTCTTGTTCCTTCGGATGCAAAGATCCCGACGGGAACGGGATCCTTCATTGTGGAAGGATCGTGATGGTCGATCACATACTGAGCCTGCTTTTCATAAACATTAAGCTCGCTCGACTGATAATCCGCAAAAGTAGCCGCATCCGTATAATAGATCAGGCCCTCCAGTGCGGAAAGATCTTCCTCGGTATAGATATCCCTCAGATCCACGAAGCAGCCATTCTGCGCATACTGCTCGAATACCGTCATATCCGCGATCATTATATCCATGGATTTCGAAGTGAGGAGAGCCGTGAGCTTTTGTGCCGCCACATAATCGGACTGTGCGGACATGCTGTCCCCGCCGAATTCTATGGAAGTATCAAAGAACACTTCATAATCATCCTTGTCAAATCCGATGACATCGGCCATTTCCTCCGACCAGGCAGCGGTTATCTCTCCGGACGGATCCTTTCCGTCCACAACCGCGATAAAGAGTGCATAATCTTTTGATGTGACAAATGACCTGATCAGTGCGACGACAAAGATGACTCCGATCACCGTCGCAATGGTGTGTACCTTATAGTATTCCCAGAAATATGCAAGCTTTTCCTTAAAGGGACGCTCCTTCATCTTGTCCCATTCGGCTTTTGTATCTTCACGTAATGTAGCCATATCAATACTCCAAGATCTCCGTTTTTTGTTTTCTTTTCACTCTGATAATTATATGCAAAAAAGGGATTTATAAAATTATATTTTTCTGAAAAACCCTGAAAAAACTGTGATTATTTATCTTTTCGTAAATTTTTTAATGTTTTTCGATAAATAATTGTTGACAAACATATTTTGGCTTGGTATATTGTGTTTAACGATAAACATTAAATATTAAATGACATCCACTCGGGTCCAAACCGAAAAACAAAAAAACATCCAAACATAACGGAGGAAAATAAAAATGAATGAACAGATGAAGAAACTTGAAGCTATCAAAAAGCGTTGCCATACGGCATCCAAAGTACTTGGGTTCATACGCGGATTCATTATCGTGTGTGCGGTGATCGCAATAGTGTGCGGATCGGTAATGTTCGCATATGAAAATAAGATCAACCCGGAACTCAACAGGGGAATCGAAGAAGGTTACCTCGACCTGAACAACAATATCAACTATAACGGAGCATTCAGCTTCATGGTGGATCTTAACAGTTACTTCGGTCCCGAAAATCAGGCAGCCCCTCTGGGAATCACCTGCTTTATCGCCGGATTCACCTGCATAGTCATCGCCGTGATCCTCAGCTTCATCAGGAAGATCTTTACCAGCCTCGAAACAGAGAATACGCCTTTCAGTGAAAAATGCATGAGCCAGATCAAGGTCAGCTTTATAGTGATCTTCGTAACTTCACTTCTCTCATTGTCGCTCGGCGTAACCATAATCGTAGGTCTCATCCTTTACTGCATCTATTCGATATTCGAATACGGCGCAGCACTCCAGACCGAGATCGATGAAACACTTTAAGGAGGGATGAGATATGGGAAAGATAATACTC
>JAEEGK010027319.1_pt1 | contig 11536 bp, 8 predicted proteins | sample 8958771 | NCBI WGS metagenome assembly JAEEGK01 (sample SAMN16246547, study PRJNA631951) | gut metagenome | biome: gut microbiome; feature: rumen; material: SC-attached | host: Bos | place: Iran: Karaj | collected 2018-10 | reverse complement strand
GTATTTTCTTTGTCCGGTTTTATCTACATTAAAAGGCAAATGTACTTTTACAGGCGATGAATCAATCTGCCGTCGTCCTGTAAATCATTTGATTGATTCTTTGAATCAGCTTGGTGCAAAAGCTCAGTGCCTTGAAAATAATTCAACTCCGCCATTTACATTTGAAGGCCCAATTGATGTTAATAAAGAACTTGTTACAGGCGGAGAACTTTCTCAGTATATAAGCGGCTTTATGATGGCCGCAACAAGATTGAACGGAGAATTAAAGCTTTCGCTTACAAATCCAAAAGAAACACCTTACCTTACAATGACAAAAATGTGGCTCGAAAGTGTTGGAGCTCAGGTTTCTGTTTCTGATGATTTTAAATCAATTTCTGTAAAGGGCCCGCTTAATATTCAGGGATTTGATAGGGCAGTTCCTTCAGACTGGGAAGGCGTTGCTTTTCCTCTGATTGCAGCACTTATTACAGACAGCCGCATAGTTATTGATAATATAGACAGTTCTGGAAGTCAGGGAGATGATAAAATAGTTGAAGTCCTTAAATCTGTTGGTGCAGATATTGAATGGGACAAACAGAAAAATCAGCTGACTGTTCAAGGCGGAAAAACTCTTTCTACAAAATCGCTTCCGGACGGTGTTTTAAAAATTGATATGTCGAGTTTCCCGGATGCAATTTGTGCGCTTGCCGTTATCGCATGTTTTATTGAAGGAAAAACAATTTTTACCGACATTGACATTTGCCGTAAAAAAGAAACAGACAGAATCAAGGCTATGGAAAGTGAACTTTCTAAGCTTGGTGCAGATATCCACGATGAAGGCGACGTTCTTGTCGTAAATGGAAACGGCGGCAAAAAACTTTGCGGCGGGGCAGTGGAGTCGTATAAAGATCACAGAATTGTAATGGCACTTTCCTGTCTTGGTCTTGCGCTTAACGAAGGCGAAAAACTTACGGTAAGCGATGCTCAGTGGTGCAGCGTAACATTTCCAAACTTTTTTGAAGAAATGAATAAGCTCGGCGCAAATTTTGAACTTATTGAAAAATAATTTTTTGCCTTGTACTTATTGCGCAGTCTGCGCGTGCAGCTTTAATTTATAAAATCTGGAATGTACATTTTAACGGCAGATGGTCGGAGTAGCCTCTGCCGTTATATATTTTATAACTGTCGGGTTCTCCATATTCATTTAGCCATGGAGCTTCTGCACACGGAGAAAACGTAAGGATTTTTATCTGCGTATTTGTAAATATGTGGTCAATTCGTTCCCAGTTTTCTTTGTAATAATAGCTGCCGGTTGCGGTTGAAAATTCTCCGTCGTCATTGTACCACGGAGAATAAAGAATTTTTTCTTCGGGTAGAAAATACGGAAGAATTGAAAAATCCTCTGAACTTTCGGAATCAGAAAAATCTTCTTTTGGAACTTCGCAAAATCCGCGGAAAATTGTGTTTGCAGATTTTATATTTTCGTTTTGATTTTCTTCAAAAAAATGAATGAATTCCTTTGCGTCGCGGTTAAAGTCTCCGCAGATTAATGCCGGAAACTCTGTGTCATTTGGAATAATTCTTTCGCATAAGGCTTCCTGCCAGTCACGCCATATTTCTGATTTTTCTGCGCCGCCGGATTTTGATTTCCAGTGATTAACTATGACGCAAAAATCTTTTTTACCTGCAGAAAAATTTACGTATGTAACCGGGCGCATGGAAGGCTGAGCTTCTTTTTGTGTTCTTATATCAAGTGAATGAGTATTAACTTCTTTTATTGGAATTCTTGATAAAACGGCGCAGCCTATTGAACTTCCGTTTTCTTTTGTAAAACATGCGTAATTCCAGCGTTCACTGTTTTTCCAGGAGGTACCGCACAGCATATTAGAAATATCAAGAATGATTTTTTCATTTTCAATTTCTTCAAGAACAAAAATATCTGCGTTAAGTTTTTTAATAGAATCGCAGAGTCTTTGAAGCCGAACGCGGTATTTTCCTTCATCCCAGTTATCGCTTTTTTTGAATTCAGTATATTCGCAGCCGTCAATGTTGCCGTCAAAAAATGTCTGAAGGTTCCAGCATACAAGCGAATATTCTTTTTGAGGACTAAAATGAATTTCTGAATTGCAGCCGCTTGCGAACGCAATAAACAATAAAATTGCCGGAGTTAAAAATAATTTTTGAATCTTTTTCATATCTATATAAACGCAAAAACTATTAAAAAAAGGAAATATAAACAGAAAAAAATTCAAAAAATTGCAAAATTATTCTGCGTGCAAAACTATACAGTCATTATCTGCTGAATCTCTGCATGTTCAGTTGCTTCGCAATTAAGTTTTTTAAGTGTATTAAACGGCTGAACAGGAAGACCGTTTTTTGCTTTAAAAGGTGCAGGACCGTAATTATACCAGGCATACCGTGCGTATAAAGGCTCTTTTACAGACTTACTGAACAAAGTGATTGTGTTCAATTTAGAATCTGTTCCGCCAAATGCAAATTCTGCAGGATAGAAAACTTCATCTTCGCCGGCAACTTCAAAGCCTGTAAAGTCTTCAGAAAGCGGGGTTTTTTGCAAGGCTTCCATATCTTTGTATTCATTAAGAATTTTTTCATCCATCTGATAAATAAATCCATTTTGTGCATTTTCGAATGATAAAGTGATTTTTTGATCTTCGGAATAAGAATCGAAAAGCCGCGGAGAAAGGACATCTTCTGCGTTTGCTTTTTTATAGACATTTGCGAGGGCATTCTGTTCAAGTCGTTCTGCAAGAACTTTTTTTGCCTTAGGATGAATATCATTGTAGTGGCCTAAATCCAGAGCACAGGTCATAAATGCATTTGCAACAAATTTAGAAACTTCTTCCTGAGCCTTGCGGATTATGCACCAGTGGCGGAAGTCTTTATCTGCAATATATCTGTGAACCGGAAGCTGAACAAAAACAAATGGAAGCATTTCATCATTCCAGTCGGTACGCCAGTTTTCTATTAAATTACTAAAGAGTTTTCTGTAGGCATAAGGCTTGTAATCGTCACTTTCGCCCTGATACCAGATTACACCTTTTATGGTATAAGGAATAATTCTGTTGACCATGCATTCATAAAGTCCCGCAGGACGGTATGGATTTTTGCAGGATTTTGGTCCCGGCCACGGACATTTTCCAAGAGTCTTTTCTGCGGCCTCCCAGGTTAAAGATTTATCTTTTTCAAACATCTGAGCAAACTTTTTCTGCCAAATGTCGTTTTCAATTTCGTAAGCGTCAAATTCAGCACATTGCTGTTCAATGGATTTTCCTTTTGTTGCTTCTTCCTGTTCAGTGAGGTAAGTCCTTAAATCATCATCTTTTTCTAAGTATTCTTTGCGCATCCAGGAGCTGGCACTTGTTCCGCCCCAGTTGCAGCCTATTACTCCGACAGTAACTCCAAGCTCTTTCGCAAGCTTTTTTGCAAAAAAGTATCCCACTGCCGACCATGATTTTTTTGATTCATCATTCCAGGTTTGCCAGCGAGTATTGTTTTCGGCTTCAAAAAATTTATCATCCATCCAGCCGATTTTATTTGTGTAATAAAAACGAACATTTTTACCACCGTCAATTCCTTCTGAATCAGAAAGCTCCTGAGGCCCTTCCGTACAATTCTGTAGTTCAAATTCCATATTGCTTTGACCGCCGGCAAGCCACACTTCTCCAATTGAAATATCTGTAAAAATTGTTTTTAAATCCGATTTATCTGAAGAAATTTCAAGCCGGCAATTATCCTGTGCATTTTGCGCAGAAAGTTTAACAATCCATTTTTTGCCTTTATTTGAATATTTAAAACTTGAGCTGTTTTTAGAAAGAAGCTTTCCTGCAGAATCATAAAGTTCAACAGAAATCCTGCAATTTTCGTCGTAGTAGCCAAAAATGGAAATTAATTTATTTCGCTGTAATACACAATGATCAGAAAAAACTTTTGCAATAGTAAAAGACATAAAAACTCCTGCATAAACATTTTGAAAAAAAATACAAAATCCTTGTATTGTATTTTTAGGTAATTTTACTACTTGCGATAAATAAATGATAGTATTAAAATATTCATTCGTGTAACAAATATACATGTTGTTTGGAGATTACTTATGACCCTTTCAGAATTGGATAAATCTATTCGTCGTGTTCCTGATTTCCCAAAGCCAGGAATCCTTTTTTATGATATTACAAGTATTCTTATGAATCCTGATGCTTTTAAGTTTTGTATTGATAAAATGGAAGAGCTTTATAAGAATTCAAAAATAGATGCAATTGCTGCTGTAGAGAGTCGTGGTTTTATATTTGCTGCACCTTTGGCAGAACGATTAAATGTTCCTCTTGTTCTGGTTCGCAAAAAGGGAAAACTTCCCGGAGATACTTATGAATGCAGTTATTCGCTCGAATATGGAACAGCAACTGTAGAGGTTCATAAGGCTGACGTTTCAAAAGGTAAAAAATATATTGTAATAGATGATTTGATTGCAACAGGTGGTACGCTTTTAGCTGCTAAAAACCTGATTGAGCAAGGAGGCGGGGAAGTTACTGATTTCTTTGGCGTTATCGGTCTTCCCGCATTAAATTACGAGAAGGTTCTCTCACCTTGTAAAGTTACTACATTAATAAATTACGATGGTGAGTAGCCGGAATTCTCAAGTCCGTTAAAAAGAAATGCTCAATGGCAGGTTGTTCCTGCCGGCTCAAAAAATAACTGTATAAAGGATAAAATTATGATTAAATTACCTTCAAAATATAAATCGATTTTAAACACTAAAGAAACTGAACATGCGATTGTTTCTATTAAAGATTTCTTCCAGCTTGCACTTTCTACCGAATTAAACCTTACTCGTGTTACTGCTCCACTTTTTGTTGGAAGCGGAACCGGTATTAATGATGATTTGAACGGTGTTGAAAGACCTGTAAGCTTTCCTGTAAAGGATTTGAATGATTCTAAAATGGAAATTGTTCAGTCGCTTGCAAAATGGAAGAGACTAAAAGTAACTTCTCTTGGACTTGAACCTGGATTCGGAATTTATACAGATATGAATGCGCTCCGCCCGGATGAAACTCTTGATGCAATTCATTCAATTTATGTTGATCAGTGGGACTGGGAGATGGCAATTGATGAAAAAGACAGAACTGTTTATTATCTGCACGAAATTGTAAAAAAGGTTTACCGCTGTATTCAGCGAACTGAATTTTTCCTTTATGACAGATATCCTGCTTTGCAGCCAATCCTGCCAAAAGAAATTAAAATTCTTTATGCAGATGATTTGCAGCAGAAGTATCCAAAGCTTTCTCCAAAAGAACGCGAAGATAAAGTTGCTAAAGAATATGGTGCAGTGTTCATTACCGGTATCGGCGGTAAATTGCCGGACGGTTCAATTCACGACGGACGCGCTCCAGACTATGATGACTGGATTACAGAAAGCGGCGACGGCCACAGAGGATTGAACGGAGATATTCTTGTCTGGAACCCTGTTTTGAATTCTGCATTTGAACTTTCTTCTATGGGAATTCGTGTTAGTCCTGAAAGCTTAAAATTGCAGCTTGTAGAAAGAAATGCCGTAAAACGCGAAAAACTTCCTTTCCATTCAAAATTGCTTAAAGGTGAACTTACTCAGACTCTTGGCGGTGGAATCGGACAGTCCAGACTTTGTATGTTCCTTTTGAGAAAGGCTCACATTGGAGAAACACAGGTAAGTGTATGGACCGATGCAATTAAAGCCGACTGTAAAAAGCGCGGAATTGATTTGCTGTAGTTTTTCAGCGGAATTATTTTGGGTATGTGATGGATAAAGAATATTCTTTTTCAATTGATGAAATTGAGTCTCATATTCAAGATTTGCCTGCAAAAGGTGTAACTGAACTTTCTGTACATGATGAATCTTTTGCAGGTAATAAAAACCGTATTTTAAAATTTGCAGATTCTGCATTAAAAAATGCTCCCGATATTTTTTATACAATCCTTATAGATGCTTCCATAATAGACAGGGAAATTATTAACGCTTTTTCCAAATTGTTCTGTTCCCTTGAAATTCCTTTAAATTGTAAGGATAAAAACGGGCATTTATTATTTGATAAAAAATTTTATGCTTCAAAGGCGCGGCTGCTTAATGAAAGCGGAATTGTTTTTGGCTTTCAGTTAAAGTATGCCGCTTATCCTTCAGATACCCTTAAACTGTTTTTAGAAAGAATGGATTTTGCAGTTCAGCAGTATCCTAATCATATAGATTTTCCGCAGATAGAAAATAATGAAATTCAGGCATCTGTTACTGGCTTCTTTTCTGCGCAGGATATCCGCCATGCCCGAGATACTGCATTTTCTACGCGAACCTTTTATTCAGCCGGACGCGCAGTTCCTTGGTTTCTTTCTCTTTTAAAACCTCTGAAAATTTATCCTTCAAGATTTTTTGAAGATTTTGCAGAATGGCAGCGCTGTAACAATTGTGATTTTAAAAGCGGATTTTCGCCGGAAGCAGAAAAACATGAAGCTATAGAAAAAATGCAGCTTTTATTTATAGAAGAAAAATATGAAGAAAAAAAATGTCATGAACTATTAGCAGCTGCAAAAGATATTATAAAAATAAACGGCGCTTATTCTCGTCTTGTCGGTGAAGGCGAGGAAAGTATTGTAGAAACTTCTTACAACCCGGATGATTTGTTTGGTCCTGAATCTATGGATTTAAAATTATTTGTAGAAAATGTCTGCATGGAAAACTGCAGGACAAAGTTTTTTATTAACGGTAATAATCCGGATTACGCAATAGAGTAAAATCAAGCTGCAGAACATGAAAAAAAATATTCTTTTACATTCAACAGTAAATGTCCGGCTGGATTTATTTTTGCGAGAACAGCTTCCCGTTTCCTTAAAAAACGAAAATCTTTCCAATTCAAAAATACGAAGGCTTATTCTTTGCGGCGCGGTAAAAGTTAATGGGAAAATAGTTACACGGCCTTCTTTTGAACTGCGCGGAAAATCAGAAGTTCTGATAAATTTTGATTCAGAAAAATTCTTTTTTGAAAAACAGCCTGATGACGTTAATTTTGTTTTGAGCGAAAAAGAAATTCTTTACGAAGATGAAAATTTGATTTTTATAAATAAGCCTGCGTTTTTTCCTGTTGAGCAGACAATAACCGGAAACCGCGCAAATCTTCATGATGTGCTTGTTGATTTTTTGTGGGCGCGGAATAAAGCTTTAAGGAATCCGCCTTATGCAGGAATTATGCATCGTCTGGACAGAACGACAAGCGGTGTAATTCTTTTTACAAAAAACCGTACCGTGAATAAAGAGGTTTCGGAGATTTTTCAGGAACATAAGCTTACAAAAAAATATCTTGCGGTTGTTGAAAAGCCGGAAAATTCAGCGGGCGGGAAAAATAAATTTGCAAATGGAAAATCCGGTACGGTTCAGGATAAAATTTTACCGGGCGCTCATTTTTGCGTAGAAATGTTTATGAATAGAATTTCTAAAACTTCGCAGAATGCAAAGTGGGGCAGAGTTTCTGAAAAAGACGGCGGACTTTATTCCAAAACGGAATTTTCTGTTTTAAAAGAAATTACGATTGAAAATAAAAAATGTTTTCTTATAGAGTGCAATCTTTTTACCGGAAGAACGCATCAGATTCGGGTACATCTTGCGGAAGAAGGAATGCCGGTTCTTGGAGACACTTTGTACGGCGGAAGTGAAGCTGAACGAATTTATCTTCATTCTGCAGAGCTGGCATTTACGATTGGTGAAAAAAATTACGATGTAAAATGTTTACCCGATTGGGAAAGTGCTGGGAGCCCCGCAGTCCGCGACGCGGATGAGCGTTAGCGAAGGGCGGACATAACGGCCGCCCGCAAGGGCGGTTCCCCCATAAAAGTCTAAAGCTTTGTCCAGTAAACCGTATATTTCTGGTCGGTAACTTCATACAGTGGAATAAAAGTTGTTTCTCTTTCCTGATTAATTGTTCTGTATGTAGACTGCTGCCATGGGAATGCTTCGTAAGTATGTTCTTTTGCCTGTCTTAAAACGCTTGGCAAGCCCTGAGGTGCTTTTAAGCCGTAGTCGTTATCTGAAATTCCTGCAAGTACAATAGGTCCTTCCAGAATTGCAGATTTTTCCGGCATATCGCTTAATTTAGACTCAATAAGGTTTGCAGGCAGGTAAACAATTACTTCTTCGTCTTTCCAGTGCTTTTTAATATTCAAAAATCCGCTCTTATCGCAGTTTGCAGGAACGTCAATTTCGCTGCCGTTTACTGTTACGGTTGGCTTTCCTGCAATCCATGAAGGAATTCTAAAGGAAAGCGTAAAGTCGCTGTCGGCTTCTATGTTGAATTTTAAAAGCCATCTTGAATCGTGTCCCTCGGAATTGTCATCAAAGAATTCTGCGGCAGAATAATATTTCATTCCTGAAGTCTGTGTAATTTTAATTTTGTCTTCGCCAAATTTAAAATTCGAAACTGTAGGAATATACTGGCTTACAAAAATACGTCTTTCTTCTTCGTTCTGATAGTATGTAAGGCGCGGATAAATTGTCTGTGCCTGCACCATTGTTCCGTGACAGCACCAGAAGTCGCGGGTTTTTGTTCCCCATTTTTTTGCGCTTCCTGATTTTAACGGTAAGAAGTAAGTCGGCATTCCAGTGTAGCGGTTCTGCTGTGCAAGGAAGCCGTTGTAAATATTTTTTTCGATGTAATCAAGATAAGATGCACTTCCTGTAAAGCGGAAAAGGTAATCTGCAACGCGTACCATGTTATAAACTGTACAGAATTCCTGATTTCGTTCGCCGATAAATTGACCTGCTTCATGCTGTGGTGTCCAGAATTCTCCGGCGCCCTGTCCGCCTGTACAATAAGATTCGCGTTCGGTTACTGCGCATTTCCAGAATTTTTCTACTATATCAAAATATTTTTTTTCGCCTGTAATTTCGTAAAGTCTTGCTGCGCCATGAATGAACGGAATACTTGCATTTTGATGGGCACTTGTAAGCGGATCCTTGCCGTTTAATAAGTCATCAAAAATAGCAGGATTTTCATATCGCTCTGCAAGTGTTTTGAATTTTGGTCTGTTTGTAAGCTCGAATAAGTCGGCCCAGACTTCTATCATTCCGCCCTGTTCACCTTTATAAATTGCCTGCGGAGTATCTGACTTAATGATTTTGTCAGTCCATTTCAAATACCAGTCGCCAAGTCCGTTTAAGATTGTAAGGGCCTTGCGGTTTCCTGCATAAATGTTTGCGTGCAAAAGTCCAAGAATGAGCTTATGCATTGTATATTGCGGCGACCAGATATATTCCTGAGTTTCGAGTCTTGCAAAATATTTTTCTGGAATTGGACCGACCCATTTTCCGCCGTTTAAATCCTGGCATCTGGCGAGTTCATCTACAATGAAATTTAATTTTGCCTTTAATTCTGCGTCGTTATTTTCGGCAACAAGCATTGCTGCAGCAGAAAGCCAATGGCCAAGAAAGTGACCTCTAAGCTGGCATACCGGCGATTCCCAGCCCCAGTGAAGTTTTGTGTTTTCCGGATCGTTGATAACCAGTGCACCTGGAATTTGAATTCCTGCTTCCAGATAATAATTCTGCAAAAGCGCGGTAGAATCCAATTCCATTAAATAATCTCTGTTAATTTTTGCGCGGTCAAAAAAAAGACCTGATAAAAGTTGTACGTCATTAAAATTTGTCTGTGTAATCATATTATCAGTATAGCACGTAATATAAAAAAATGTGAAATTTATGCGGAATATTTTTTGACAAAAAAAATTTAAAAAAATATTGACCTTTTATACCCAAAATTATTAATTTTAACTATAGAATATAAAATTTTTGATGGTGGAAACTAATGGCTGAAGAAAAAACAGAACAGACTGATTCTTCTACTAATTCTGAACCTAATGAAGAAAAAGCAGCTTCTCAGGAATCTGCTCAGGCTCAGACTTCAGGGGAAGAGGCTACTAAGGCTGCAGATGCTGCCGCTGATGAACAGAAAGAAGAAGCTAAAGAGCTTACTCCAGAAGAAAAAATTGCAAAACTGGAAGCAGAAAATGCTGATTTAAAAGACCAGCTTTTGCGCCGTGCTGCCGATTTTGATAACTACAGAAAGCGCATGATGAAGGAAAAGCAGGAAACTTATGATTATGCAAATGCATCGCTGCTTGGAGACCTTCTTGACAGTTTGGATAATTTTGACCGCACAATTGATGCTGCAAAAGACGCAAAGGATGCAAAATCGATTGCAGACGGAATCAAAATGATAAATAAAAGCCTTGTAAAGCTTTTAGGCGAAAAATATGGTCTTGCTGCTTATGGAGAAGAAGGAGATGAATTCAATCCTGATGAGCATGAGGCAATTGGCCGCGTAGAAGATGAAAAGGCTAAAAAGGAAACATTGGCTCAGGTTTATCTTAAGGGATATAAACTGAAGGATAAAGTTATTCGTCACGCTAAGGTAATGGTTAAGGTTCCAAAACAGTAAAACGTGATGTAGAGGGGTAACACCCTGATAAATTGTAAAGAACGGTCATTGAGCCTGTCGAAATGACCTTAAAATATGTGTGGTTTCGACAGGCTCAACCACCAAAAACGAGGTAAATAAAATGGGAAAGATTATTGGTATTGACTTAGGAACAACAAACTCTTGTGTTTCTGTAATGGAAAACGGAGAACCGGTTGTAATTCAGAATTCAGAAGGTGGAAGAACAACTCCTTCTATCGTAGGATTTACATCTAAGGGAGACCGCATTGTTGGTGCTCCTGCTAAAAACCAGATGGTAACAAATCCTAAAAATACTGTTTATTCTGTAAAGCGTCTTATTGGACACAGATATGCAGAATTGCAGGGTGAAGCAACAAAGCTCCCATACACTGTAATTGATAACGGAGCAGACTGCCGTGTAGAAGTTGATGAAAACGGAACAAAGAAGAGATATTCTCCACAGGAAATTTCTGCTTTCATTCTTCAGAAGATGAAGAAAACTGCAGAAGATTATCTTGGACAGGAAGTTACAGATGCTGTAATTACAGTTCCTGCTTACTTTAATGACTCTCAGCGTCAGGCTACTAAAGATGCCGGAAAAATTGCAGGATTAAACGTTCAGCGAATTATTAACGAACCTACAGCTGCCGCTCTTGCTTTCGGTTTTAATAAAGATCAGTCAAAAGAACGCACAATTGCCGTTTACGACCTTGGTGGTGGTACATTCGATATTTCTATTCTTCAGCTTGCCGACGGTGTATTCGAAGTTCTTTCTACTAATGGTGATACTCATCTTGGTGGAGATGACTGGGACCGTGTAATTGCTAACTGGCTTATTGATGAATTCAAGAAGGATACAGGAATTGATCTTTCTAAAGATCCAATGGCTATGCAGCGTCTTCGTGAAGCAGCAGAAAATGCAAAAATTGCACTTTCTAATCAGACAACAACAGATATTAATCTTCCTTATATTACAGCAGATGCAACAGGTCCAAAGCACTTGCAGAAGTCTTTGACTCGTGCTCAGTTTGAACAGATGACAGACAACCTCTTTGAACGCACAAAGGAACCTTGTAAAAAGGCTTTGCAGG
>JAEEGK010027317.1_pt1 | contig 11536 bp, 7 predicted proteins | sample 8958771 | NCBI WGS metagenome assembly JAEEGK01 (sample SAMN16246547, study PRJNA631951) | gut metagenome | biome: gut microbiome; feature: rumen; material: SC-attached | host: Bos | place: Iran: Karaj | collected 2018-10 | reverse complement strand
AATTACTCATAAATAATTGTTGTTCATTTTTTTTATTTTCTTCAATATCTTCTTTCTTTAATTTAATTTCAAAGAAATTTAAAACAAATAAAAATGTTATTTGATCAATTAAAATATTCAAAGATGATAAAAAAATAATAAAATCATAAATTTCTTCACCTTTTTTATTTTTATTAATATTAAAATTCAATTTAATAAAATTATTTTTATTATCTTCATAATTATATTTACTTATTAATTTTGTATATTTACTTTTTTCAAAATTATCATCAATTTCAAATTTATTTAATATAAATGAATATTCTTCAAAATCATTAATTTCAAATTTTAATAAATTTAATTTAATACATATAAAATTATTAAAATCTTTTTTATCAGTTTTTTTTCTTTCTTGAAAAAGTTCAAATTCAGTTTCAATATTACCTTCTTTTAAATAATTTAAATCTATTTTAATTTTATTCTCTGAAAAATCATCATAAATATTTTCATCATTTATTATAACTTGATTAATATTAATATCTTTTGTATCAAAATTAAAATCTTTTCCTTCAAATAAATAAATTTTTATATTATTTATTGAAATATTTATTTTTAATTTTATTTCTTTATTTTCATCTAAAATTTCTTTTTCTATGTTTTTTTGATAGTCTATTAATATAAAATCATCTTTTTCAATATTATTATTTTTTTCATTTTGTTCTTCTTCTTTTATTGTAAATAAATCTGAATTTTTGTTTGTATTATCGAACACAGGATTTTTATTTTTTTTTTCAGACATATAATAATTATCAATAATTTGAAATTCATCTATATTATTATTATTATCATTTTTATTATTTATATCTTTATTATTATTAATGTTTTTATCGTCAATATTATTATTTATATTATTATCTTCTATATTAATATTATTTTTATTAAATTCTTTATTAATATCTATATTATTATTAATAGAATTATTATTATTAACATTATTATTTAATTCATTATTTATAATATTATTTTCATCTTCTTCTAAAAAATTAATTTCATCTTTTATAAAAGCTTTTTTCAATTCATTTAAATATTTATCATTAATTATCTTATAAAATTTCATTAAATAAATATAAGTATCTTTACATAATTCAATATTAATATTATCAAAAATTATATCAAAATTTTGACATTCTTTATTAAATTTAACATTATTCAAAAACAAAATTTCAGTATAACCAATTCTTTTTAAATATGAATCTTCATTATTAATATTTTCAATATTATCATAAACATAATAATAGTCATTATTATCTATGAAATTAAAATTTTTTAAAAAATAAAAATAAATACTATTTAATTCAAAAACAATATTATTAGGTTTCATATGAAAATTTATCTTATCAATTGTTATTAATAATCTCATCCAATTTTCTTTTATTACATTTTCACTATATGAAAAAATATCATGATAAAATTTATTAATTTCTAAATTTATTATCATTTCAATTTTTCTATCTTCATTTAAAGGAATAAATTTTATTTGATTATATTTATCATCAGTTTTAGTTACTTGAGTTTCTGAAAAATTAATATAAAATTTATTTAAACTTTCATTTAAATTTTTTATATTTGGATAAAAATTTTGTAAATAAAAATCATTTAAAAATATTGATATTTCTAAATTCATATTATCCATTGGAATTTGATTATTTAATAAGAATTCTACATAATAAATATTATCTTCATTTTCTTCTGATTGTTTTTTATTAAAATCTGTATCATCATTTATTATATTATTATCATTTATATTATTATTATTTTTTATTCTATTACCATTATCATTTATTGTATTTTTATCATTTATTGTATTATTATCATTTATATTATTATTATTTTTTATTCTATTATTAATATCATTTATTGTAAATTTATCATTTATTGCATTATTATCATTTATATTATTATTATTTTTTTTTCTATTATTATTATCATTTATTGTAATTTTATCATTTGTTGCATTATTATCATTTATATTATTATTATTTTTTATTCTATTATTATTATCATTTATTGTAATTTTATCATTTGTTGTACTAATTATATCATTATTATTTGAATTATTCGATTCATTATAATTGTCTTTTTGATTTATAATTTTTGATTTATTTGATTTTTTATTTGATGAGGAAGGAGGCCTTTTATGATAATTTATTTCTGGTAAACTTTCTTCTTTGCTTTTTAAATTTTTATGTTGTTGAGTATACAAAGCACTTTTAAATATAATATTATTTAATTTTTTGTTAGATATAATATTATTAGAATTACTATTATTTTGATTAAAAGTATTTGAATTCTTTCTTTTAGGAATTGAAGAAATATTTGATTTATTTGATATTCTTCTTCCTTCAGAAAAAAGTTTATTTTTTGTATTTTTTCTTGAAGAATTATTATTTAAAATATTGGTATATCCATCTAAATAACTGTTGTGAATACCATTTTTATTATTATTTTTATTAAAAGGGATTGGACTTTCTTTTAATTTATAATGTGAAGAATTAGAATGATTAGAATTAGATATATTATATTTAGGACCAATACTTTTATTTCTTATATTTTTTTTAGATTCATTTTGAAAATAATTTCCGTTTCGATATGAATTATTATTATTTTTATTAGGAGAATATTTATTAAAAAAAGAATTATAAGGATATCCAGTTTTTAAACTATATATATTTTTTCCAAGTTCACTAAGCATACTTTGAGGTAAAACAAAATTTTCCATATATTTCATTTGAGATTTATCTATATCAGTCATATTAAAATTGAAAAAATATTTAAATTAAAAATTAATTAAAATATATAAAAAAACTTAAATGAAATCAAGAAAAGGAACAGGAAAAAAAAAGAAGAAGAAACAAGCAGTTTATAATTATAAATATCCTCAATTAGATTTTGAGAAATTAAAACAAGTTCCAACTTTAAATTTTATGGCTAGAAATCTAAATTCTAGAGCAAGTGATATTATTGAAGGAAGTGTTCCAATAGATTTTTCTTTTAATAAAATTAAAGAAATTATTCAAGCTAAACATAAATTTTCTTGTGGAAATTTAAGGTTATATATTTTAGAAGGTCAAGAAAAAAAATATTTAGATAATGTTATTTGTAGAACTTTTAAAGAATTAGGGATTACTGCTGAAAAATTTACTTTATATTATGAATTTGAACCTTTTGTTCATCCTATGCTTGAAGCTAGTTTAGCTTAAAATAATATTTTTAAAATTTTTTTATGATTGATTGATTTATTGATTTTTTTATTAAATTTTTTATTTTTTTCTTTTTATTATAATGGAATCATATTCATTAGAAAATGTATTACAAAATTTATATTCAGATAATTTCATTTCAATTGAAAATATGTTAAATTACTTATTAAAAAAATGTACTGATGAAGAATTTAAATCAATTATAAAAAATAAGAAATTTAATCTAGTACAATTATTCACAAAAGAATCAAATTTAAAATCCAAAAAAATAGCTATTTTCCTTCCTGATATTTTAACAAAAATATCAATATATACTCATAAAAATATAATAGAATCTTTTAACAATTGTGGAGCATGTTTTTTATGTGTCTTTTTTAATATAATTCAAAATATACCTTCTTTAGAAGGAAAATTTTATTCTTTTCTAATAAGTTATTTAGGTGATTATGATGGAGATATTTTAGAAAAAAAATCAATTAAAATTTGTGCTGAAAGAACTTATAATATATTTAAAAAAGATTTAAATAATAATAATATTGAATATTGTCATCATATGGAAAAAGGAGAATGGTGTGATTATATTGAAGGAATGGGAAAATTATTTATTAATGATTTATTTGTAGAAAAAATTAAAAATAATCCTAAAGGTATTAATCAAGTTATTGAAAATTTTATTAAAGAAAAAAATTGCTTTAATAAAAATAATGCTGATGAATTAATTAATTTTGTTATTAATCTCATACAATAAATCTAAATTAATATTTATATCTTATTTTTTAATTTTTTTTACTTTTAATTTATTTATTTTTTATGTCAAAATTATATGATGAATTAAAAAGTATTTTTGAATATGAATTAAAAATTAAATTGTCTTTAAAAGCTTCTTCTTCGAATTCAGAAATGTCTTTATTAAATAATACTTTTAAATTTTTTGATGATGAAAATTCTGGTTTAATAACAAAAGAAAAATGGCCAAATATATTAAAAAAATTAGGTTTGGTTGGTTTTACTGATGAAGATTTAAATAAAATATTTGATTATTATGATAAATATCAAACTGGATTAATTAATTATAAAAATTTTACTAATTATATTTTTGGGGAAGAAAGTTTTAATCCAATTAAACCTTATTTTTTTTCTGAAGACAAAAATAACAATAATAATGATAATTTGATAAATAAAAAATATAAAAGTCATAAAAGAAGAAATTCATTAAATAATAATTCTTCTAATTTCAAAAAGATTTTTTATAATTATAATGATGATAATGATAATAAAAAAATTAATAATAATAATAATAACAATTTTCAAAAAGAAGAAAATTATCATACTTTAAAAAAAAGTTTTTCAGAAAAAAAATTATCACCTCAAATAAAACAATTTTTCAAAATTTTAGTGAAAAATATAAAAGAAAAAACAAATGTAGACAATGGTATAAAATATTATACCTTCGTAATGAAAATAAAGGAAAAAGAAGATAATATTAAAGAAACAATTACATTTGAGGATTTATATCAAAGTTTTTTGGAATCAAATATAATATTAAATAAAGATTTATTAAAAGATTTTTTTTCAATTTTAGATTTATGTGATTTAAATTCAGTTTCAACAAATGAAATATTAAGATTAATAAAAGATAATTTAAGTGAAAAAAGAAAAAATTTAATTACTTATCAATTTAATAAAATAAATTTAAAGAAGGAACAATGGATAAATACAATTTATTTAAAAAGTATATATAATAGTGAAAAACATCCAGAAGTAATTTCAGGAAGAAAAAATAAAAATGAAATTTTTTCTGAATTTTCTTATACTTTAGATATTTATTTAAGTTACAAAAAAAGAGATAATCAAATAAATTTAGAAGATTTTCTTGAATATTATTCTGGAATAAGTTCTAGTATTGATAATGATGATTATTTTGAAAAAATGATTAAAGGAGTTTGGGATACTAATGAATTTGATGAAAATAATAATTTATATTTAAATGATAATATTAATAAGAATTTAAATATTAATTATAAACCACAAATTGTCAATCAAAATAATAATAATAAATATCAAAATTTAAGGTATGATAATAAACATAATGATAATAATTATTATTATGATAATACTTATGGAAATCATAATAAATTTTTATCAAAATCACTTCAAAATGGGAATATTAAATTAAATAATAAAAATTCAAATAATAATATTAATCAATATACTTTTAAACAATATCCCATCAACAATAGTTATCCTTTAAAAAATGATTTATTTTCAAGAAATTTTTATACAATAAAAAATAATATAAGATATAGTCCAATAATAAATAAACCAATTTATCCAGAAAAACCACAAATAAATTTATATAAAAAGGACAATTCATTTAATCGAATGATTTTTCCAAATTCTACTTTAAACAAAAATATAAATTATAATAATAATATTAATTATAATTATATGAGAAACAAAATTTCTAATAAAAAAACAAATTATCATCTTTTAAATAAAAATAATCCATTGGAATATTTAAATATATTTAGAAATATTTTAGCTTCAAGAGGCTCTAAAGCAATATTTAATTTTCAAAAAATTTTTATTATGTATGATAGTTTTCTAAAAGGAGAAATTGATTTTCAATCTTTTGAATCAATATGTCATAATTATAAAATCAATTTATCTAATAATCAATTATATTCTATTTTTTCTTTTTTTTTAGGTGATAATTCAAAAAAAATAGCATATAAAAATTTATTTAAATATTTAATAGGAAATATGAATATTTCAAGAGCTAATTTAATTAAAAGTCTTTTTGATAAATTAAATAAAAATATATTTAATCAAATTGATTTATTAGAAATTAAAGGAAGATATAATTCAAAAAATCATCCAGAAGTTTTATCAAGAAATAAAACTGAAAAAGAAGAATATAATGAATTTATTGATAATTTAGAAATATATAAAAATTATTTAAATATTATTACTCATTCTAATAAAGTAAGTTTCACTTTTGAAGAATTTCTTAATTTTTTTAATCAAATTTCTTTGGGAATTAAAGATGATCAATATTTTTTTGATTTAATTAATAAAGTTTGGGATTTAAATAATGAAAGCAATAATAATAATAATTATTATTATTATAATATATAAAGAGAGTATTTTTTGAGTGTAAATTCTGATGTAAAAATAAGTTTTAATTATTTTTTTGAGGAATAAATTTCATCTTTATAAATTAGATTTTTATATTTTATTTAAAAATGAATTATAATTGTTTTCTAATTTTTCATATTTAATTTTAAATTGTTCATTATTACCTTTTAAAAAGTCTTCAAAAGCAGAATTAATAATAAAATCAATATCATCTTTTTCATTATTAATATTATTTATTTCCTTTTCATTTTCGTTTAAATTTTTTTCATACAGTCTTTTTTTGTTAAGAAAACAAGATTCCATAAAATTTTAAAGGAATATTATAAAATAAAAAAATATATGTAAAAAAAATTATTTCTAATTTCTAAAAATTTAAATAATTAAAAAAATGAAAATCCCATTTTTTATTATATTTTTCCGGATAATATTATCCTTAAAATTCTTAAATGAAAATGAAAAAGTATTAAGATATTTAAAGGAAATAGATTATTGTCTGGAATATTCTGAAGATAACAAAACTTGTGTAGAATGTGAAGATAATTATCAATTAGATTCAAAAGGAAAATCATGTAAACATAATTGTAATGATATGGATTATTGTAATCAATGCCTTATTGTTGGAAATAAAATTCAATGTCGTGAATGTATTCATCCTTATAAACTTAAAGATGGTTATTGTATTTTAAAAGCTACAGCTTTCACTTGGATTATTGTTGTTTATTTACTAATTATTGTTATTGCAGCAATTTTAATTTTTATTTTAATTAAACCTAAATTTGATGAAAAAGTGTGAATCTTGATTTAAATAAATAAATTATTTTCTATTATTTTATTTTTTTTATGTTTTTTAATTTGAATACTTTTTTACTATTTTTAATTAATTTTTTTTTAAGAATAGGAAAAAAGAAAATATTATAGCTATCAATAATAGCTCTTTTAATTAATTAATATAAATTATTATTGAATTTTAATATAAAGAGAATTAATATATCAAGTTCACATTTCATAATAAATCTAATTAAAAATGAATTATTCAAAAAAAAAACATTGTATCTTATATATTCAATAATACTTTTCGATGCTGAAAACTGTAATTAATACATTTATCAAAATAAAAACAATGAAAATGAGCAAAGATGATGATTTTAAATTTGTGTGTCATAATAATTATATTAAATTTTTTGATATAATTTCATTAAGACTTTTTATCAAGAAAAATAAAGTTTAATCTCATCAAAGAAAGTTTTAACTATTAACATTGATGCAATAAAAATTAATATTAAATATATTAGCTTTTATAATATTGTTTTTTTGTACCTTATAAATTATTATCATTTATAAAAACAAATTATATTTATAAATATTGTTTTAAATTATAAAAATCTCCTATGACATATTCTTCTTGAATATATTTATTTATTTCTTTTGTTTTATTTTGAATATTATTTAAATTATCTAAAAAGATTTTATCTTCTTTTACACTATTAAAATCAAAATAATCTAAAACAATGGTTTTTAAATAAAATATAGAAATATCCATATATAACTTATCAACAAGAGAAATAAAAGGATGATCACAAATAATATTTTTAATTTTTTTAATTGTTTTATTATGAACCTTAATTATTTCAAAAATATCAATAGAATTATTAATTATATTTATCATTTTTTTCCAATTTGAATGAATTATTTCATTATAAATAAAAGTTTGAATAGCTTTAACACATTTATAACTATGATTAAATATTTGAGTAATTTTTAAAAACAATTCATTTTCATTTATTTCTTTATTTCTCATATTTTTTATTACAGAATAAATTATGGAACACACTTGATTATATAACTTATGTTTTAATAATTTTTTAAAAATTAAATCATAAATTGGAATAGTTGAATTATTAAATATCATATCAATAGGAGGTAAAATTTGAAAAGAAATTTGAAAACTTAATTCTAAATTAGATAAAGAGAAATTTAAATTTAATTTAGATAATTTATTTAGATTAAAGGAATCTATTATTTTTTTAAAGGAAAAATCATATTTTTTTTCAATTTCATTTTTTAATTGATTAGTTAAAAAAATAGTTGAATTTGATTTAAAAGATAAAGTTCTAAAATCAAAAACAGATTCAACAAATCTTAAAATTAAATCTCCACTATAACATAATAAAATATCATGAAAGAAATTTAAATATTTATTTAAATAAAACTTATTTTTTAACATTAAAACAAAAGAATGATTTGTTATTTTATATTGTCTAATAATAATATCATAAAAAAATTCTTGAAAAATAATTTGAATTGGAATTTCAATTTCATTTAAATTTGCTTTATTATTATTTGAATTATCATTTAATAATATTTTAATTTTATCTAAAATTTCACTTACTTCTAAATCAACTTCTTTTGAAGTTTTTGTATGAGTTGTATAATTTATTATATGCAATTTTTTACTTTGAGATTCATTTATTCTTTTATTCCCTATATCTATTGCTGTTTCTATTATCGGATTTATAATATTTGAATATATTGTATTATAGATTATAAAATCTGTATTTTCTTTAAAATATTTATTTTTATTTTTTATTATTTGATTATCGGTTATTATTTCTGAATTTTCTTCTTTTTTATTATTCATATTTTCTTCATTATTATCTTTCATTTCGATATTTATTTCATTTTCAGGAATTGTTTCATTGAGATTTATTTTTTTTTCTTCTTCATTTTTATTTTCTTCTTCTTTTGCTTTTTTCATTTCAATATTAATATCATTTATATTTATATTTATATTATCTTTATTGTCGATGCTTTTATTATCTTTATTAATATTATTATCATCAATATTATAATCATTAATAACCTTTTTAATTTCTTCTTCTTTTTTAATTGGAATATGATAATTTTTATTAATATTATAAAACCCATAATCAATAATAGGGAAAATTATATTAAATCTTTCATTATTATACATATTATAAAAAAATTGATTTCTTTTATTATTTAATTTTTCTCTTTCTATTTTCCATTTATTTTTTTCACTTCCAAAAATTTCTATTTCTTTTGTACTTTCTTTTATTTGTTGATATTTTAATTTTAAAACTTTTAATATTTCATTTTTATATGCTTCTTGTTCTTTTTCTAATTCTCTTCTTGCAATATTTTCATTTTTTATTTTTAAAATTTCATTTTCTATTTTTCTTTTTTTATTTAATATTTGTTCTTGAATATCTTCGAAATATTTTTGTTTTTTTTTCCTAATTAATTCTTTTCTTTTTATTTCTTCTTTTTCACTTTCTAAAAATATATTTTTCATTTCTTTTATTCTTTTTAATCTTTTTATTTTTTCTTCATTTTCTTCAAGTTCAATTGCATTTATTATTTTTTCATTTATTCCAAACATTAATTCTATTTTTTTATTAAAAATTTTATCTTTGAAAATGATAAAATCATCTAAAACATCAGAAGTAACATTTGTAATATTAATATTATTTAAATAATCTAACATTTCATTTAAATGATAAGTTAAAACAGAATAATAATTATCATCAAATATTTTAATTTGATTTATTAATATTGTATTATTTAATAAATAATTTTTGAAAGAATTTAAAAAAAAAGGAACTTTATTAATATCAATTCCAATATTATTATTACTTTTTAAAATAAAATATTCATTTTGAATATCTAAAACTTCACCTGTGAATAATAAATATAAAATAAAAAATAAATATGAATGTAAAGAAGTTAACAATAAATTTTTTATTAATGTAAAAACTTTATCTTTGGAATAAAAAGAATAATATATTTTTATTAAGGAATTTATTAACAAATGAGATTTTTGATATAAATTCATATTTGTATAGAAAGTAAAATAAGTTTTTAAATCATATTGAAATTCTAAATTTTTTGGATTATTTAAATTAAAAAGTGTATAAAAAATGTTTAAAATAGGATAAATATAACATAATTTATTATATAATTGAATTAAAGTCATTTTATTTGATTTTAATGATTTTTTAAAATATATGATTTTTTCGTTTAATTTAATCATTATTTCATTTACATTTTGATAATATTTTTTAAAAATAAAAGGAATATTAACGTTAATTCCATTAATTTTAAATAAAAAATTTCTAAGTAAATATTGTATTAAATTCATTTTTGAACCAAAATCAATAAAAAAAGATAAAATATTTTTTGTCAGATCAGGTAAATTTCCAATAAACCTAATATTTTTTAAAATAGGGATTTCATTATTTAATTCAAATTTAAATGGAAATTTTTGTCCTATTATAAATGTATTAGAAGGAATTCCTTGAATTAAATAAATTAAATCATCATAGAAAATATTTTTATCAATTGGATTTAATAAATGAAAGAATAAATTTGAAAAATCTTTTTGTAAGTCTAAATCATAATTTATTGTTTTATAAAAATTAAAAAAACAATTTTCATTTAATAAATTTGATTTATAATAATTTTCATCTCTTTTATCTAATTGTGATTTTTGATTTTCAATAGAATAAATATAATCTTTATTTAATTTATCATTTTCAAAAGCAATTGGAAATTTTAAATTGTTATTATTATCATATAAATTATTATTATTTATATTATCTTCCTTTTTTTCTTTATTTAAATTTACTTTATCATTAAAAGCATAATCTATAATTTCTTCTGGAAATTTATTTAAATATTTTTCATATTCTTCATTAAAATTATTTTCATTATTTTTTATATTTAAAGGAGGAATTGACATAATCATTTTATTTCCTAAATGCATAAAAGCACCAAAAAAACTTTTTGATTCATTTTCATGATTTTGATAATTTTCTGGTTTTGGCATTTCACTGAAAAAAGGATTTTTTTCATATTGATTTATTTGATCTTTTTTTATATCTAAAAATGAACCAAAAAATGTGTTTTTATTGTAATTTGGATTTTCTATTATATTTCTTATTGAATTTATTTCTTTTATATTTTCTAAAAGTTTTTTATTTATTCCTGTATCCATTAAATTTTTTTTAAATTTAAATTAATTAATGTTATTATTTATTTTATTATATTTATTATTAAACAATTATTAATTAAATATTTCTCATATATTTTAATTATTATTATTATTTTCGTATACTTTTTTTAATTAATTAGAAGTATAA
>JAEEGK010027316.1_pt1 | contig 11536 bp, 7 predicted proteins | sample 8958771 | NCBI WGS metagenome assembly JAEEGK01 (sample SAMN16246547, study PRJNA631951) | gut metagenome | biome: gut microbiome; feature: rumen; material: SC-attached | host: Bos | place: Iran: Karaj | collected 2018-10 | reverse complement strand
TCTTTAAAACAGATAATGTTGATGGTGCTGTTTGTTTTGTCCGGTTTGCAGTTGACAGTCGGCCAGCCTGCCGCCGACAAGCCAAAGCCTTTTCTGGAAGCCGTTGAAAAACGCGATGTTGCCAAAATCAGAGAGTTGTACAAGCAGGATCCACAATGCCTGTATGAATATTTCAGCCGTGATTCTTTGGAAGGAGCCTATGATAGTCTGAAGTTTGCGATTAAGAATAATGACAAGGAGAATGTGCTGTTTGAACTTCAAGGGGCCATTGATATCAACATCCCCAAATCTCATGATTTGCCGATCAGCCAGGCCATACGTTCAGGAAATCTGGAGATGGTCAAACTGCTTGTGGACCATGGGGCGGAAATCAATGCACCTACGGAAGATGCCACACCGCCATTCGTCTGGGCGGTCCAAAGCGGCAATCTGGATATTGTGAAATATCTTGTTGAAAACGGCGCGAAACTGTCGTTTACGGTTGGAAAGGATCTGTTGCTCCGAGAGGCACAGAACCATCTTGATGTTTTCAAATATCTGCTTACGCTTGACATTGGCAGTGGAAGCATGCCGCCGACGGGAGACACCGCCTTGCATTATGTGGATAATTCTGAGGCTATTGACATCCTGCTTGCGGCAGGATATGATCCGAACAAGAAGAATAATGCAGGGTTCACGCCGTTGGATATCGCAATCCAAGCTCTTAACTATGGAAAAATCAGGCAGTTGATTGCCAAAGGGGGGGATCGGAAAGGCCGTCATTTTCTGAATCTGGCGGTTTTCTGCGGAGATTTGGAAATGGCGCAGAAACTGCTTGAGGAAGGCGAAGACATCAATTGGATTAATCCTGCCCATAATTGTACGATTCTGTATGATTTGTTCAATCAAGACTATGACATTCCCCAGGAGATGCGGGAAAAAAGCGCGAGATGGCTGATGGCGCATGGGGCGGATGTTACGCTCGGAAGTCAGTACGTATGGGAAGGCCATGCCCCGTCGTCATTGCATGCGATCGCCGCGCATGGCAGTCTTGATTTGCTGAAAGAGGCGATGGGAAAGGTCGATGCCGCCAAGCTGCGTGATGTGTATGCGCGGGATCTGGTGGTCGGCGCGAGTTCGGCTGGCAACATGGACAATCTGTCGTTTGTCATGAATGAATTGGACGGTTCAAAAATCGGCCGGAACATTCTGGACGAGGCCCTTGGGGTTGCCGCAGAATGCAACAGCTTGGAAGCCATGAAGTTATTGCTGAAGCAAGGGGCGTCTCCCGACGGGAGAGCTTCGTCATGGCCTCCCATTTACAGGGCCATTGAGTACGGCCATCCGGATTTGGCCAAATGGCTGGTGGAGAACGGTGCCAACGTCAATATACAAACTGTGGAACGTGTGACGCCGTTGATGTGGGCGATCAAACGCGACTTTCGTGAATTGGCTGAATATCTGCTCGAACATGGCGCAGATGTACATGCCAAGGATTTGGAATTGAGTTTTACTCCGATGCATTATGCAGCAAAAACCGGCAACGTGGCGATTTTGAAGCGGCTTCTCGCGGCTGGTGCGGATAAGAATGCCGTTGATCGTATTAAGCAGACTCCGATTGATGTGGCGGCGTCGGAAGGAAATCCCCCCGCGTTCAGGCTGTTATTGGCGCAATATGGCAAAGATGAACGGAAGGCGTTGCTGAACAAGGCGTTGTTGAATGCGTTCAGAAATTCCAAACGGAATATGGTGATGACTGTTCTTGAATATGAAGAGCCGAAAGAGGACGTGGCGACCATCGTGGACGACGATGCGTTACGGCAGGCCGTGCTCGCGTCGGACAACAAGAAAGTGAAGGAACTGGTGGAAAAAGGCGCGGATGTCAATGTTGTTGACGACGAAGGAAATACGTTGCTGGATTTGGCGTTCAAGTTAAGAAGAGACATGGAAAGCAACGATAAAACGGGTGTCAAAAAACGGTCGATCATCCACTGTCTGATCGACCATGGTGCGAAAATTGGCAAGATCAAGCCAACCTTGTTCGTGGAAGATCGGTATAGTGTTACGTTAGATGAACAGATGCTGGATTTTATGCTTAAAAACGGCGCGGATGTCAATGAACCACGGGCTTCAAACGACGGGCGGACCATTATCACATTTTTGGCAATAGACAGAAATATACCGCTTTTAACGCGGCTTCTTGAAGCGGGAGCGGATGTCAATTTCCGTGTGGAGGAAGTCGCGAACACACCGTTGGAAGAGGTCATTCAATGGCGTAGTTGGATTGAACCCGTGAAATGTTTGCTTGAGCATGGTGCCGATGTCAATATCGGCCAGCCGATCGTGTATGCTATCGGACTGCATAATTATGACGCTGCCTTGCTCATGTTGGATTATTGCAAGGAACTTACGAATAAAAAAGAGCATGAAGAGGCTATGTTCTCGGCGATTGTAGATGGCAGGGCGGATGTGGCGCAGAAGCTCGCGAAATTCCTGCCGAAAACAGACAAGACCATGGCGAATGCCGGGGCGTTTTTGAGGAGACTGGCCTTTGAGGGGAATGTCGTCGGCATGCAACGGCTCATCGAGGCGACGGGTGTCGGTTTGGATGATAAAGACAAAGACAACGACACGCCGCTGTTTTACGCCGTAGAAGGTCGCAAAATGGACGCGGTCATGTATCTCATCAACCATGGGGCGGATATCAAGGCAGTCGGCTGTGGCGATGAGACGCTGCTCCATTGCGCGGTCAAATGGGATTTGGGACTGGTGAAATATCTTGTCGAGCATGGTCTCGACGTCAACGCGAAGAACAAAGCGGGCATCACGCCGTTGCATCACGCCATCCGGCATTTGGCCGTTGTGGCGTATTTGCTTGAACATGGAGCGGATGTCAACGTGAGCGCCACCGACGGTATGCCATTGGCGGTTTGCGTTTCATTGATTGGTACGGAGGAGACGTTGAAAGCCCTTGGAGAAAAGGGCATGGATTTCAAAGGGAAGACAAAGGACGGCTTCACGGCCATGCATGCGGCGGCCGCCGCCAATCCATCTGTGGTTCCTTATCTGCGGTCGCTTGGATTGTCGGAGCTTTCAGAGGAGGACATGAAGAAGGCGAAGAAAAGATTCATCACGCAGTTGGGCGATCATGAATCAATCAACTGCGGCTTTCATGCTTGGCCCCATCAGCACATTCTGTTTGGTTTATAATTAGGAAAGTGGCGTGGCGACGCCGTTCTCGCCGTCGCATGACGGTTTTTATCGTCAGTACTGGACGGGAAAATGGCAGAGAGGATCAGCAAGGCGTAAGATGTACAAAAAATGTCAGGCAGGTATACAAAAAATGTACACTTGCCTGTCGATTTGCAACTCTTTTCGTACTTGCAGCGACATGGCACGGTATTTGCTTTAAACAAATGGCGACGGCATCGGACGAATGCCGACGAAGCAAAAACTTTCAAGTCCAAAGCAAACACAAGGAGAAAGGCATGTACGGGAATACGATAATAAGCAAGACAGGAAAATCTTCAGGGAGGGTTCATAGATGGAATCTGTTCATGGCGCTGTTGCTTTTCTGCCTGTCATGCCCTCTGTTATCCATCGCTGAAGAAGCAAAACCTTTTGATTGCACCATGCCCGTCATTCTGAAACCTCTTTTGGAAGACATCCATGGAAAAAGTGATTTCAAAAATAACAAGACACCATGGCAGCATGTCAAATGCCCTCATGCCACCTACTATTTCGATGTGAAGACAGACAAACTCAAAGACAATGAACTGAAATGCGACATGATTGTAGAAGTTTCTTACGAATGTCCTTCTCGCCATGTGTTCAAGTTGTTTGTGAATGATGGTCTAGTCATGAGAATGGAACATACGGAGCCGTCTGGTGAAATACATGTCTATAAACAGACAATAATGGACAAACTCGACAAACTCCATTTCGATGACGAAAAATACACGCAACTGTCCAGAGAATGCAATCTGTCCATTTGCAAAGGCGAATGCCTGTGGCTGTTATTGCCAGATGGAAAGTATCAGGCGGATTTTGACGTTGAAGTCGCCATCAGCATGATGAAACTGGATTTCATCGGCGAGATGTCATTGTCCAGGGAGAATTTGATCTACAAATTCTGTTTTTGGGACAGATTCATGAAAAACGCCAGCATGCTGTATATAGGGGAAGAACGGTCTGCAAAACGCAAGATATTTCCGTTTCATGTAATCACCCGAACAAATGGAGACACAATGGAGGATTGCTGGATCGGCTCAGGCAGTGTCCATGACAAGGTCACGGATACAGGATTCGACGCACAATTCCACAAGAACATGGGAATCAGATTCTATACGTCAAATGAAAAGGACAACTTTGGAGATGCCGTTATCTGGGACGAGAAAGGAAAAGAAAATAAACGCTTGTCTAGCAAGAAATTCGAGGAAATGGTAATCAAATCCTTTACTCCTGTTCCAAAACAATAGCCATAGCCAAGAAATATTTTGATTCATAATAATATCAAGGAGCTGACACTATGCGTATAATTAAAATTGTTTTACTTTTGACTCTGGCATGCGTTTTACCGACTTTATACGGCCAGTCCCGCCTGACGGACGAAGAGATAGAGGAATTGCGGGAGGAGGAGAATCTTGATAAACTCCTGGAGTCGCCCCACAAGAATTTCGGGAAGATCAGCGGGCGTTTCCTGAACCGCAGGAACCGCGGTCTGGAGGATGCCGTGAAAGCCGTGGAGGCGCGTCTGAAGACAACGACGGACGGTCTGGACAAGGCCGCCCTGGCGTTGCTGCTGACGAGAGGCGAGACGGCCCTCATGACGAAGGCCGCGCTCGCCATGCGGGATCCATCGATGATGCGCGATCTGCCGCCCGTCCTGCTGCCCATGCTGTCCGACGCCTATGCGGCCCTGCCGGACGGCGCGGACGCGGACACGCTCCGCCAGAGTCTTGTACGCGAAACCAACCGCCTGCTGTTGGACGAAGGGGCGGCATATCTGAAGGATGAAGAAAAAGCGCAACTTGTCAAAAATTATCTCCATTCGCCCCGCAACCCGTTGAAGGGATGCCCTGTGGACAGGCTTGTCGCCATCTACCGCAACCTCGGCGTCGTGCAGGAGCTGGAGGACAAATGCAAGGCGGCCCCGCCGGACATCCCGCAGGAGGACGACCTTCTTCTGGCCATGCGGCTTGCGCGGGAGCTGAAAGGCTCCGCCGCGGCCCTCCCGTACGCCGACGAGATGCTCGAACGCAAGTCGTCGTCGGGCAAGCCGGATGACCTCTGGCTGCTGGGCCTGTGGGACGTCTATGCGGACGAGCCCGCCCATGCCTTGGAGACGCTGCCGCGCCACGCGGACCGCTGGCCGATGTGCCGTCTGATCCTGTTTGACGCAGCCTCCCGCATGGGACGCGGCGACAGGAAGTCGCGGGAGACGGAATGGCTGGCGCCCTACATGGACCATCTTGCACGGAAGGATGAAGCCGCGAAGACTCCCGAAGAGGCGCGCGGTCTCAAATACAAGAGAACCTTCGCGAGCGTCACGATTCTGGTCAACCGGAAGATTCACGAAGGCGTCATATACATGGGGCGGCGGACGGAGGAGCCCGCGTTGGAGAAGGACGAACGCAGCCGTGACTATTGGGAGATCATCGTGGCCATGGCCAGGGCCTACGCCGCCATGGGGATGCGGAAGGAGGCCGCCGAAGTCTATGGCCGCACGCTGCAATGCGACCACGTCCTGACCACTATCCAGGATGAGGCCCGGAGATTCATTGGAGAGGAATAGAGATATCGTCCAATTGGCTTGTTGTCAAAAACTGCCCCAAAATCAGAAAAATAGGAAACTACATATTAACCAAATTTATAGGACCAAAGAGTATGCTTCGTAAAATTCATTTCGTAATTATATGTTTTATATTTGGTTTTCTATTCCATTGTTTTGCCAATGAAACTGATACAGAAGGTCAGCATAAGCTATTTGAAATCAATAAAAAAATAGAAGAAAAACTCAACAACGGGGAACAATGCAATAACAATTATTTTAATGAGAATTTATTGCCATTGCTGAAGGAGGTAATTACCAGAGGACAGATATGGGAAGATGACAAGCCAGTGGATGATTTGCCATCCTTCCAATCCTTCCTGTCCAGTAGCATTGGTAATCACTCCAATCCCTATTTCACATACGCATGGTGGCGCTATATAAGAAGCGATCGGTTCAAGCAAGGAGGCACTGAATCCAGGCAGAAGACCTGCCATGTCATCTTGAAGATGCTGGATGATGATCTATCTCGCTACAGTAAGTTCCGCGAATATCTTTTCTCGATTCTTTTCATGTATTGTGGGAATAGTAAGTATTTCAATGAAGCGAATAGTAAGCTAGCTCAGCAGATTATCATGAAGCATAAAGATAAAGCATCAATCAGCCTTCTATTTTTTCTAGATAGAAAAGATTTGGACAAGGAGACGTTGGACTATGTTATGGAACAGGCTGCTTTTGCACCGAAAATCGCTAAGCCAGATCACCATACGGGTGCCCCTGACGATTCTGTCCTGATGTTCCTGAAAAACAGAATTCCTTTTATTTCTTTGGTTTTTCTTGCAAAAGACGGTGACCCGAAACATTTGGCAACCCTTCTTTCCCTGCTTCATAAAGATGGACGGTTCATTGATTTCAGGACTACTGACCGTCTCTTCCCATATCTTATATTTGTAAAAAAGCATGAGGTTGTCCTCATTCTTAAAGAATATTTAAAGGATGAGACTATTATAGATCAGGGAGATGATATCATGTATCGATATACTGGATACTGGCAGATTGCCGCATTTTCTCTATATATGCTGCTTGATGGATTTCCATTAGTGACATCAATGAATTGCGAGATGTCTCATCATGAAATAAATGCGGAGAGGCTAAAATGCCTTGATTGGCTTGAAAAACATCCATCATATCAATTCAGAGAAACCATTGACTGGGAAAGTTCAGATGATATTACAAGACGTATGCGACGTTGGATATTTGATAGATAAGTAATTCATATTATCTTCTTTATATATCCAGTTCATTGTACGGGGCATGCCCGCCGGCTGTTGCGGCGGGCGGCCCTCCAGCTGCTGGAACGCCTTGCGCCGCAGGCGGAAGCGGAGTACGAACGGCTTGTCCGCTCGCTGCCGGAACACACGGCGCGGATGACCGTCTCCATCGAGCAGCCGGCAAAGAAGAAATGAGGAGATGACAGTCGAGACGCACGCGGCACTTCCTTCCCGCAGGCGGGACGTACGCGGCACTTCCTTCCCGCAGGCGGGACGCACGCGGCACTTCCTTCCCGCAGTCGGGACGCATGCGGGACTTCCGTCACCATGGCTTGGCCTTCACCGTCCGCGGCTTGATGAAACGGTTCTGCCGCTTGATTTCACGCCATGTTCCAGGCGATGATGGAACGATTACATCCGGACCGGACGGTGTCGTTTTCGTTTCTTCGTGCCGTTTTTCCGTCGGTAGCGAGAGCAGTTCATCCAAATCTGTAACCGCTTGTTTTTCAGGAACGTCCTCTTGTTTTTCCGTTGGTTTCAACCGTTTTTCCAACACGTCAAGATTACGGCGGATGACGGCGGATGACGGTGACAACCGCAACGCCTCCTGCGTCAGCAGGATGGCGTCTTGAGGCGATTCATCGGCAATCAACGCCGCCCAATTCGCAAGCAATGCGGCACGACGTGGCGATTTCAGCGGCAGTTCCGCCAATTCGGAACGGATTTTTTCCGCATGCTCGCGTTTTTCCGCGGCCGTTCCGTCCAATGGCGACGCATGGACCGTCATCACTGCCAACAACGCCACCATCAGCAATTTCGGCGACGGTGTCCGCAAGGCCAGCAGGAACAATCCAGCCGCCAAAATGCAGTAAACAAAGCCATGCCCTTCCGTCTTCTGTTCCGTTGAAAATGATTCGTCAAACACATGGGAAAATGGAGCGGAACTCATTGCCGCGCAAGAATCTATCTGTTCTTGATTCGCCTGCGTCAATGCCGTTTCGCCTGTATCCGGATCATGCATCCAGACCTCTCCAAGCGGAATCGGCTGTGGTGCGCCAAGTCCGACGCAACGCCACACCAACGGAATCGTCCGCCCTTCCCAATAATCCATGCCACCGCCTTGTATCTCACCATCTGACAACAAGATAGCAACAGCAAAACTTTCTGGTTCCGCCATTGCGACCGTTTCCGCAAGTTTCAAAGCTTCAGCAGGATCGGAGCCTGGCAAATCCTCCAACGACGGCGCCAATTGCGACAACGCGTCACGAAAAGCCTCACGATCCTCCGTCGGCGGCAAATCAAGAAACGCCGATCCGGCAAACGAAACCAACGCGACAGGGCCATCGGTTATTTCCTCAAGCATCTTGTTTGCAAGGTCTTTCGCACGTTGGAGCCGCGTCGCGCCATGATCGTCCGCCAGCATGCTTCGCGAACAGTCCACGACAAATACATGGACACGTTGTGTCTGCGGCGCCGTTTCATTCGATCTATTCGTAATCGCAAGATACGCCGTCAGGCAGATTCCCGCCACGACGCATGCCAGATCAACGGAAAACGACAGCTTGAAAAAACGTCGCCTTTTTCCGCCGATGGCAACCGCCAGCAGCAACGCCAACACCGTGGCTATGGCCCAGAATACAAACTTCATTCATTTTTTCCCATTTTTTCTTCCTTTTTCATTTGGGAATTGTCATAATACAATGTAAGTTGATAATGTGACAAATCAAATGCATCTATTCAACCACAAAGAAGAAAGGTCTCACCTATGAAAATGAAAGTCGTTCAATGCTGGGATGACGGTGTCGTGACGGACATCCGCCTGACGGAAATCCTCCGCAAATACAACGCGAAGGCGACGTTCAATCTGAATCCCGGCCTCATGAAGGCGGAACGCCAGCCCTGCGGTTGGCGCCATGGCAAAAACTATGACTGGAGCCACAAGGGCTTCTACGGCGGCAAGGTCGGCATCGATGAAATGACCGAAATCTACGCGGGCTTCGAAGTCGCCACCCATAACTGGCGGCATGAAAACGCGGGGCAAGTTCCGGACGATGTTTTCATCAAATCCGCGACAGATACGCGCAAGTTCCTGGAAGACAAGTTCCAACGGGAATGCCGCGGCTATGCGTGGCCGTGCGGCCTCTATACGCCGACGACCATGGCCCTGCTCCATGAAGCGGGCTTCGCCTACGGCCGTACGACGAAAAACGTCGCCGATGTGACAAAATACGACGATCCCATGGCCCTTCATTCGAACTGCCATTTCCAGGATCCGCAGTTCTGGGCGAAATACGACGCCGCCAAAGCCACGGGCGTTTTCTATTTCTGGGGCCACAGCTATGAAAATTTCGAATACGACGGCCTGTGGGGACAGCTGGAAGAGAAAATCAAAATCATCACGGAAGATCCCGACACCGAATGGGCCAATGTCATTGACATCGTGAAATAACAGAGCTATATTTGCATTTGGACATGTTTCAATCATAGACAACACAAGGAGGAATATCCTATGGCGAAAATCGATAATGGCAGCGTCTGCCTGAACCATCCCAACGTCCCCGCCGTCGCGCGTTGCGCGGTCTGCCGCAAACCCATCTGCGCGGATTGCATCGTCAAGAAAGACGGCGTCGTCTATTGCTCCACGAAATGCCGTGACGACGCCATCCGCACGGGCGCCATGGTCGAAGGCGTTCAGGAGAGCAAGAAAAGATCAAGCTCCAACCGCATGATCATGAATCTTATCAAACTGATCATCCTTCTGGCTCTGATCGCTGGCGGCTGGTTCGCGTACAACAAGATGAAGGACGATCCGGAAGGCAAGAAGCTTCTGAAGAACGTCACGAAGGAAGTCAAGAAGGCCGGCCAGAAGGTCGAACAGACCGTTGACCAAGGCAAGCAAGCCGTCAAGGAAAAAGGCGACGGCCTCATCAAAGACTCCAAATACAAGAAAGAACGCGAATCTTGGGTGAAATGATTAATGCTTAATGCATAATATTCTCATCTATTGATTTAATTATTTATAAAAACGCATCCTATCCAAAAGCAGGATGCGTTTTTTTATGTTTTGTGCTGCAGTGGCTGATGATCAAATTCTATTCAATACAGATTTATTCCGACTGGCATAGAAACATTGCCAAATGATAATGTTTTGGCAAAAAGACGGCAAACTCTTCCATACATATTATTGTTGTTTACTAATAACACAATTCAAGCAACGTGTTATGAACATAACCACGAAACAGCAAGGGAACAAAATGGAAGACAAGGAAAACAGGAGATACAGCTCGGAAGGACGCTGGTGGCTATATGGGAGTATTCTGTATTTACTTACTGGTATTTTTTCATTAGCCTACGCCTTGCTGGCACATTGGAGCGGAGACTTCTGGAAATGCACTTATCTGGTCGGTGGCTTCATATCATTTTCAGCTTTTGCGCTCCTTCCGTTGCTGCTTCCCTTGTGCATTTGGGTATTTGCGCACAGAAAGGTGGATTCCAGTCCAAAGTTCAGATTGTCCATCGCCATGTTGTCCGCCATCCTGGCATTTATGATTCACCTGTTTCTGACAGTTGATCTGTTTCTGTTGCACTTTTTCGGATATCACATCAATGGACTTGTCGTGAATCTGCTTCTGACGCCTGGCGGTTTTGAATCCATGGGGCTCGATTGGCATTCCCTGCTTCCAGGGGGGTGCATGATCGTCTTGCTCGTGGCACTGGAAATTCTGCTAGCCTGGTGGTGTCTGACAGAAAACAAAGCAGAAAAAGCTGCCAACAAATTGATGAGACATTCTCCATTGGCATGGATTGCCATGGCAACGTTCGCCATCTGCTTTATTGCGACTCTTGGTTGCGGCGGCGTGGCATCCTTCAAGGCGTATGTCCCTGTCATGGAATCCATGGATACATACCCGCTTTTCCCTAATATCCGCATGAGGCACTTCCTTCGCGCCATAGGAATGAAAGAAAACACAAACAGGGAGTTCGCACTTCAAGGCGAAAAACGAAACACGTCGCTGAACTATCCGTCGGCACCGATTACAAGAAAAGCTCATGAGAAGACGAACATCGTCTGGCTGGTGGCGGAATCTTTGCGAGCCGACATGCTGACGTCGGAAATCATGCCGAATGCTTGGCGAATGGCGTCAAGGGGATGGAGATTTCCGCTCCATTTCAGCGGAGGGAATGGCACTCGTCCAGGCATGTTCAGCATGTTTTATGGATTATACGCAAACAATTGGAACGCCTTCCTGCGTTCCTCAAGATCCCCTCTTGTTCTGGACTGGTTCAAGGAAGACGGAGCCGCTTTCCTGTGCCAAACATCGGCAAAGTTCACGTATCCGGAATTCGACAGGACAATTTTCTCTGGCGTCAAGCCAGAGGATATGAAAGAATACGGCAAGGGAAAGGCATGGGAACGGGACATCGACAATGCCAATGCCGCCGCGGATTTCATCCGTCGGCAGAAAGGAGAATCCCCCTTCTTCCTGTTCTGTTTTTTTGAATGCACGCACGCCCC
>JAEEGK010027313.1_pt1 | contig 11537 bp, 7 predicted proteins | sample 8958771 | NCBI WGS metagenome assembly JAEEGK01 (sample SAMN16246547, study PRJNA631951) | gut metagenome | biome: gut microbiome; feature: rumen; material: SC-attached | host: Bos | place: Iran: Karaj | collected 2018-10 | reverse complement strand
ACAAGCTTCCACTTGCGGCTGACGGACTTCGGGTTTACCGTAATAGTCTTCATGTAAATCCTCTAGTTAAGATTTCCGGGACAACCCTTGCCCCGTGAAAGTGGAACAAATATAGATGGATTTGGGCCGCTCTGCAAGGGTAAAAAAGTTGCATTATTGCAGAAAAGTCTATATTTTAGGCACTTTCAACTCTATCAATTAGCATAATTAATACAATTAACATATACTTATTGAACAAAAAAAAAACAAATTGACGCCAACTTACATCATTTCTACTTTTTCATTACGCCTTTTGCAGCCCCCGCGCCGATGAACAAAAAGGAAAAAATATTTCTAAAAACCATAGGATTATGTTTTACACTATTCCTGTGCTGCGCGTGCAGCAACAGCGAATTTGATCCTGCAAGGGACGACTCGAACGAATCCCTTTTATGTGTTTATGATTCCCTAAAAAACGCCCCCCCCACTATTGAAAAAGAAATTTTTCCAAACGAAGTAGAACCATATTTCGTCAACGCCGAGACTAATTCCTCCAACACGACAACCGAGCAACCGCTGTCCCAATTTCTCATTCCAGATGCAGGTTTCACGAATTCATTTACAATATCCCCCCCTATCACACAAGGAGTTGTCCGCTGCACTTTTGACGGATCTGAACCGGATTCAAGCACCCAGACCTTTTCAAAGGCTCGGTCGATTGATTCAACGACCGTCGTTCGCTGCACAGAATTCATCAATGGCAAAGCCGCAAGAAAGCAGTCTGAAACTTACTTTATCAACGAAAAAATAAACATGCCGGTCGTGTCTATTAGCGTAGCCCCAATTTACGTACAAAAATACCTCGACGGTAAGCCCTGCCTACCTGAACCTTGCGATAACGGTAAATTTTGGGAAGACATCGAATACCCAGCACACGTAGAATATTTTGCAGAAGGAAGCTCCTCAAAAACGAAATCTTTTGAAATAGATGCCGGAATTTCAATTTCAGGAAATTACAGCAGAAATCAACAAAAAAAATCTGTCGCCATCGTAATGAGAAAACAGTACCAATCTGGAAGAATTCATTATCCCTTATTCGATACACGGCCAGAAAAAAACACATTTAAGTCATTCGTCCTACGCAATAACGGGAACCGCTTTGTCAGCGATTACATAGCCGATCCAATGGCGACAAGCCTTCTGGAAGGAACTAACGTCGATTACCAAAGATCCAGACAAGTCATTGTCTTCTATAATGGAGACTACCGCGGTATTTACGACATGCGCGAAAAACTGAACGAGCACTTCGTACAAACCAACTATAACATCGACCATGACAACGTTGATTTTCTCAAAATTTCGTACAACGAAGTTGATGTAAAAAACGGCACGTCCAACGATTACCTAAATCTCATGCAGTTTATTAAAAGCGCAAACTTCATAGACGACAACACGGCATACCAAACTGTTTCTAAAAAAATCGACATGCCAAACTTCATGGAATACATCGCCGCTGAAATTTATTATGCCAACGATGATTGGCCACATAATAACGTCCGGGCATGGAAAAGCGGTAATTCCCCATGGAAATTCATCGCCTTCGACATAGACCATGGCTTTGACTGGACAGCAAAGGTGAACGGTTTTACAGGAAACACAAACATGATTGACTGGACAATTAGCGGGGGAAAACCCAATACCAGCTGTTCGGACGGCGGGGATTATATCTGTTTCCCGAACATATTCGCCAAACTTATTAAAAACTCCGACTTTAAGCAGGCATTCATTAACCGAGCCGCTTATTTATATTCAACATTTATCAATAGCACCAAAATATTTCAACAAATTGACTATATAAACAGCACCATCGAAAAGGCTCAAATCACAAGAGATCAAAAAAGATACAACAGGTACAATTACAAAAACGCATGTAATGATGGATTCGATGAATATGGCATCTGCTTAAAAGCATGGTCTTACATCCGCGACAAGACTGTAAGAGCCGAATTTAAAGAGGTCTTTGAGCTGAATGACGAAGTCCCCATTACCATAGAAGTAAAAGGTAACGGAATTTTAAAACTTGACAACTTCAGTATCAAACAAAGCAAAGAATACAATTGGAATGTTTTCAAGCATCATCCTATGAAATTAAGCGTGGAATGTCCAAATGGTTCATCATTCATTGCATGGGAAAATGGAAAGACCGATCCCAGCCGAATAGTTGATCCTGTCAAAAACGCAATATACATAGCAGAATGCCAATAGACATTCCTCAAAAGCAATCACGAGGTTCCACATTCGCCGACAACAACCGCTCAACGAGGTGACAAATAGTCAATACGAGAGTGAAAAAAAAATTGACAAACTTCGCAGAAAAAAAATATTTTTTATTTACGCAATCCTTACATTCGATAAAGTGCCTAAAAATGAACAAAAATTACAAAATCTGCTGGATTATATTCTCTCTACTTTGCGCATGCAGCAATAGTGAATTATATACTACAGAAGATTTTTCGACCGAGGCAATCTCTTTAATCAACGATTCCTTAGAAAACGCCTCCATTGAAGAGGAAACCTCCACCACCGGAGCAACAACCGACTCAAGCAAAATCAAGAAAGATTCTTCCAGTACAAAAAAAGACTCTACAAACGTCAAGAAAGATCCTTCCAGCACAAAAAAAGGCTCTGCAAACGTCAAGAAAGATTCCTCCAGCGTAAAAAAGGACTCTGCAAACGTCAAGAAAGATTCCTCTAGCGTAAAAAAGGACTCTGCAAACGTCAAGAAGGATTCCTCTAGCGTAAAAAAGGATTCTACAAGCGTCAAGAAAGATTCCACCAACGTAATAAGCGAACGAATTACGTTCACACAGCTACTCCCAGATGCAGGTTTCAAAGAACCATTTACGCTATCCCCTCCAATGGCATTCGGCATTGTCCGATGCACTTTTGACGGATCTGAACCAGATTCAACCACACCGGCATTTTCAGAAGCCCAGTCGATTGATTCATCCACCGTTGTTCGTTGCGCAGAATTCATCAATGGCCATGTTGCAAGAAAACAATCGGAAACATATTTTATCAATGAAGAAATCAACATGCCTGTCGTGTCCATTAGCGTAGCCCCGATTTATGTAAAAGACTACCTCGATGGAAAGCCCTGCAAGCCAGACCCATGCGAAAATGCTAAATTTTGGGAAGACGTCGAATATCCAGCACACGTAGAATATTTTGCTGAAGGAAGTTCCTCAAAGGCGAAATCTTTTGAAATAGACGCCGGGATTTCAATTTCAGGAAATTACAGCAGAAATCAGCAAAAAAAATCTGTTGCCATCGTAATGAGAAAACAATACCAATCCGGAAGAATTTGTTATCCCTTATTCGATACACGACCGGAAAAAAATACCTTTAAGTCATTCATCCTACGCAATAACGGGAACCGTTTTGTATCCGATTATATCGAAGACGCCATGGCGACAAGCCTTCTCGAAGGGACAAATGTCGATTACCAAAGATCTAGACAAGTCATTGTCTTTTATAATGGAGACTATCGCGGCATTTATGACATGCGCGAAAAACTGAACGAACACTTCGTAGAAACCAACTATAACATCGACCACAATTACATTGATTTCATCAAGATATCGCACAACGAAATCAGTGTACAAAACGGCACAGCCAATGATTACTTAGATCTTATGCGATTTATTGAAAGCGCGAACTTCATAGACGACAATACAGCATACGAATCTGTTTCTAAAAAAATCGACATACCAAACTTTATGGAATACATCGCCGCCGAAATTTATTACGCCAACGATGATTGGCCGCAAAATAACGTTCGAGCATGGAAAAGCGGCAATTCCCCGTGGAAATTCGTAGCCTTCGACATAGACCAAGGATTTGACTGGGCTGGAAGAATGGCCGGTTGGACGGAAAACACAAACATGATTGACTGGACGATCAGCGGAGGAAGCTCCAATTCAATCTGCTCGGAAGGCGGAGATTACATCTGTTTCCCGAACATATTCGCCAAACTTATTCAAAATTCTGATTTCAAGCAAAGATTCATCAATCGTGCGTCTTACCTATATTCAACATTTATCAATGGCGAAAAAGTAGCGCAACAAATAGACGTCATAAACAAATCAATCGATCCAGCGCAAATTACAAGGGATATTAAACTATACGACAGAAATAGTCCCCAAAACTCTTGTGGGACACACTTTGAAACAGACGGCAGTTGTTTGAGAACATGGTCTTACAATCGTGACAAGACCGTAAGAACCGAATTTAAGGAAGCATTTGACCTGAATGACGAAGTTCCTATTACTATAGAAGTAAAAGGCAACGGAATATTAAAATTGGATGATTTCGACATCAAACAAAGCCAAGAATACAAATGGGATGTCTTTGAGCATCATCCCATGAGATTGAGCGTAGAATGTCCTACAGCATTCATAGCATGGGAAGACGGTTCAACCGATCCCAGCCGAATAGTTGATCCTGTCAAAAACGCAATATACATAGCAGAATGCCAATAGGCTTTCCTCAAAAGCAACGACAAGGGTCCACGTTCGCCGACAATAACGATTCAACGAGGTGATAAACGGCCAATACGAGAGCGAAGAAAAAAAATTATTTTTTATTTACGCAATCCTTATGTTCAAAAAAAACTAAAAATGAGCAAAAAATACATAGTCTGCTGGATCTTATTCGCTCTACTTTGCGCATGTAGCAATAGTGAATTCTATGCTACAGAAGATTTTTCGACCGAGGCAAACTCTTTCGTCCACGATTCCTTAGAAAACGCCTCCATTGAAGAGAAATCCTCCACCATCGGAGCAACAACAGACTCTACCTATGTTAAAAATGATTCCGCAAACGTCAACAACGATTCCGTTGATGTAAAAAACGACTCCACAAACATTAAGGATTCCCTCAACAAAATAATTGCGCAAGCCGCATCCCGGGCGCTGATTCCAGATGCAGGTTTCAAAAAGCCATTTACACTATCACCCCCGCCAACACAAGGCATCGTCCAATGTACCTTTGACGGTTCTGAACCCGATTCAACCACACCGGCATTTTCAGAAGCCCGGTTGATAGATACAACTACAGTCGTCCGCTGTTACGAATTCATAGGCGGAATGCTAGCAAAGCAACAAACCGAGACCTACTTCGTCAACGAAAAAATCAATATGCCCGTTGTATCTATCAGCGTAGACCCGTATTATGTAAAAGAATACCTCAACGCCAGCCCATGCCTGCCAAACCCTTGCAAAAAAGCCAAGTTTTGGGAAGATGTTGAATATCCGGCACACGTGGAATATTTTGCCAACGGAAGTTCCTCGAAAGAGAAAGCTTTTGAAATAAACGCAGGGCTTTCAATTGCCGGAAACTACAGCAGAAATTTTGAAAAAAAATCCGTTGAAATAAGAATGAGGAAAGAATATCAATCTGGAAAAATACATTATCCTCTATTTGAAACACGGCCGGAAAAAAGCGCATTCAAAGGATTCAAATTACGCAACAACGGAAATCGCTTTGAAAGAGATCTTTATGAAGATGCTTTGGCAACAAGCCTTCTTGAAGGAACAAATGTAGACTATCAACGCTCTAGACAGGTTATTGTATTTTACAATGGTAAATATCAAGGAATCTTTGGCATGCAAGAAAAGCTCAATGAGCATTTCATAGAAACCAATTATGGAATAGACAACAACAATGTTGACTTCATCAAAATTATAAATGATAGCATATATCTAAAAAACGGCTCTTTGGACGATTATCTTAACACAATACAATTTATTGACAAATCAAACTTTAAAGACGACAGTGCGGCATATCAGTCTGTTGCCAAAATGATTGACATTCCAAACTATCTGGAATATATAGCCGCAGAAATTTTTTATTTCAACAACGATTGGCCTCAAAATAATGTGAGAGCATGGAAAAGTGGAAATTCCCCATGGAAATTCATAGCTTACGACATAGACAATGGTTTCGACTTTTTACCTAAACTCGCCGAGTTTACGGAAAATACAAATATGATTGAGTGGATACTCGGAGGAGGGCGACCAAATTTACCATGTTCCGGCGGGAACAACTACAAATGTTTTGGAAACATTTTTATAAAACTTATCCAAAATTCCGATTTCAAGCAAAAGTTCATCAATCGCGCATCTTACCTGTATTCAACATTTATCAATGGCAAAAAAGTAGCGCAACAAATAGACCTCATAAATAAATCAATCGACCCAGCGCAAATTACAAGAGATTTAGAACTATACACAAGAAATAGTCATAAAAACTCTTGCGGGACATACTTTGAAACAGACGGCAGTTGTTTAAGAACATGGTCCTATAATCGTGACATAACAGTACGAAACGATTTTAAAGAAGCATTTGACCTGAATGACGAAGTTCCCATTACTATAGAAGTAAAAGGCAACGGAATATTAAAATTGGATGATTTCGACATTAAACAAAGCCAAGAATACAAATGGGATGTCTTTGAACATCATCCCATGAAATTGAGCGTAGAATGCCCTACAGCATTCATAGCATGGGAAGACGGTTCAACCGATCCAAACCGGATAATAGACCCTATCCGAGATTCAATATATACAGCAGAATGCCAATAACCGGCTAGTCATCACGGTCTCTTCTCGTTCTTGTGCATCGACGCAAGCGCATTTGAACGGCGGCGGGCAGTTTCCTGCAAATTCACGGATTCGTCGTACTCGTCCACGATTTCGCGACCGAGGATTTCTTCGAGCACGTCCTCCAAGCTCACGATACCCGCGATAGCGCCCCACTCATCCACGACACCCACCATATGACCTCGCTGCTTGAGGAAGCGGAGCAGGAGTTTGTCGAGCGTCAGGCTGTCAGGCACAAGAAGCAGGGGCCGCATCATCTGGCGGAGCTTGATGTCACGTTTGCCTTCCGCAAGCTTGTTGTACGCATCACGGCGGAGCACGATTCCCACCCAGTCATCCTTCTTTTCGCCATGGAGCGGAACACGGGAGAACGGCCAGTTTCCACGTTCATCCACAGTCTCGCCAATCGTCTTGTCGGCTGGTAGCGAGAACACGACCTGGCGCGGAGTCATCACCTTGCGCACGGCAACGGATTTCAGGGCGAGAATGTTCTTGATAACTAGCGCCTGCTGGCGGTCAATGACATCTTCGCGGAGCCCGAGGTTCACAAGACTATTGATGTCTTCCACGCTGACGTCCTTCTTAGTTTCGTCCTCGCGGGTCCAGCGCTTAGTGAGTGTAAGACAAAGCCAAATAATTCCAGTACAACTCAAAATCTTAGTGATGTAGTAGAACGGCACAGCCACCAGCGGGGCCGCAATCTTTGCCTGTTTCACGCCGAGCGTTTTCGGCGTGATTTCGCCAAAGAGCAGAATCAATATGGTAAGGATGACGGGCAGCGCCATTGCGCCCATGGGCGAGAGTCTCTTCACAGCAAGAGCCGTAGCGAGCGATGCGCCCACGGTGTTCGCTACGGTGTTCACCACCAGCACAGAAGCGATATAGCGGTCGATGTTCTCCTTGACATGCGCAAGGTACCTCGCCGTGAATCTCTTGTGCCGCCGGAGCGATTCCACTGTAGAAGGAGGCACGCTGTAAAAAGAGGCTTCGGTCACCGAGCAGAAAGCCGAAATGGCAAGGCACCCCAAGACAGTCATTACTATCGCAAACATATCAACCTCGATGCTCCCGGCTACTCAAAATCGAAACGCTGCGGTTCGATGGCCCAGAACTGCGTCCGGCCGATTCCGTCCACAAAGTCAAGCCAGGCGGAAACGCCTGTTGCGGGGAGAATCCTAGACTTTTCCGTGTTGACAAAGATGACTTCGATGTTGGTACCCTCGCCGATACCGGCAAGACGCTTAGCTTCTGCGATTGCGGCATCAATGCCGCCTAGTTTGTGCACTAGACCGTACTCAAGAGCCTTCCATCCCATGAACACCCGGCCACCACCATAAAGGGAGTCGATTTCAGCCTTGGGCTTGCCAATGGCCTCGGACACGACACCAACAAAGCGGTCGTAAAAATCATCCATATATTCTTGAAGGGCTGCTCTTTCCTCGTCCGTCCATGGACGGTTGAAGGATTCCGCATCAGAGTACTTGTGCGTCTTTACCGTCTCGGCCTTGAGTCCGAGTTTGTCAAGAAGGCCGGATGCATCGACCTTGCCGCCGTAAATGCCTATGCTACCCACAATGGAATACGGTTCGGCAATAATCGTTTCGGCACCGCAAGCAATGTAGTAACCACCCGAAGCGCCCATATTGCCGATGCTTGCAACCACCGGGATACCCTGTTCACGGACAAACTTGACTGCCGCCCAAATCTTGTCGGAAGCAAGAGCGCTTCCGCCAGGCGACGAGACTCTCAAGACAAGAGCCTCCGCCCCACTGCTGGGGAGAGCCCTCAACGCGTCCAGTACGGACTTTTCCATACGTCCATCTATCGACCCGTCAATATTCAGGAGGGCAATATGGCGGCGCCAACCCCAGTCTTCAAGGAACAATTTCTTGTCCGATGGTTTCCATGTCTTGTAACGGGCCATGGGAACATCTATATCAAAAAACTGCTTGAGCGCATACGACGGGACCTGATCAAGATAGAGAAGCGTATCGGCAAAACCGTTCTGCACAGCACTCTTTGCCGTCAGAAGCGGAACACCGGCCAAGGAATCTATAGCGCGTTTCGCATCGTCAGGATGTACCCCGCGACGAGCAAAGCGTTCTGCCACTGCGGTCGTTATGGCGCTCCAGTAATCGTTATAAAGCTCTTCCCTGTTCGCACGAGCTTCCGCCGACATAGAATCGGCCGTGTATGGTTCCACAGCCGACTTGTAGGCGCCATGACGCAGGAATTCCACCTTCACGCCGAGCTTGTCGAAAAGGCCCTTGTAATATAGCGAAGACCCGCCCAACCCGCGCCAAGAGAAGTGCGCAGAGGGTTCCACGACAATGCGATTGCACGATAGAGCCGCAAGTATAACAGAGGGGCGCAAGTCGTCGACATAGGCAATGACCTTGGAACCCCGAGCAAGAAGTTTTTCTACGTAGCGCTTGATTTCCATCGATATGGCGACACCGCCACGATACCCGGAAAAATCAAGGATCACGATTCCCGCACCAGGATCGTGCAGCAAATGTTCGAAATGGTTACGAACCGTATGGATGCCCATGGTGCGAGAGCCCAAAAAGACAAAGTCGCTTTCGACCTCGCCCACTTCCTTATCCAGCGGGACGCGGTATATCTGAGCCGAAGTCGTCGCACGCGGATTCTTTGCCGCATGATAGCCCCATGCACCGCGCTTTATCATATAATCGTCGAAGAACGTGACCGCAGCGGTATTGTGGCCTCCCAGCGAAGTAGACAAGGTAAGCGTATACTCGCGGGTATCGTCATGGAGCGGCATCTTGAACCCGACACGGGTACCGTAAAGCTCCAGTTCGAAAAGCAAGCGGTGTCTCTTGAAATTCTCGACATCGTAACTCACGCTGAACAGGCTTCCCAAACGCACCGTTGCGCCTAAGTCATGGATCTTCTTCTGCTCTTCGGGTCCACCCTGCAAGAGATTCCGCCCGGTATACCCCAGCGAAACAAAATCCATCGGGCGAACAATCGCACCGGCAGTAAAAAGCCATTCCGTCCCGTTGAAGGCGGCGCTGCGTAAGGCCTCGACTCGAGTTCCAAGGAAAATGGACCGTGCCAACCATTCCGAGCCATGGTTCAAGCTCCAACGGGACTCGTCAAAGCCCTTGCCATCGCGGCTGTAAGAAAATCCCGCCGCCAAGTGATCCAGGTTTCCACCAATACGGAACGTGGAAATGCCGTCGTCAAACTGGTAATCGGTCAAGGCTCCCCAAGAATCAAATGCAGGAATGGCTGCGGGGTTCCCGAAAATGCCATGTCCACCATCAAGCGAGGCGAATTCGGATTCGCCCGGCAAGTAGGCAAAGCAGAATGCCGAAAGCATGAAAAAGGGTAATAAAAATCGCTTCATAATCCGTCTTGTTTACTAGAAGAAGAATGTCGCCACGCCAAATGCGGTTAAGGCTCCGGCTATTCCGTAATACACGCCACGGAGCGTCTGGCGGCGGTCAATGCTGCGTTCCGCTGCATCGCGGTCCTTTTGTGTGCGGACGGCAAGATTGTTGTAATCGTCAGCACGGTCGGAGGCCATCTTGTTTTCAAGCAGGCCAGCACCCAGGAAACCAGCAGCGGCAACAAATGCAGATACACGGGCATAGCCACGCCATGTCCAGCCTTCCTTCACCTGTTCGGTCGCCTCGGCCAGCGCCACCAAGGTCACATCCATTTCTCGATTTTCACGGGCCTTGAGCACCAATGGAATATTCTGCGTTTCGTACCCATCCAAATTTACGGTTACCGTCAGAGACTCCGGGACAACCTGTACAAAATGGGCGGGAGACTCTAGCGTCTGCGGTTGCGATGAAATCTTCACCGAAGCCTGTTCGGGAACGGTGTTCACCAGCAACGATCCGAACATGCCCATCTGGATTTTCTTGAGCGTGTTCGCAGCGGCCTTCAGTTCGCCAAGGCGCGACATCATGGCGGCGGCGTCCTCTTTTTCCCGCATGGTCCTGTGCATATCAACATCATACTGATTTTTTCGCGCCTCGTAAACGGAATCCGATTCATCGTCGGCCTTCGGCGCAAGAGGTGGCAGAGAGTCCTCGATGGAAGCCATTTTCACCTGGAGGGAATCCTCGAGCACCTTGGCGCTCGTCTCAACCAGTTCAATCCGCCTAGTATATTCCCCATAGTCCTCGCTGTCTTCAGTCGTGAGCTTTGCCAAATCGGGAACCGGAGCCCCCTCCGCCGAAAAGCACAAGACAGTTGAAACAAGAATTCCAGCAATAATGTTAATCCACATAGGCGAGTTCCTCTTTAAGTCCTATAAAACTAATAAATTCTACCATTTTCACCCCATACCTCCAAACACAGGGCCATCCTTTTTTGTTACCTTTACATCCAAGGCATCTTCCCCAAGGAATCTCCTTAGGAGCAAATGAAATATCCAAACGGAATTTTTTATGGCATCAACAAAGAAAAAAGAAGAAACGGACCTTTCCGAGCTTTTGAATGACCTAATAAAAAACTGGAATATTATGCTCCCGTGCATAATGCTTGCGGGAATCATTGGCGTATTTGTCGCCTTATGGATTCGTCCAGTATATCAAGTAGACGCCCTGTTACAGATTGAATCGAAAGATAATAAGGGTGCCGGCATGATGGCCGGCCTGGGCAGTCTTTTTGCCACGACGAGCCCTGCCGAAACCGAAATCGAACTCATCAACAGCCGCCAAATTATCGGTGACGCCGTAGAAAAGATGCGGCTCCAATATATCGCGACCCCCACCAGCCGACTCAACCGGCTTCTGCACCGCGAAGGGAGAATGGACATCAACCTGTTCGAAATTCCCTGGGATAAGCTTCCCGAAGAAGAGGAAGACACCCCCTGGATTGCCGCGGCAAAGGACGACAGCACGGAATTCGTCCTTT
>JAEEGK010027312.1_pt1 | contig 11538 bp, 14 predicted proteins | sample 8958771 | NCBI WGS metagenome assembly JAEEGK01 (sample SAMN16246547, study PRJNA631951) | gut metagenome | biome: gut microbiome; feature: rumen; material: SC-attached | host: Bos | place: Iran: Karaj | collected 2018-10 | reverse complement strand
AAATCGAGTCCCCACAACTCCGTGGCACCTCTATCCGCAAGGTACTTAAGCGAATGACCGCTGCCGCAGCATATTTCAAGGACTTTCTTGCCTGCTACATCCGCAAAAAAATGAAGGTCTTCTTCCGTTACGAATTTGACTCCGTATTTGGGCAAAGCAGTCGTACCAAACCATAGGTCGGCATGATCGTCCCAGTATTGTTTGTTTTTTGCTATTATTTGTTCTTCCACAATCTGTACCCCCAATGTTTCACTCTCTTTATAAAGGTGAGTTCTTTCACTAAACCATAATCCTGATACTTACAGTTTCTTTCCCTGCAATATCATAGAAAGCGGGAAGCCGCTTCGGTCTATGGCAGCAAAACCTCCGCTGATATCATAATCAAACTCTTTAAGTCCCGTGATTACGATTCCGTTATCACACATTCCGGACATGATTTCCGACATCGAATGGGTATAATCGGTAAATGTCTTGGAATGATAGCTTTTCTGTGTAATGTAATACATGCCTCCGTTGCCGGTCCATTCATGTTCAAAGTAAGAGAAATGGCATTCCTTCCTGTGTTCCGGCTCAAACTCCGCATCGCCTTCCGTTGCAAGCATATTGGTACAGGGATGCTGTTCATTAATCACTATCACGGCACCGGGCTTCATGCATTTTGCCACAATCTCAAAAAAGCGCTTCAAATCGTCAAACCAGCAAAGTGCTCCAATTGTAATAATCACAACGTCAAACTGTTTCTCATGGCGCTCATCAATATCATAGATATTTACGGCTTCAAATGTACACGGCAGGTTTAATTCTTTTGCCTTCTCATTGGCGAAAGCAACCTGGTTTTCGGCAATATCAAAGCCTATTCCTTTTGCGGCTTTTCCGCTTTTGACCAAAGAAAGCAACTCTCTGCCGTTATTACAGCAGAATTGCCCGATTGTCTTGCCTTCCGTATCGATACCACGCAGAATATCGACCATTTCTTTTTCAAAGAACGGGTAATCTTCTTTTTCTATCCGCTCCGTTATATCGGCACCCCAGGACGCGTCTCTGTTGTCAAACGCTTCTTCCCATGCCGCTTTATTTCCCTCAATGTACTTTTCCATAGTTTCTCCTTTCATTTCCGTCCACTCCGGCTATTGAAAGCCGGATATGCCGTCTTTAATATGCATAGAACTCCTGCTCGTCCCCGCAAAAAACATTCATATCAATGAATCGCTCCGTTCCGGAATAGCCTGACAGCACATGTCTGTTGGAATATTGCCAAAAAGTCCAATGAATCCATTTTTTCTCCTATTTGTCTCTTGCTTTTGCCTTATTACAGACAATTATAATCTATTTACCTCGCAAAAACACCCAAAATAATGTGATATTTTTTTAAGGTTTCCGGGCAAAATAAAACAGCAGGGCTTTATGTCTTGCCCTGCTGCTCTGCTTTTTGTATTAATATTACTTGTTTCCGCTTCTGCTGATTTCCAGAATCTCATGCAGAATATTCTCCGTGACAGCCATGTCCTTCCTGCAATCGTCGCTGGTTTCTATGCTGGACTGGGAAGATGCGGCAACTTCTTCGGAGGTAGCCGAAAGGTTGCTGATAGCATCCATAACTGCAGTATTGGCTTGTACGCAGGCATCAACGTTGTCCGAGATTGTGGTAGCCCTTGAAGTAAGGTCTGAAACTTCTTCAAGAATGACTTCGAACTTCTCCCCGGTCTTAGCGATAATTTCACCCTGCTCGTTGGCGGATTCAACGCTTTTATCCATATTCTTTGACGCTATATCAACCTTCTCGATAAGGTTATCGATGGTGGAAGCGATTTGCTCGGCGGATGTTTTTGTATTCTCGGAAAGCTGGCGGATTTCTTCCGCTACAACCGCGAAGCCCTTTCCTGCTTCTCCCGCTCTGGCCGCTTCAATGGAAGCGTTTAATGCAAGGAGGTTTGTCTGACCGGAAATAGCCAGGATTGCGTCTACGATATCTTTTACCGTACCGGCGGACTTTTGTAAGTTCATGGTCATCTCGGCAGTCTCTTTGTTGATAACGGAAGATTCTTTGGCCTTTGAGGTGAGTTCTTTTACCAAAGCATTGCCTTCCTTTATGTTATCGGTAACCTCATCTGCGTTGTTGCGCATCTCGGCAGACTGATGGGCGATATTCTCAAGAGACTCGGTAATGTTTGAATTCATTTCGGTCTGGGTCTGAATAGCCTCGGCGGTAAGAGTCACGGACTTGGAGATTTCCTCGGCTGACTCGGCGCTGGCAGTGACCTTCTCTGAAAGCGACTCCATGGCTTCATTGGCAGCTTCTAACTTCTCGCCGATTCTGATACCGATAGACTTTATGACTTCGGCGTCTTCCTGCTGCTTTCTGGCAGCTTCCTGAATCTCATCGATGGTCTCATCGTTTTGTTTGCTGATTAATCTTACGTAAAATACTGCCATCAAGGCCATCAACAAGGCATAGACTGCGTCTGTGAAAACCATGTTTTTTCTTTCGGAAGGATTCTCTGCCATAGATAAATACAGTACTACAAACAGAAAATTGAAGGCAACTACGGAGCCCGCCGTAATATAAGTAAGTTTAGGGTCGGTATAAAGCAATACCAGAAGCAGAAGCGCCGGTCCAAAGGCCCATAAATACGGCACATGAACGATACCTAAAATTACTACCAGGTATCCTGCTATCATGCAGCTCATAATCAGGTATTTGCCCTTCTCGTCACGTCTGAACTTTATAAAGCTGAACACAAAAACCGCCAGAATGACAATTTGCAAAGCCAACATTACAGCTGTGTTCAGAACACCCACTCTGTCGGCTTGATATACAATAGTGGAAAGAATTTCAAAGACATTAATGATTAAGGCCAGCTTAAAGGCCAGCAGATTGCTTTCGTAGATATGCTTTTCTTGCAGACTCATATTTTGCACCAATCCTTTCGCAAAATATAGTAGCACACAATTATTAATCCGGCGCTAAAGAGCTTTATTATCAACATTTTCTTTGAAATACATTCTACTGAATCCGGCTCCTCTTTTTATTTCAGAACACTTTCAATCAGACTTACTGCTTTTCCCACTCCGTCCTCTGTTTTTATCTTTTCAGATATGGATAAAGCATTCTGCTTCTTGATATCATATGTACTGTTCATCTCTTCTATTGCGGCAATCAAAGCTGCTTCGGAAAGATCTTTGGCATTGATGTGCCCGGTTGCTACATCAAGCTTTTCTAACTGCATTGCAAAACCGAGCTGGTCGAGTACATGAGGAACCGGAATCGACGGGATACCATATATCATCGAAGAAGCGGTAGTCCCGAAGCCGCAGTGGTGGATTACAAACTTACCCTGTCTGAAGAGCCAGCTGTGAGGAACACTGCCGCAGGCTATCATGGTATCCGGAAGCTCATAATCGGCAAGGGTTTTCTTAAAGCCCTGAATTACCGCCCTTGTGCCTGTCTTTCGGAAAGCATTAACAAACATGTGGAGTTTAGCCTTGTCCGAAACCGATTCAAACGACATGGCACCCAAAGCAAGAATTGCCGGAGGCTCACCTGCTTTAATAAACTCAATGAGACTCTCGTCGGGGACATATTCTTTTTCTTCTTCATACCAATATCCGGTTATGATATTTTTCTTTTCCCAGTAAGGACTCGGTTCCAGCACATATTTGCTGACCGGAATCAGATTATAGTAGCGAGACCTTATCTCATCACCTGTTTTCATCGGCTTTAATCCGTATTGTCTGCGAATCTTGTCATACGGTTTGTTAATCTGTTTCCCTATAAGATTTCCAAGAATCCTGTCCGTAAATTTACAGGGCTTTTCTTTCTCCGGAATCATCTCCGTCTGGAGTGTCACATCAACCGTAGGAATACCGAGAACACCGGCTTCTACCGCTCCCATCTTGCTGTGAGTCACCACAATAAGGTCTTTGTCTTCACAAAGCTTATACACTTCACCGGAAGAACCCTGAATAATCTTCATGATGAAGTTCATGCACCTGATCATGCTGATAGCAGCGTTTGAAGACTTGCCGCGTATTACAGCCGCCTCTTCCTCTATATTGATGTCAGGTCCAACCGGCTTAAAATGAATGCCGTAAGATTCAATCAGTTCCTTCCAACACGGATGAGATGCTAAAGTCACATCATACCCCGCATCAGCAAGTCCCCGGCAAAGAAATATGTATGGCTGGACATCGCCTCTGGTGCCCATCGTGAACATCGCTATCTTCTTCATGAGGATATGCCTCCCATAAGGTCATGAACTTCTTGGGCATAAGCCTTCTTGCGCCCTTCTGTAAGCTCACCGTTAAGCAAATACTTAAAGGTCAGCATGGTCATGTACGCATGATACCGGCGGACTATCTGTTCAGCCTGACTTTCAGAGAAAGCCCCATTAGAAGCAAGGCTTTTGAACACCTTCATATAGATGTTGTATGGGTCGGTGAAGATAGTCTTCTCATAGAGTTCACGAATTTCTTCGTTGTGAAATTGCTCAATCATCATGAGCCTTATCATAAGATTACAGAAGGGATCGAAAAGATAGCTGTCCATCATATATGTGTCCAGCACTTTTGAAGAAGAAAGGTCATTATTTTTACGTTTCTTTGACGGTTCGTCATCCATCTCATCAAGATGACTTAAAAGACCTTTTATATGATTTTTGAATCTTTCTATAAGAGAGTCGAGAATATCTTTCTTGTTCTTGAAGTGATAATAAAGTGTGCTTTCCTTTATCCCTACTTCGCCGCATATGTCTCTGATTGACACGGCCTCATATCCTCTTTCGGAGAACATGCGGAGCGCCACATCCGCTATTTTTTCTTTTGTAGTCATAAATCGCCCCTCTAACAGTTGTTAGAAAGAGTATATCTAACAGTCGTTAGATTGTCAATCGACTGCTGCATGTTCAAACATGATCTATATTACTGTACTAAAGTACGGACAGGTTCCTATTCTGAGACTCTCTACTCCATCGGGCAGCTGCTCTTTTCAGGCACTTCCATTCCGGAAATGTAGCGTGCGCGGTACTCCATGTTGATATCGCGAATCTCGCGTTTGCCGTCAATGTAGTCCTGGTACATCTCCGCCACGCCTGCGGCGCAACCGTCGCAGGTTCCGTTTATGTTGCCAAGTGACTCCGCCACTATTTGCTCGCGCTGTGCGCGGGTGGTGTCTTTTATTAAATGTGATTGCATGTGTGTTCCTCTTTCTTTGTCTGTTGTAGCGTGGGTACTATTTTCCCATGCCGGAGTTGGCTCCGGTGACCGGGGCAAGTTTATCAGTAAGTGTGCCATGGTATAAACAATTATTACATATTGTTTTGCGCTAAATCAACCGCTCTGATAATCGTTGCTGTGATGTACCTACATAAGTCTCTTATATATATCCACCATGCTCTCAAGTCGTTGGGTATAAAAAAACCATTAATTTGATGGCAAATTAAATGGTTTTTTTTAGATATGCTGCAGGATAATACCGCTGCTCTTTTCTACTTAAGCGCCGCTCCATCCTTAAATGCATTGCCGACCTTCTCTCCAACGCCAAAATATGCATTTCCAAAGGGATCGAAGCTGATGGGCTTTAACTTCTTAATGTCCACAACACCGTCAGTAACTATGCTCTCGTCAGCAGATACATTAACTATTTCTCCGATGAGGATTCCGTCCTCGAAGCTCTTTACCCTGCACTCCATCGCAAGCGGAAGCTCATCAATCAGAGGCGCATCCACGAATTCGCTCTTTGTGGCATGAAAACCTGCCTTCTTAAACTTGTCCGGAACCTTTCTTCCTGACTCGATTCCCACATAATCACAGGGAACAACCTGTTCTTCCGTAGCCATGCTCACGGTAAAAGCCTTCCTTGCCTTAAGGTTGTCTGTAGTCTTGTGCTCGGACAGACTGATGGTGATTTCCTTAAAATCCGTCGTGATGCCCCATGCTGCGTTCATTGCATTGGGTACGCCATTTTCATCATAGGTTCCGATGATAAGTACCGGCTGGGGATACATAAGTGGTTTTGCTCCAAAATTAACTCTGCTCATTTTTCTCCTCCTCTTTCCTTAAGCGATAGTTAAAAATCAGTATTTGCTTTGCAATTATCATCTTATAAAATGCGTGCGCACAACTTCTTCTTTTTCCGGAAGTCCGTATTTTTCTTTGCCAAGAGCGATACTTCTCATTAAGAAGGTCATATTTCTCGCAAGTGTCCTCATGGTCTGAAGTCCCTCTGCGTCCTGTACGGCTTGTCCCGGCTCTCTTCCATGTATGTCGTTCCAGTACTGGCTGGATGCTACAGGCATACCGCTAATGGTGAAATACTTATTAAGTTCATCAAAGGTCGATGACAATCCGCCGCGTCTTGCGCATACAACACACGCCCCGACTTTCATAGTCTTATCAAAGTGTGTGCTGTAAAACAACCTGTCAAGGCAGGCACTGATGGTAGCATTTGCCGATGCATAATAAACCGGAGATGCAACAACAAGTCCGTCTGCCGCTTCAAACTTGGGAGCCAGTTCATTTACCACATCGTCAAACACACACTGCCCCTTTTTAAAGCAAGTGCCGCAGGCTATACAACCGCGCACAACCATAGTACCAATCTGTACAACCTCTGTCTCGACCCCTTCTTTTTCAAATACCTTTACCATTTCATTTACGGCAACGGTTGTGTTTCCGTTCATTCTGGGACTTCCGTTAATAATAAGCACCTTCATTTTTTAATCCTCCGCTCATTTTATGGTTCAATAAATTATTGTGTCTTCCTCATTTGTTTTTTTCTCTGAAGTACTTTCTGACTATTTCCAATCCACCCAGAGGCACACAGAATTTTTCATCTCTGGGCGGCAGGCAGGCCTGATATACTTCTTCCAGATTAAACCATTCAACCGAATCCAGTTCCTCCTTTTGGATTGAAAGCTCAGAAATTTCAACTTCTCCCTTATAGATATATACAAAAGAAAACTCATTATCTTTAAACATCTTGCCGTGGAATTCTTTCTCATATTGGATTCGGAATGTTCCGGCAAACTGTAAGTCTTCAGGTTCTGCACGTATTCCGAGTTCTTCGGAGAGTTCTCTTATTGCAGATTCCAAAGGTTCGTCTCCTGCCTGAATATGTCCCGCGGAAGAAGTGTCGTATCTTCCGGGAAATGACTCCTTATTAAGCGCGCGCTTTTGAAGCAATACTTCAATTTCACCATTAACATCACGCGCCACCCAGATATGAGCTGTTCTATGCGGAATTCCCTCCTCATGAGCTTTAGCTCTGGTAACGGTTTTTCCGATAGGTTTGCCGGTTTCATCTACAATATCAAATATTTCCTCTGCCATAATACCATCCTTCTCAAAATTCACGGCTGCTTAATCTTGCGATATTTACGTATTGCAAATATAATACATGCACCGATTAAAACCCCACTTGTGTTTAATATCAGATCGTCAATATCAGAATGTCTTTCCGGACATAGCAGCTGAGTCAGCTCAACTAACAGTGTAAACATCAAACCTGCAAAAACAGTTTTTTTGATACTGTCAAGTTTTCGGAAACAGATTGGCCATACTATTCCCACAGGTATAAACATAGCTATGTTCCCAATTATATTGATAAGCCAGCCATCATACCGATCAAAAAGAAAGAAAAACGGGATGAGGCTTATCATGTCAGTCAGTTTAGCTGTATAACCAATCGTAAGGTTACCGATTTTTCCATCAACACGATGTAACGGAAAATAAATAAATCTTGCTATTACAACAAGACATATATACACAAGAAGCATCTGCAGTTCGCGTTTCACCGAAAACTTCTTTAGCCTGATTGCAATTGCAGCCCGCACAAGTACCCAAATCAGCGTTATAAAAACAAACATTTGTGTATATGAAATCTCAATCATAATCCCTTATCTCCAATGTCCGATTTGCAAAAGTCTAATCAAAAATCACATCTTTGTTTGCTTCAACATACTCTTCAAGCAACGCAGAAAGAGGGGGGTCAAATTTGTAGAAGGCCCTGTCAGTTTCCACCCATCCATCAGCTTTACCGTCTGTAATAGCTTTGCGCAGATTATCAACGAAATCATCATTAGCGATTTCTTTCAATGCACTTTCAAGTTCCTTTAAATCCGTATCGGGAAAAACATCCGAATAACCGCTGAATCCGCCATTATTCATTTCTGCATCATACCAAAAGCACAAGACTGCTTTTTTCTGAATTTCAGATAATGTGGCTGCATCTCTATAACATATTTCAGATATAAATCGGTCCCAACGTTTGTCTTTTTCGCTAAGCATAATTATTCTCCCTACTGTCTTCTCATTCGCACAAGGTACTCCGTTGTATCTTCTTCAAGTTTTTCTCCCCTGTTCGGACGAAACCGTGTCTCTCATAGAATCGAATTTCCTTTTCATTTTTCTCCAAAGCCCACAGATTGTCAGCCTACTTGACTATGTTGTAGCTGGAATATAATCCGTGAAAGGTTTCAGAATAGTTAACAATCTTTCCGTAACATCATCTGCACTGCAGGACATATCACTGCTAATCCACCATTCTATTACCCCAAGAAGCCCGTTTACCAAAAACTGCGACGCGATTTCACGTGATGAAGAAATTTCTTTTGGCATCAAGGCCATAGCAATCTCAACCTGACTAAGCAGGGCGTTCGTGAGTTTCTTTCGAAACATCCCATACTTGTCGTTCTCATGAAGTAATTTATATATGTCGATATGTTCCTCCAGATATGAGAATACCTTTCCCATGGCATCCTCATGAAGATGAATTTCTTCGTCGTCACTGCATTGTGACAGAAGTTCCTCCACATATATATCTATGCATTTTTCGAGGATATCATACTTATCTAAAAAGTGAAGATAAACGGTTCCCCGGTTAATATCCGCCCTGTCTGCGATATCATTTATCGTGATTTTTTCAAATCCCTTGTCTCTCAGCAACTCCATGAAAGTCTCTATAATCAGTTTTCTTGTACGCTGTACTCTTCTATCCATAGCACTCCGGTTAATTAACATTTTTATGAATTTGTTCAGTTTTCAACATCTGCATACTTTTAACGATTGTTTCAAGAAATTCTTGTCTATATGATTAGAGTATCAAACACATGTTGATTATTCAACACACATTTAAAAAAGGAGAAATCAAAATATGAAGATATTGGTTTTCGGAAGAGGAGTTATTGGCTCTCAATATGGATGGGCATTGGAAAATGCCGGCCATACAGTAGATTTTTATGTCAGAAAAGAAAAAAGGGACATCTATGCGCAGGGCATCAATGCTACAATTCATGATGGTCGTATCAGGGATTACCGGAAGTTTCACTGGGACATCAGTTTAATTGATGAAATCACAATGGAGCACGATTACGATTTAATATTCTTAAGCATTAACCCGGAGCAGGTTCCGGCCGCAATCGATTATTTGGCTCCAAGGATTGGAAACGCCACACTGCTTTTCTTTTGCAACTACGGAAAAGATATTTACAAAGCAATCGGTTCAATACCGGCAAATCAGGTTGTATTTGGTTTTCCCGGAGCCGGCGGTGGATATGAAGGAAACGATTTATACGGAATATTAATGAAATCGGTAGAAATCGGATACACAGGTAAGGCACCGACCAGCCGTGAAAAAGAAGTCATAGAATTATTTAAAAGTGCGGATTTCAAAGTTTCTTTACAAAAGAATATTTCCGAATGGCTCTTTCTGCATTATATTGCAAACGCTGCCATGGAAGGGGCAGCCGCAGAAGCAGGCGGATTTAAAGAGGCAATCTCATCAAGCAAAGCGCTCGCCCACATGGTTATTAACATAAGAAAAATGAGTCCATATCTCAAAGCAAAAGGAGTAAAAAAGAACGGGTTAATTACCGTTATGAGTATATTTCCTCCAAAGCTCATGGGTGCGATCATGAAGAACCTGGTCTACAAGCCCGGAAGCCCTATGCATATGGCTCAAAGCCATAACCATTTCAAGCCGGGGTATGCGGTAGACGAGATCAAAGCCGACGCAAAAGAACTTGGCATCATTTTAGATATTTAATGGGCATGCAAGCTTTCGCTTAGTTATTCCGGCTCTGGAAAAGCATCAACATCTTGTGAGGTTGATTTTCGGAAGTTACTTGTCTTCTTTCAGTCGCTTTTCAATATGGTAATTACACGCCGGATGAAGTAGAGGATTTTCTACATGGAGAGGCAGGCATAGGTCTGTCTTTCCATAAAAATATATTTAAAAAGCGTGTCCGCCTACCTGACTATGTTGCACATAAAACTGAATGATATTATTGTTTCTATCGAAAAGTGTCAACAGTGCTGACACTTTTGTATTATTAGCATATTTCAAAAAGACATATCATCCACTTTCAATGTTCCCTTGAATTCAATATTCCTCATTTTAAACAATTCTCCTTATCTTTTTATTTTCGGAGATAACTATCTATGCTTTTAAAACATCATTAACTTGATGAAATCAAGTTAAGTCTTTCCATCCGACAGTATCAACTCTGCCCTGCCTATAAAATGCAATTAACATATCAAGACTTTCTCCGACACTGACATCATCATGATACAGAATTCTCGGCCGTCCCTGTGCGTTCTTCTGATTTAGTCCGGCTTCCACATGCATGTAACCATTGTTGTTACTTGCCACCTGCAGGAAGGTAATACCGTTAACAACTTCCGAAGGTGCCAACACGATAAACTCTATATCTCCCATCTCCAGATCCTGTAAGAAGTTATCAATATTAATTTCAAATGTCTCAGGTTCTACCGGAATCTCATCTTCCGCCACGCGAAGAGTCCACTGTATATTGCCCGCTTTTTTCTTTGTTTTAAAAATGTCTAAGAGTCCCATATAATCTTTCTCCTCCTTCATAAACCCCGATTTCATGCCTGTCTACATCGGTTACCGCTTTTCCTTATCATCCATAAAAGCCTTAAGCTTCTATTTTCTTAAACAGCCTTGCATTCCAAAACTGCATATTGAGTTCATCGATGTAAAAATGGAAAATAGCCTTCCAGTTTTTCGTTGCGGTACTTAACACCATGTACTCCGCTTCGTTCTTCACTGCATTTTCCACGTATCTGAACAGACTCTCACCGATTCCGCGGGATCTTTTATCCGGAACAACATATAGTTCCTCTACTTCAAAATAAGGCGCACCTTCCGGCATATCCGCCTGCTTTCGCTCAGTCGTATACAGGTTCCCGAACAAGTATCCTACAACGCACCCGTCTTCTTCTGCCAGGAAAATACGGTTTCCCTCTATATCCGATTTGTCATTGGCCCTGTATCCAAAGCAGCTGTTCTCCGCAGCCCAATCCTTAGAAAATGCAATAAGCTGATTAAGCACATCATCATCCAGGTTAACCTCACGGATTAGCCTGTTGAAATTATTATCGTCAGTAATCTTTGTACATTCCTTTTTCATGTTAGTCATACATTTGTGTCCTTTATGCAGTTTTCCGGGCAATAAACTTATCCGACAAATTTGAATTCATAGAATTCCTAATCCTACACATCTTATCTCATCTAATTGTTCT
>JAEEGK010027306.1_pt1 | contig 11539 bp, 7 predicted proteins | sample 8958771 | NCBI WGS metagenome assembly JAEEGK01 (sample SAMN16246547, study PRJNA631951) | gut metagenome | biome: gut microbiome; feature: rumen; material: SC-attached | host: Bos | place: Iran: Karaj | collected 2018-10 | reverse complement strand
AAGATATATGATGATGACACTTAAAAATGAAATTTATCCATATGCCTCAAATAGACGTGAACCACGTCAAATCTTAGATGAAAGTGGAAGTGAAGTTATCTTATTTGACTTACATTTATCTAACCGTGATGAAGCGATGCATTTAGCGGCTTCTATCTGCCACTCCTTAAAGAAATGTATTGGTGTTAATGGTTACGCTGATTCAGTCGATTTGGCCATCGGTGTTGTGGAAAACGCACAATATTACCAAGACTTCGATATGATCGTTCAAAAGGCACAAGAAGCCTGTATTACCGCTCAACAAAACGGCCAAGATGTTTTCATCTATCAAAAGAGCCGTGGACCAATGAGTCAAGAACTCAACAAATTCAATCAAGAAGTTGATAGATTGCTCGACAACAATAACTTACGTTATTTATATCGACCTATTATCGATACCTCACGCACAGGCACAGCGTTCGGGTATTTTGAATATGTACGTGCCTACAATTCACCGTTCTCTTCCTTCGCTGAAATGAGTAAATATGCAGCAAAAGTCGGTAAGAATAGAGAACTATTCGCAAACATTGCTAAAACAGTTATTCCAAAGTTTGCTAGTGAAAAGCCCAACCAAACATGTCGTTTATTCTTATCAGTATCTATGATGGATATCGACCATATGGGGGAAATCTTACCACAAATCCCGCAATCTAAAGATGTGAACTTAGTTCTCGTCTTTGATGAGCACGAAGTTAATGAGAACGCTATGGAACTCGATCTTCTCAATGCTTCTTTAAGAAAGTTTAGAGACTTAGGCTATGAAATAGCGCTTCTATTAAAAGATAAGAACTTACTTCTCGACCCATCGGTTTATGAGAACTTTGACTACTTTGTCGCCGGTGCGGCAATGATGGGTGAAATTAAGAAGAATAATCGTGTTAGATTATCCATCCATACATTAATTGAACAATTATTAGTGTATAACCAACCAATTATCGCGACAGACTTAGAAGGTTGGCCAGCAGTGGAACTTATCATTAAAGCGGGTGTCCCAATCGTTTCTAGTGAAGCGATTAGCCCATCTAATGACATGCTTCTCCCAGTGGAGAGAAAGAAAGTCCTTAGATTACATCAAATGTATGAAACATTCCGTTAGGAGAAATATATTATATGGAAAACAAACAACAAATCAAAAACCAAGCTATTACTAGACAAGAAGATGACTTCGCTCAGTGGTACACTGACGTTGTCAAAAAAGCGGAATTAATGGATTATTCATCCGTTAAAGGTTTTATTATCTATCGTCCTTATAGCTATGCTATTTGGGAAGAAATTCAAAACTACTTAAATAAGAGATTTAAAGAAACTGGACACGAAAACGTTTACATGCCAACAGTTATCCCAACCTCTTTACTTCAAAGAGAAAAGGATCACATTGAAGGCTTTGCGCCAGAATGCTTAATCGCCAATATCGGTGGTGGACAAGAATTAGATGATCCTCTTATCATCACTCCAACAAGTGAAACATTATTCTGCGAACACTACGCAAAAATCATTAAGAGCTATAGAGATTTACCAAAACTCTATAACCAATGGAGAAGCGTTGTAAGATGGGAAAAGACCACACGTCCATTCCTTAGAGGCGCAGAATTCTTATGGCAAGAAGGCCATACAATGCACGAAAGCGAAGAAGAAGCTCGTACCGAAACATTAAAGATGCTTGAAATCTATGATGATTTAGGTAGAGACGTTCTTGCGATTCCTTTCATGAAAGGAAGAAAGACCGAAAAAGAAAAATTTGCCGGTGCTTTAGAAACCTATTCTATCGAAGCTTTGATGCCAGATGGAAAAGCCTTACAAAGTGGTACCACACATTACTTTGGTCAAGGATTCGCGAAAGCCTTTGATATTCAATTCCAACGTAGAGATGGAAAACTTGATAATCCATATCAAACCTCATGGGGCGTTAGTACACGTTTATTAGGCGCGATTATTATGGTTCACGGTGATGATAACGGTTTAGTCTTACCTCCATATGTTGCACCTGTCCAAGCGGTTGTTATCCCAGTCGCACAACAAAAGCCAGGCGTTATTCCCGCTGCACGTGAATTAGAAAAACTCTTAAGAGAAGCGGGAATTAGAGTAAAACTTGATGAAAGCGATAAGACACCAGGTTGGAAGTTCTCTGAATATGAAATGAAAGGTGTCCCAATCCGTGTGGAAATCGGTCCAAGAGATATCGAAAATGGTGTTGTCACATTAGCCAAGAGAAACACTGGTGAAAAGATTTCCGTGAAGAAAGAAGATATGGTGGAAACAGTGAAGAACTTAATTCCACAAATCCATAAGGAAATGTATGAAAAAGCATACAAATACTTATTAGAACATGTCACAGAAGTTCACGACTTAAAAGAACTCGACAAAGCCTTAGAAAAAGGTGGCTACGCAAAGATGATGTGGTGTGGTGATGAAGCTTGTGAAAACAAGATTAAAGAACTCACAACCGCGACCGCAAGATGCTTGCCATTTAATCAAATGGCCTTTGGTGATGCTTGCCCTGTCTGTGGCAAAAAAGCCAAAAAAGTTGTCCTCTTTGCAAAAGCATATTAAAAATTATTTAATTTTAATCGCTCATTATGTTAATATAGTGAGCGTTCACCTGGAGTAGTACCCAAGTTGGTGAAGGGGCTTCCCTGCTAAGGAAGTAGATCGGGTAACTGGTGCGAGAGTTCGAGTCTCTCCTACTCCGCCATTATAAATAAAATGCTCCCAAGCGTAATTGCTGGGAGCTTTTATTTTATTGAATTTGTTGTGAACTACTTGATTGTGTCCAACTGAGTACTTGGGTGTCATTACAACTTAATGTGTATGTGTTTCCTTGTACCAACTCATTTGAATAAATGAGGAATTTGGAATATTGGTAGTTATTTTCAAATGTCTTAGAGAAGTCATTACCAGTTAAGGTGTATGTTCCAGAATTGAAGGTAATTGAGGATGTTGCTGCTGACCAGCCACCATGGCCTCCTCCACCTGGACCACCAGGACCACCTTGAGAAGTGGTGCCATAATAAGCATATAAGACTCCGCTTCCGATGGATGGAGATTTCTCTAAACCATTAAAGGCAATGAATGTTCCACCTGCGATCTTCGCGGTGCCATCACAGTCTAAACCTGTAGACATATTACTCGCATTATTTGGTGAACCTCTTGTAACGACGAAGCCACCTGTCATTTCAAAGTTACCATTGCTATCGATACCATCGGTATCACCTTTGCTAACAGCGACATCTAAGAAACCGCCGGAGATTTTAATTGTTGGAGTTTCGTTGATCTTTTTAGAAGCATTAACTCCGTCATCACTTCCATAAATACAAGTTGAGCCACCTGTGATATTGATATGATTTGCTTCAATACCTTCGGTAGAACCTGTGATATCAATTGTGCCACCGGCAATATTTAAGGTGTTATCAGCATGGATACCATCATCGCCAGAAGCAATACCGATATTGCCTCCATTAACATTAATGATACCTACGCCTGTAGCGCCGTTATCAAAGGCATCACCATAGTTAGCGTGAATAGCATCATCGCTGGCTTGGATTGCGACTATACCATTGGTAATTGTGATTTCATTATCCGCTTTTAAACCTTTAGCGCTTGTTGTTCTATCATAATTTGAAGAATAAGTGGAATAAGCGCCTGTTTTAGCGGTGATTTTTGTTGATACATCTTCTACAGCTTGGTCAACAGTTACGTTGTAAGAAGCGTCTATTGCGTCATATACGGAATCAACGATTAATGTGCCACCGTTAATAGCGATTGTTCCTCTTTGATTTCCTGTAGAAGAAGAGACATCAGTATTCTCGGTTTTTAAACCATTACCTTTTTTACTAACTGCGGTAATTTCGCCAGATTCGATAGTAATACTATCCTTACCTTTTAAGGCGTTATTTACTGCGGTGACATATAAAGATTCTTTTTGGATTTTTAAATCTTTAGTGGTGTGAACACCGTTATTGTAATTGCCACGTACTACTAAGGTGCCTGCGCCTTTTAATTTAAGATCTGTTTTTGCGTTAATTGCACCTTCGCCTAATGAACCATCATCGACTGCGGTAGTGCTTTTCTCGCTTCTTAAATCTTCCACTAAGTTTGTGGTATTTTTCTTCGCGCTGATTTCGACCTTATCTGCTTCTAATGCTTTGATTGGCGAATCGCTGTTACAAGAAATAGAAGCGCCAGATAATTCGATAACTACTTCTGCATCCTCTGGTGCATTAACGATAATTTGTCCATTCTCCAATACACCTTTCGCGGTATATGTACCTGCTGTGGTGATTGTGTAAACATTTTCACTATTAGTGAATGTGCCATCACTAGAAGTAAAAGAGAATGTACCTGAATTTTCGACATCTGGTTCATCACCGGTATCATCAATTACGACATCGGTGTGCGTAGTGCCTCCGTTAACTTCACCGCTTGGATCTAAATCAAATGGTTCTGACTTAGTAGAAGTGCAGCCCACTAACGCCATTAAAGCTAATGCGGAAAGTGGAATAAGTAACAATGACTTTTTCATAAATAATCCTCCTTTATTTCTTGGGATTTGTGGCTTTAATTTAATCGATAAAACTTAAATGAAGTGAAAATTTAAAACAATTTAATAATTTTGTGAGTATCGAATAAATCTCCTATAATTGACTTATGAAAAACAAGAGACATTTCATATTTACTATCGTTATTTCCACTTTAGCTTTAGCAATGAATATCTTCATTATTGTACAAGCGTGTTTAAATGGTGACGCATCTACATCTTCATCAGGATTATTAGTAAATATGCTGAAATCATTTATCAATTTATTTAATAAAGAAACTATTAATGAAGAGAATATAGGCGCGTTTACCACAGTTGTTAGAAAACTCATTGGGCACTTTGGATTCTTCGCTATTAGTGGTGTTCTTTCAACATGGTCTATTTATCTAGTTAGTTACTACTTAAAGAAGTACAAACAATATATGGGAATAATCTTCTCATTATGCTTTGGATTATTCCTTGCGGGATTAACTGAATTAATACAATCATTCGTCCCAGGTAGAAGCCCGCAAGTGACTGATGTATTAATTGATTTTGGTGGTTATTTATTTGGTGCAGGAATAGTGATATTAATCGTATTCATACATCTAAGAAGAAAAGAAATAGAAGTTGAGGAAAAAGTGCAGTAATTGCATTTTTTCTTTTATATATCCTTGCTTAATATATATAATATAGGCACGTGAGGTGTATATATGACACTTAAAGAATTGCGCAAAACTTGCAAGTTAACTCAAAAGGCTGCTGCGGAAGTTGTAAAGATGCCTTTAAGGACTTATGTTTCCTATGAAGCTAATGAGAAAAAAGCAGATCAAATTAAATTAGAAGGTATTAAAGACCGTTTGATGGAATATGCCGCAAAGGATACTTCCATCTTAAAAGATAAAGTTTTATTAATTACTGGTGGCACTGGTAGTTTTGGTCACGCAGTCGTTGATCGCTTCTTAGATACAGAGATTAAAGAAATCCGTATCTTATCTCGTGACGAAAAGAAACAAGATGATATGCGTAAGCTCTATAACAACTCCAAATTAAAATTTTATATTGGTGATGTGAGAAACTTAGATTATATCATCGACGCCTTTAAAGGTGTTGATTATGTATTCTCTGCTGCCGCTTTAAAGCAAGTTCCATCTTGTGAATTTTTTCCAATTCAAGCTGTTAGGACAAATGTTTTAGGAACAGATAATGTTTTGGAAGCAGCTATTAACCATAATGTAAAAAAGGTAATTGTTTTATCGACAGATAAGGCAGCATATCCTATTAATGCTATGGGAATGAGTAAAGCTATGATGGAAAAAGTAGCAGTTGCTAAAGGAAGAGATTTAAGACCAGATCAAACAATCATATGTAGAACAAGAAAAGGAAATGTTATGGCTAGTCGAGGAAGCGTTATACCACTATTCTGTGATCAAATAGCAGAGGGGAAACCACTTACTATAACTAATCCAGAAATGACTAGATTCATGATGACTCTTGATGATGCGGTTGATTTAGTCCTTTATGCTTTTGAGCACGGTGAACAAGGCGACTTATTTGTTCAAAAGGCACCTGCTGCGACAATTGAAACATTAGCTAAAGCTATTATCGAATTAACAGGTAGTAAAACTGGTATTTCATATATCGGCACAAGACACGGTGAAAAATTATTTGAAACCTTAGTTACTCAAGAAGAAATGATTAAGTCAGTGGATTTAGGTAATTTCTTCTGCATCAAAGCGGACAACCGCGATCTTAACTATGAAAAATATTTCTCTAAAGGTAATAAGAAACTTAACTTAGGAGAATCCTATACTTCTCATAACACCGGTAGACTTGATGTTGAAGGAATGAAGAAGTTACTTAAGAAATTAGAATTATTTGGTGGACCGGTGAAACAACATGATTAAAAAGAAAATTAAAGTAGTGACCATCATTGGTACAAGACCAGAAATCATTAGATTATCTGAAGTCATTAAGGCTTTAGATAAAGATGAAGCTTTTGAACATATCTTAGTCCACACCGGACAAAACTATGACTATGAATTAAATCAAGTCTTCTTTGAAGAACTCGAATTAAGAGCGCCAGATTATTACTTAAACTGCGCAGGTAAAGACTTAGGTGAAACCATCGGTAATGCAATTGCTAAATCCTATACTTTGCTTCAAGAATTAAAACCGGATGCCGTATTAATCTTAGGTGACACTAATAGTGCGTTATGTGCAATATCCGCGAAGAGATTAAAACTTCCTATCTTCCATATGGAAGCGGGAAATAGATGTGGTGACTGGAATGTTCCAGAAACAATTAATAGAAAGATTGTGGACCATATCAGTGATATTAATCTTCCTTACACAAATCACGCTTATGCCAATTTGATGAAAGAAGGTATTGAAAAGGAATATACCTTTGTTACAGGTAGCCCAATGCTTGAAGTTTTAAACACAAATAACGACAAGATTGAGTCTTCTAAAGTTTTAGAAGAAATGGGTCTAGAAAAAGGCAAATATATTGTTGTCTCTTCTCATAGAGAAGAAAATATCGATATCAAAAAGAACTTTGATCAATTAATGCCAGCGATTAATGCAATCGCGGAAAAATATCAAATGCCTGTTATTTTCTCCACTCACCCAAGAACAAGAAAGAGACTAGAGGCTAATAACTTTAAGATGCATCCATTAGTGAGAAATCTTAAACCATTAGGTTTCTTAGAATATGTTAAATTACAAGAAAACGCTTTTATCGTTTTAAGTGACTCAGGAACATTAACGGAAGAAAGTGCAATGAGACACTTCCCTGCCGTTCTTATTAGAACAAGCACTGAAAGACCAGAAGGTGTGGAAGCGGGTTCTATTATTGTTTCTGGTATTGACCAAAAAGGCATTATGCTCGCAATCGACACTGAGCTTATGAGATATAAATTTGCTAAGACACCAGAAAACTATGATGTCCTAAATGTCTCAGAAAGAGTTTTAAACATCATTAAAGAAAAGATTGATGTTGTAAATAAAGAAATTTGGAAGAAATAAAATGAATATTTTAGTTACTGGTAGTAATGGATTTATTGGAAAGCATCTTTGCTTAAAACTACAAAGGCAAGGATATAACGTTTTTTCCTATGATTTAGACAAAAATGAAGATGATTTGAGGAATTATATATCCAAAGCTGATTTCGTCGTCCATTTAGCCGGAATTAATAGACCTTTAACTAAAGAAGAGTTTTACGATGGCAACACTAACTTCACAAAGAAAGTGGTGGACCTTATCAAAGATAGTGGAAGACAAATTCCAGTTATTATGTCTTCTTCTATACAAGTAGAACTTGATAACGACTATGGGAAATCCAAGAAAATGGCGGAAGATTATTTATTCGCTTCTGGATTACCAGTATATGTCTATCGCTTAGCCAATGTATTCGGAAAGTGGTGTAAACCAAACTATAACTCCGCAGCAGCAACATTCTGCTATAACATCGCTCATGAACTGCCAATAGAAATAAGAGATAGAAACTATGTTGTTCACTATAACTATGTCGATGATATAGTCGATGAATTTATACGCGCAATTAAGGGCGATATTAAGCCAAATAAGACAATATTAAGTATTTCTCCAGTCTATGACTGTTCGCTCGGCAAACTGGCTGATTTGCTATATTACTTCAAAGCTGAGATTGAATCCGATAGACATCTACCATTAATCCATGATGAATTTGAATTAAAACTCTTCAAAACATTCTGTGATTATTTAAGCGATCCAGGCTATTCATTTAACTATGCGGAAGATAACCGTGGAAGCTTTGAGGAACTATATAAGTCCAAGAAATGGGGTCAAATAAGTGATAACGTTGCTTATCCAGGAATCACCAAAGGTGGACATTATCACACTTACAAAAAAGAGATTTTCTATACAGTTGTAGGTGACAGCGAGATCAAACAAAGAAGCATTGATAACGATGATTTAATTGTGGATGTTGTTAGTGGAAGTGATCCTCATCTTGTGAATATCATTCCAAGGTACACACATCAAATTCGAAACATTGGTGATGTAAATACACACACAATTATGTGGATATCAGAAATATATAACCCCGAAACACATGATACATATAAAGAAGAAGTGGAGAAATAATTCTCCATTTTTTTGTATCTTACAAACGGCAAAATAGGTTAAAATAAGCAAGATAATATCATTCATCCAATTAAGCGAAAAAACCATTAATAAGAATGACAAAAAAGTAATGAGTTCAAAGTTAGCTCATCTTTTATTCTGTCTCCAAATCCAAATGAACAGCAAAAGTGCTTTTATGGGTGCGCATCTAAATTTCGTGTATGCGAGTATGGGCACAGCTGTACTCACGTACTAGGTGCGTATGAAACTTAAACGAAACTTAAGTCTCATATAACAAGATACAATCTAAGAAAAATTTAGAAAACTGTAAAAAATATACAAAAAGATGAAAAACCTTCAACAAACGGCATTTTGAACAAAAAATACACGTATACGCGTATTATTTTTATATTTAAATATTGCGCGTGTGTACAACACGTGATAAATTATTAAGCACAAGTAGTATCGCTGCTTAGTAAAATGCTCATCATTATTGAATGAGAGTATCAAGGAGAAAGGAGGCAGCTTCATGACCAAATTAATGTCGATCATCGTTGGTGGCGCTTTGGGTTTGACCTTAGCGGCATCTGTTGGCGTCGGTGTTGTGGTTGGTAGCAATAACGAATTTAAGGAAGCCAGAGCTGCCACTTCAGTATCCACACTTAACTTCACAGCAAAATGTAATGGATCTGGAACCGCTGATGATGGCGCAACTTGGACAGTTACATCTGACGCTGCTGAATCTAACTTTGATAGTTCAAGAGGTATTCACTACGGAACCAACAAGGCAAGTGTCAGCTACCTAAGATTAGATACAACAAGTTTCACAACTCAAATTACTAAAGTAGTAGTTAATGCTTCTTCAGGAAAAGCTGGTGCCAAACTTAAAGTTACTGTTAATAACTCTAACTTTGGAACACAACAATCATTAACAACCTCTAATGCTGCATATACATTTACAGGAAACGCTACTGGAAATATTCAAGTCAGCATTTCCCAAAATTCCACAAATAAGGCTTTATATTGCAAATCAATCGCAGTTACTTATGCGGTCCCAGAAGTTTCTTCTATCACTGTTGGTGGTGCGATGACAAAAACCGTTTATTATCAAGGTGATGATTGGAGTTCAGCAGGTTTAACCGTTACCGCAAACTTCACAGATAACACTTCTAAAGATGTTACAAATTCCGCTTCCTGGACTTTCGATCCAGCAAGTGCAAGCTCAACAAGTATTACAAGTGTTGTAGCTACAGCAACATATGATGGCAAAACCGCACAAAGTTCTCCTCAATCCGTTACTGTTAACGAAGTTGTCACAAGAACATATAACTTAGTTAATTCACAAAGTGACTTAGAAATCGGCGCTAAATACTTAATTGCTTCTGCAGTTGATAGTGGAAACGCATATTTCATTTCTGCCCAACACAATAACAACAGAAGTACAGTTTCTGCGCCAGTTGCAAGTAATATTGCCACAATCACAACTCAACAAGTTGCTGAAGTCACATTAGGTGGAACTGCAGGTTCTTATACATTATCAACAGACGATGGTTATTTATATGCCGCTGGTGGTACAAGTAGTAACTACTTACGTTCTAGAGAAACCAACTCTGATGACAATGGTGTTTGGACAATTACTATAAGTAGTGGCGTTGCTACCATTACAGCTAAAGGTGATTGCACAAGAAACATCATGAGATATAACTCAACCAACGAAATCATTAGCTGTTACGAATCAGGACAACAAGATATTTATTTATATAAATCAACAAGTGCTTATGCTACTTCAATCGCTGTCAGTGGTGCTATGTCATTAACAACATACACAACAGCAAGTGAATGGGATCCAACAGGATTAACCGTTACAGTAACAATGAGCGATTCAACTACAGAAGATTACACTAATAAAGTGACATGGTCATATAACCCAGCCGCTCCAGCGGAAGGCGTTACATCCGTAGTCGCTACTGCAACATATGGTGAATTAACCGCTAACAGTGCGGCACAAGCCGTTACAGTTATCGCTGTTTCCACACCTTATGTAAATGGCACACCATACAAAATGTATTTCTTACTTAACAATGTTAAGCAATACTTCACAGGTTCAATGGGCACAGGCCAACAACAATACTATGGTGCAACAACCACAGATATCAGTGGTGCAATCGATGTCTATTTCGAAGCCAATGGCGATGGACAAAACATCTTCTTTGACAAAGATGGACAAAGAAATTACATCAAAGTAGTTATCAATGATACACACATCAACTTTGTGTTTGATACAACCATTCCAACAATCCCATGGATTTACGATGGTCAATCAGTAACTTACACAATTGATGAAACCGCATACACAATAGGTAGTTATTCTACCTATAATACAATCTCTGCATTCCCAGCAAGTTATAACAATTACAAGATTAAATTCGATTTATCTTCTGGTATGACTGCAGATGGATTCTCATCTTTATTACTCACAGAAATCCTTTGTGATTCTACAGGTGCATCCGCTCCTACATATAAAAATGTAAGTGGTTGGAACGACTTATTCGCCGTTTATTCTCAACTTAATGCCACCGAACAATTAACGCTCAGAAATGCAGCCGCTAATGAAAGTGGAACAACAGTTGAACAAGCTATGGCGAGATACGATTATATCGTTAGTAAATATAGTTACAACAACTTCATTAACCGTACAATCAGTAATTCCGCAAACAGAATGAACGGCATTATGGATAACAATTCCGTGGTTATGATCACCGCCGTTATGGGATTATTAGCCACAACAAGTTTCGCGGCATTCTACATGCTTAGAAAGAAAAAATTAGCTTAATTCCTGATTCTTGGTATCAAGAGTCGTTTAGTGAAAGGGGGTAAAGCGC
>JAEEGK010027302.1_pt1 | contig 11541 bp, 7 predicted proteins | sample 8958771 | NCBI WGS metagenome assembly JAEEGK01 (sample SAMN16246547, study PRJNA631951) | gut metagenome | biome: gut microbiome; feature: rumen; material: SC-attached | host: Bos | place: Iran: Karaj | collected 2018-10 | reverse complement strand
TGCACGGGAAGAGTTTCATTCCCATGGTAATGGGCTTCGGCTGCAACGTGCCGGCCATTATGGCAACGCGCTCCATCGAGAGCCGTAAGAGCAGGCTGGTCACCATAGCTATCATACCTTTCATGTCGTGCGCCGGCCGGCTTCCCATATTCGTACTCTTTGCGGGAGCCTTCTTCCCGGGAAGTCCGGCCACGGCGCTTTTGGGTATATACCTTCTTGGCGTGGTCCTGGCCATATTGTCGGCCCTCCTAATCGGCAAATTCGTGAAGGACGATGACCTCCCGTTCGTTATGGAGCTGCCGCCGTACCGCATGCCCACCGGGAAGGCCATCTGGCGCCACACCTGGGAAAAGGGAAAGCAGTACCTTGAAAAGATGGCCACCACCATCCTCATCTTCTCCGTTGCCATATGGTTCCTGGGATACTTCCCGCGCCACACCGGAGAGAGCGCCGCTTACCAGCAGGAGCACTCGTTTATTGGGACGATAGGCAAGGCCGTGGAGCCCGCCATGGAGCCGCTAGGCTTCAACTGGAAGATGGACGTTGGCCTTCTTGCCGGCGTGGGTGCCAAGGAACTGGTCATAAGCACTATGGGCGTGGTCTACGCCCAGGACGGCCAGGAGTACGAAGAGGGTGACGACACCCAGCTTCAAGCCGCCCTCAAGGCCACGGTTCCCACCGCCGCCGCGCTCGCCTATATGGTATTCGTGCTGCTCTACTTCCCTTGCATAGCCACCTTCGTGGCCATAAAGAACGAGACCGGAAAATGGCGCTGGGCCATTCTCCTGTGCCTCTACACAATCTTGGTAGCCTGGATCTGCGCCTTCGTGGCGTTCAGGATAGGATTACTTATCTGGCCGGTGTAGATTACTCCGTCACCTGCATAATAGATTTGACGGGTGCGATGGCTTCGCAGGCTTCGCGGCCGCCAAGGCCAAGGATTTCCACCAGGAACACGAAGTCCGTGACCTTGATGGGATACTCCTTGCCGTCAAGCACCACTTTCTGGCCTTGAAGGCCTTGTGCAATGCCCACGGCGGTGCCGCCGGTGGCAAGGATATCGTCAAAGAAGGTTACGTTGAACACACCGTTCTCAAGTTTCCCGGCGGCAACATCGGAGATGCGGAAGAATATCTTGTCCTTGCCGTATTCCTTGGTGATGTCAAGACCCACGAGGTCTCCGTTGTTGTAAGGGAGCTTGCCGGATTTACGGAAGGGAATCACGTTCTCAATGTTGTCGCACTCCGTGAGCATAGGGGCGGCGAACAGGAAGCCGCGGGCCTCAGGGGCCACGATATTGGGGCTTGCGCAGAGCTTGCCAAGGTCACGGATAATGCTGCGGAACACTTCCTTATTCTGGATAAGGGGAATGATGTCCACGAAATTGACGCCCTCGATGGGGAAGTCGGGATAGAATTTGAGATACTCTGTGTAGTTCATTACTCTACGGAATTAATATCAATGAGGTTATTGAGAAGTGCGTAAACTGTGAGGCCGGCCACGGTCTTGATGCCGGTCTTGCGGGTGATGTTCTTGCGGTGGGTTATTACCGTGTGGATGGAGATGTTGTTGGCATCGGCGATTTCCTTGTTGAGCATACCCTTGGCGACGCATACAAGGATTTCCTTCTCACGCGGGGAAAGCGTGTCGTCACCTTCCGGCTCCTCTATCTGACGGCCTTCCAGGGCGGTTTCCTCCAGGAGGATGTGGCAGCGGATATCGGCCTCAAGGGAATTGATGCCGGAGAGGACTTTGAAGGCTTCCTGCTGGTCCGCGCTGGCGGGAAGGTGGGTCATGACAAGGTTGCGGAGGTCTTCCAGGGTCTCGGAGACGCCGGAATGGTCTTCCTCGTAGGATCCAAGCGCAATGCGCGCGGCGGGATCGTTCACAAACGGGAACACCTTGGTCTCTTCGTATTCGAAGTGCTTGGAGAGTTCTTCCTTGAAGTCCGAGAAGAATTTCCAGATAACCCTCTGATGGGCCTCCTCGCAGGGAACCATCATGCGGCCTATGTCTGAGGCAAGGTCCTTGAGGGCTACGTTTACATAGTAATCGTGGGAACGGGAAAGGTATGTGACGATGACACCTAGGTCCACTCCTTCCAGATCTTCCGGACCGGGGCGCCAGCCGTTCTGGGCGTATACCTTACAAATGACAAGGAAACTCTTGGCATCTATTCCTGCCGCGCCGCACACCTCTTCCACCGTGGCTTCACCATACCCGAAACTGAGCCCCATCCTGGCAAAAACGCCAAGCAGGGATGCGTCCTTTTCCAGCAGTTCCGCCATTTTCATGGAGGGAGAAAAGGATAGTTCGGTAGACATGGCCTGCGGTAAGGTTTAGAGTGAAGGAGTGGGGTCTTCTATGCCGTCCGATGACTTGAAGTCGAACTTGGGAGCGTGGTAAGTCCACGTGTACAGGGCGTTTGTGCGCTTGTTGCGGATTGTGAATGCCTGGCGGAAAACGCGGATTTCGCGGGCTCCTTCATCTGCGGCGCCGATGCGGCCTATGACCTTCCACTCCCCGGAGTTGAACTGATATACTACAGCGTACAGAGTCTCTTTGGTACGGCGGGCAACCACCAGTTCTACCTGACGGTCTCCGGTGAAATCGTGCGTGCCGATTACAACGTCTCCTTCCGCCTCTTCCAGCACCTCTCCGTTCACGGTGACGGTGCCGGAGAGCACCGCCGCCCTCATGTCCTTACCCTTGACGCTGAACCCCAGGGAACCGCTTTCCCCGTAGAAATAACTGTCAAGGCCGATGATGAACGTTGCGGTCTCATTGTCCTCGTAGGACTTGATCTGGGCCGATGCCGCCACGGCGACAATCAGCAGTGCAAGGAGGGAGATAATCTTTTTCATACTCTACAAAGATAGCAAGTTTTCGTTTATTTCAACTTTGTTTTTTATTATATTTGCATAAACTAACTTAAACATATGAGAATCAGAACCATTATACTTGCCATCTTGCTTATATGCTGCCAGATTTTGTCCGCCCAAAACTACTACATGCAGTATACGCATGACACTCTGGGCAATAGGACGGGTAGGATACGGGGTGTGTTGACAAGGGAGATGGAGGCAGAGGGGATAAGTGCCGATACAACTCTTCGTATTATTGCTTTTCCTGATTCGGTTTCACAACCATTCTGCTTCGAGAATACTTCTCAAGAAGGGAAAGAAGATGATGAATCTTCAATCAAGCATGGTTATCTCATAAAAACCAAAGCGGAGAAGGAAGCATTTCTTCGTGAATTGGTGTCAATCACGGACACATTAAAGCCAATAAGAAAGGAAGGCACAAGAGATATCAGTTCTTATGATGTCGGTGCAATTCCCCTTCAGTATGGGGTGTCCTCCGCTGGAGCCAGGACATACACTGTTCCGATAGCTACGGCTCCTGACATCAAGTATCCTCCTTCCATATCACTTTCTTACAACAGCATTGGTGGTTATGGGAGCGGTGGCTACGGATGGAGTCTTGGTGGTATATCTTCCATAAGACTGTCGGGAAAGAGTCTGTATTATGATGATGTAATCAGTGCGCCTCGTATTGACAGCATTTCGTGTGCTTTTGTTCTTGATGGCACACGTCTGGTTGTCAACGATGATTCTAGCACTTCATCAGACTATCCCCTTACTACCGCGACAGGGCATGTTCTCGCCCAGCCTGTTTATTCCAGTCTGGGTTATATCAGAGGGTTTCATGTCCTGTTTCCGGATGGCAGTAAGGCCGAATACCATGCCATCCATAATCTTGATTCCGGGCAGAACCATGTTGCAGAGTATCCTTGCATTTCTCTGGAAAACATAAACGGAGAAAGGATTGAATTCCAGCATACATATGACTCACAGAGCCACGTGGATCGTCTGACAGAGATTCGTTATGGTATCAGTCCCGGTGGAGTAGCTTCAGGTAGACTATTCTTCAGTTATGAATCAGATGATAATAATCCGCAGCAGTACTATGCCGGAGAGGCCATGGGTCGTGCGCGTCGCATTAAAAGGATATCTTCAGTTTCAAATGGAATTGATACTGTTGCCCGGTATGATTTAACATACGGTCTGGTAGACAGTACAAGCGTTCTTAAACGGATAAGTGTTTCAAATGGGTCTGGTCAACTGCCACCATTGGAGTTCGAATACAGTGGAGACGGCCCTCAGGTGTCAGATATCCTGTATCCATCCAAGGTTCTCAGCATGCTGGTTTACTTTGATCCCGGCTCAATTGAGTTGTTTTACGAAAGGGGAAAGTTTCTTGCTTCGTATTACAATGACGGACTGCTCATTTTCCCCAATTTACTGCAGTATTATCGCGCCAACCAGTATAGATACCGTTACTACTACCCCTCCGATCAGCGATTTTTATTTGCGGCCAGTGTATCCGATGTAACACAGGTTGATACGACGCTGGTGTCGGATGCCGGCTTTCTTACGATGAATGCGGTAGATACAAACGGTGACGGTGTTGACGAGATTGTAAAAGTCAACCTTGGGACAACGACAAGCCAGGGAACGACAATTACCATAAGGGTATTTAAAAGCAATGGTTCCGGGCAGCCGCAAATGACCAACTATATGAATGTCTCACTGCCGGGAGCTATCACACTAAACTCTGTGGCAAGTCCATATCGACGCACATTCCGTTGGGGTGATTTCAACGGTGACGGCAGGGCAGAACTCCTTGTTGTCACATTTAACGATAATGGGTTGGGCGTTCCTCAGGCTCCAAGCGTTACACTTATCGATCTGAAGACGGGGCAGAAACTATTTGAGAATGATTTGTTCACCATTTACCCGAACGAGGAAAAGAATCTTATTTGTATAGATATCGACTCTGACGGCAAGACCGAACTGTGTCTTGCGTCAGATTTTGGGACTGAAGTATACGCTTTTGAGCAGAATAATATATTTGTCCAGAAAACAACATTTTATCAGTTGACGACCTCTGTTATAGCGTCTGATTCCTCATATTTCGCCGACATTAATGCTGATGGCTATATAGATATCCTGAAAGCGCCCCCGTCAGGTTCCGTCTGGTCATTGTATACCAACACGGGAATGGGGTTTATATCCGGCACCATCCAGATTGGCCCTAAGTCTTCCGACGATGTGTTCTTCTTCATGGATCTTAACAAGGACGGTTATTCGGATGCAATCAAGATTCATAATGGGGTCATCGGCTATTATCTGAACAGGGATGGAGTCCGATTCAAGAATTACAGGAATTCTGGTCAAACCGTTGTGGACAGCAGGGGAATCCTTCCCGGCAACGTGGTTGATTATACTTCAATGTCCAGTCTGATTAAGATTGACGGTGCGTATATAAAGGAATATGCTTTTGCCCCGAATATGCAGGAACGCCGGCTGCTTGTCCAGTCAACAGACAGCTATGGCGTAATTGTAAGAAGTGAATACCAATACCTTCCCATGGTCAGTAATTTATGGACCGACCATCCAACAGGAATCAATGCAGATGAAGGCTTTCAGTTGCGGGTCCTGCCAAATTATGTCCTCACCAATTCCAAGGGTTTTATGTCCTATGACAGTGGCGCCCCTGTCTTCCTGCAGGACACTTACACCTGGTACGACGGCGTGGCGAACACCCGCGGCCTCGGATTCTGCGGGTTCTCCAAGACATTCAACACATCCGTTCTCGATGGGTACTACTACAGGAGCATCAACAGGTTCGACCCGCAGAGAATGGGCGTCCCTACCACTTCTGATAAGAAAATAGGCTCGCCGGTATCCCAGTCCTATTCCACGGTTGCGTACACTTGGGACAGTCACAGCACCACCTACGGCAAACTGTCACCAAGGCTCACCAAGACTGTGGCAACGGACGCCAATACCGGGGTCATCACCACCACGACCTATTCCTCCTACGATGCCTTCGATTATCCTACAAAGATTACAACTTCCAGAAAGATAGGTTCTTCGGGGACCTCCATCTCCGATGTTTCTCAGATTACATACAGTCATAGCAACTCCCCGTCCTGCTACGTGCTTGGAACCATAACGGAACAGTCCGTGGTCCGTAACCGGATGGGAGAGAGGTCTGTCTATACTTATGACGCCGCTTTCCGTCCGCTCACCAAGGCCGATTACACGGTGAGGATTACGGGACCGATGACCAACCCTACGGTCAACTATTACCTCACCGGCAGGCAGCGGTGGACCTACGACTCCCACGGCAACGTGCTCACGGAGGAGTCCGCGCCGTACAACGCCACGCAGTACACCGGGAACTCGTATACTTACGACGTCAGCGGCCGTCACCTAAGCTCCTCCACCAACGCCCTTGGGCAGACCACCACGTACTCCAACTTTGACAAGTACGGCAACGCCAGGACCGTCACCGACTACCGTAACCGGGTCAAGACAAACTCCTTCGACTCCTGGGGCAGACAGACCAAGTCCATCTACGCTGACGGGACGGTTGACTCCACCGCCCTTGCCTGGGGCGGCCAGGGAGTGTTCACTGCCACGCATACCGTCACGGGCAAACCGAAGACCGTCACCCACTACGACGCCCTGTTTAGGCAGACAAGGAGCGGCAACCTCCGCTTCAACGGCCAGTGGCAGTTCACGGATACGGAGTACAACCAGAGGGGACTTGTTATGCGAACCTCGATGCCGTTCAGGGGTACATCGCCGTCATACTGGAACACTTGCCTGTATGACAGCTATGGCAGGCGGACTAGAATTACCGAAGCGTCCGGAAGGGTAACAAACTGGTATTATTCCGGGACTTCGGTCACGGAAACCAAAGACAGCATCTCTGTCAAACGCACCACCAATGCGGCCGGGGAACTCGTGAGCGTCCTTGACGTCGCAGGGACCATAACATACACCTTACGGGACGATGGGCAGCCGTCGTCGATAACCGCTCCTGATGAGGCCACCACGACCTTCGAATACGACAACTACGGCAGAAGGACAAGTATCGTTGACCCCAGCGCGGGGACGCGCAGTACGGCATACACCGTTAACACAGACGGATCGTCCGTAACCACGGAGACCAACGCCCTGGGCAGCATCGCCACGTCCGTTGATAAATACGGACGGATAACGGGCATTACAAGAACCGGAACGGGCGCGTTTAATACTACGTATACATATGATGCTTATAGCAGGCTGTCTGCCATATCTTCCACAAACAGTACCGGGAAAGAATACACCTACGACGCTTACGACCGTGTGTCAACTGAGAAGGAGACTGTTCCTGACAGCAAGTGGCTGCAGAAGGCGTATACATATGGGACAGGAAGTAATGTGGCGTCCATAGCATATTCGACTCAGGACGGAACGATAACCACCGAGTACTATTCATATGCAAACGGGCACAACAATGTGATTGTCCTTGCCGGAGGAACCACAGTCCTGGCAAAAACGGCAGAAAACGACCTTGGACAGCCCACGGCGGCCAATTCCGGGAGTGTATCTAGGACATACGAATACACTGCCTACGGCTTCCCCACAAAGAGGAAGCTTTCCGCCGGAGGCAACACCATCCAGGACCTCCGCGCTACGTTCAACCCGCAGACTGGGAACCTTACCAGCCGCTCAAATGCCGGCAATTCCTCTTCCACAGAGTATTTCTACTACGATGCTCTGGGGCGGCTCAATTATGATAATCAAGGCCCAGGGAGCTATGACGTCAAGGGTAATGTCATTTACCGTAGCGGCGTAGGAACGATGACCTATACCAATACCGACCATCCCTATCAGTTACAAAGGCTCAACGCCTCCGTTTCGTCAGTAACAAGGCCTAACAATCAAACCGTTACATACACGGCCTATGACCGGCCGGCGACGATTACGGAGAGTTATGCTTTAGCCGCGTTTACATACAGTTTCGATTACCAGAGGACAAAGATGCAGACATCGGTGATGGGGAACGTCATCCAGAAGAAGTACTACATCGGCGACCGGTATGAAAGGGAAGAAAACAGCAGCGGCACGGTAACAGCCGAGCGGCTGTTCGTTGGCGGGGATGCGTATTCGGCGCCAATGGTGTTGCAAAGGACGAGTAGCAGCGGCATTTGGACGCCATACGTGATTGGAAGGGATTACCTGGGCTCCATAACGAACATTGTTACAACCAGCGGCACATCAGTTGCCACATACAGTTATGACCCCTGGGGCAGGATGCGTGACCCTCAGTCCCTAACGCCGTACTCATCTACATCACAGCCCTCACTCCTGCTTGGCCGCGGCTACTGCGGTCACGAGCACCTTTCCAACTACGGCCTCATAAACATGAACGCCAGGCTCTATGACCCCGTCCTTGGCCGCTTCCTGAGCCCGGATCCGTATGTCCAGGCCCCGGACTTCTCCCAGAACTTCAATAGGTATGCTTATGCTCTGAACAATCCACTGAAGTATTTGGATCCGTCAGGAGAAATCTTCGGAATAGATGATGCCCTGTTTTGGGGCGTAGTTGCGGGTGCTGCAATTGGGGCTTATATGGGGGGCATGTTAGCTAATAACGGTCAATACAATCCGAATGATTGGGATTATAAGTCTAATACAACTTGGGACCACATGATTGGAGGGGCGTTAGTTGGTGGATTAAGCGCTTATGCCGGTGCTGTCATTGCAGGAAGTGGGATTCCATTTGCAAATACATTTTCCACAATGTATTCTTCTTTTGCAAGTTCACTTGGAACTGCTTTCTATACCCGAGGTAAAACACATGTAACTATGAGTTTCGGTTTTGCATCATATGATTTTACAAACTGGGAATGGGGTTATCTTGGAAAGAATGGAAACTCAAAACTTGATAATCTCGGATATGGTTTAGGCAGTCTTGCCAATATTTCCGATTTATTAGCCGGCTTGCATCCAGGAGAAGTTCAACTTCAAACAGAGAATTTAACTGACGAGAATTCAATTGATCTTATAGGGCACTCTCAAGTGTTAGACATGGATGGAAATAGTCTTATTGATTTTGGGCCTACGCCAGGGCGGTTTTATGGATTTGAAAAAGGTAGAAATAATTGGGTTTATTCAACACAAGGAATAGAGCAAACAAAAGACATATTTGGCAATATTTACAAAGACGGGATTGTAATAAAGGGAGTTAATACACAGCGGCTCCTTAGAATAAGTGATAGATTGAACAATAATCCCGGTTTTTATAATTTTGCATTACGGAGTTGTTCGTCTGTGGCTGCTCGTTCTTTAGCTCTTTGCGGAGCACCTATGTACGGTTTACATCCTTACTTATTAAGAGCTCAGGCACTATTTTGGAGTGCCGGTTTCAGGCCCTGGTCATACTGTTATTGTTTATAGTTACCAACATTATGCTGTATTGGTTTCTTTGTCTGTTTTCATTCATGTTACCAGTGACTCAAGTTTCTGGGCCTATCTATATTATAGAGGACATGCATCCTGGTGGGACAACGGCCGGCATTGTGACTTGGATTAATCACCAAGAATCTATGAAACGATACCATCTCTTAAATAACGAGAGTTCTCTTACTGATTTAAATACTCTCTTACGCTTAACAAAAAAGAAAAGACTCTTTCCGAGAAAAGAAGCGGGTATTAGAGTTGCTTTTTTTTATTATGATTATTCAGGCAAGAAGCATTATCTTGTTCTTTTTGGGGATCGAGAGTATGATTATTATAGCATCGTAGACTATAACCTTAAAACACAAGTGAATGTAGAGTATATATGTCAATCGCAAAAGGAAAAAGAAGCGTTAGAAAGAATTATAACGACATTAGAGCATGCATTTTTGCACAGGAAAGAGGAATGACAAAAGCAGTTTATTACTTTGGATGCAAGACACTTAATCCTCTTGATTTCCACCCAGATTGGTATTCCGTTGTTACTTTAATATATTATCTTGGTTTAGTGTCCATTATTTAATACATTATGAAGTGTTATTTACGTTTATTTTTTTTTGTTGGTCAGCTTCCTCTTGACGTCGTGTGATGTTGAAGAATATTTCTATTTTGTGAACAATAGTAATCAAAGAATTGCTTTGGTTTTTGACTTTGACACGAAAGATAGTGGAGTTTCGGAAGGTGGTTATTTTGCATTGTATATACCCCACTCTCTTCTAAAATAGTAGAACGATGGGCTGGAGATTGGCAACACGATATGAAAAACAATGATACTTTACACCTCTTCATATTCAGTGCAGAAAATTCCTTGTCACTGATAAGAGAAGATATCTACTTGTTGACTAACGATATTGAAACCCTAATGGATCAGTATACTATTATTGCAAGAATGACACTGCGGCTTAGTGACATGCTTCCAGATAATGGCATTGCAGAGATTTCTTTCCCCTTGGTTAACGGTTCTGATATTACTATTGAGTATTATTAATTCATTTTTTTTAGAAATTTAGGAATTGAAACCCACATTTGTACGATATGACAAACTACATACAGAAGCAGATTCAGGAATCCATCCAGGTTAAACAGGATGTTCTGCGGATATGGTTTAGGCAGTCTTGCCAATATCTCTGATTTATTAGCCGGCTTGCAACCGGAGAAGTTCAACTTCAAACAGAAAGCATATTAGGCGTCCGTAATGCCGCTTGATTTTTTATAAATTGAACGCACTATTGTTTGGTAAAAATGACTAAATTTGCAGCCTCAAATTGTATTAATTATGGGACTTTTGGACGGAAAAGTGGCGCTCATTACCGGCGCGGCAAGGGGAATAGGCAAGGCCATTGCCCTTAAATTTGCATCCGAGGGCGCAGACGTAGCCTTCACAGACCTTGTTATCAATGAAGCGGCAGAGGAAACAGTCCGCGAGATTGAAGCCTATGGCCACAAGGTAAAGGCATATGCATCAAACGCTGCAAAGTTTGACGAGACTCAGACCGTTGTGGAAGAGATCGTCAAGGAGTTCGGCCACATAGACATACTTGTGAACAACGCCGGCATCACTAAGGATGGCCTTGTGATGCGTATGAGCGAGGAGCAGTGGGACGCGGTTATCGCCGTTAACATGAAAAGCGCATTCAACTTCATCCACGCCGTGGTTCCCGTTATGGCGCGCCAGCGCAGCGGAAGCATCATCAACATGGCTTCCATCGCCGGCCAGACCGGCAATCCCGGCCAGGTGAACTACTCCGCCTCCAAGGCCGGCCTCATTGCAATGGCAAAGAGCGTGGCCAAGGAAATGGGCGCACGCGGCATCAGGGCCAACGCAATTGCCCCCGGCTATGTCCTTACAGAGATGACCGAGGTCCTTCCGCAGGCCGTCAAGGACGAGTTTATCCGCCTCATTCCTATGAAGCGCGGCGCCACCGTTGAGGAGATTGCAAACACAGCCCTCTACCTTGGCTCAGACCTGTCTTCCTATGTTTCCGGCCAGGTAATCGCCGTGAACGGCGGCATGTACTGCTAGCATGGAAAAGGTCCTTCTCCACGCCTGCTGCGCGCCGTGCTCCGGCGCCATTGTGGAGTGGATGGGGCAGAACGGCATCAAACCCGTAATCTTCTATTCAAATTCAAACATCACTCCTCGGGACGAGTATAACCACCGTCTTGAGGAGTGTATCCGTTA
>JAEEGK010027301.1_pt1 | contig 11541 bp, 6 predicted proteins | sample 8958771 | NCBI WGS metagenome assembly JAEEGK01 (sample SAMN16246547, study PRJNA631951) | gut metagenome | biome: gut microbiome; feature: rumen; material: SC-attached | host: Bos | place: Iran: Karaj | collected 2018-10 | reverse complement strand
TTCTCTCCATCTTTAACTATATGACCCCAAGCTTTTACTGTGTCATATAGACAAATATCTTGAGTACCTAGATTTGATACACCTTTAAGAACGATTTCGCCTTCTGCGCCATCAAAATTTTTAAGAGTGATTTCATTATTACCAATATGAGTTACAACACCTGTAACTGCTTGATATTCCATATTTGACTTTAATACATATGATGGTTCATTAAAGTGTAATACCATTTCTTTCTCATAGTTACATACACTACAAGCTAAAGTTAATGTAATTACTGATTCACCATTAACAATATCAAATGAACTATATTCAATAATTGAGTGTTTAGCTTCCTCATAATGTAGAGTATCAGTTTCATCTTTTGATTCTTTCCAGTGTTTATCACTGTCATACTTATAGCCGCTCTTATATGGGCTAGAATCAGATGTTGTTGTAGTAGGAGTAACCACTGGTTTAGTAGTTATACTACTAGAGCTAGGTTTTACGGGTGGAAAAGTTGTAGTATTATTATTTGTCTTAGTTTTAGGATCAATATCAATCTTAATCTCACAACCTGCGAGTAATAATATATTTAAAACTAGGACAAAAATAGATAATAAAATGTTTCTCTTTTTCATTATATTTCCTCTTTTTATTAAAATAGTATTAAATATACTATAGCAAATTATACAGTTAATATAGTTGTTATTAAATATCTTTTTTTTGATAATTTATACTAAAAAAGAAGAGATTATTTCTCTTCCTTTTTCTTAAGCGCAGCCTTTATAAAACTCACAAACAGAGGGTGAGGTCCATCAATTCTTGATAAACATTCAGGGTGGTATTGCACACCTAAATAATATGAATGATTATTAAGTTCTAAGGCTTCTACTATATTATTCTTATTATCTCTAGCTGTTTCAACAAAACCACTAGATGTGAATTGTGGTAAATACTTTTGATTAAGTTTAAAGATATGTACGTGGCGTTCTTTGATTAATGTCTTTTCATAAATCTTTTTTAGAAGTGACTGATCTTTAATCTTAATATCATTTAATCCTACATTAGGTAATTTATTAATATTACAGTAATCAATTACTGGATTCTTAGTCTTATCATTAAATTCCATTGAATTTGCGTCTTTTAGGTGTAATACGTTTCTCGCAAATTCAATAGATTCTATCTGCATACCAAGGCATATTCCGAAGGTAGGAATATTATGAGTTCTTAGATATTCAGCTGAATCAATAAGTCCAGATAATCCTTTAGAACCAAATCCACCAGGTAAGATTACACCATTAATACCCTTAAATACATCTTTTGCGTTATCTTTATTTACTGATTGAGCTTCAATGTATTTAATATCTATTGCCTTATTTAAGGCGAGTGATGCATGAAGGAGTGCTTCTTCTACTGATAGATATGCGTACTTATTACTTGTGAATCTTCCAACTATCGCAAGTTTAACTTTAGAACGTTTAGGAATCATTCTAATAAGTTCACCATAGTTAAGTAGTTTAGTAGGTTTTGGTTGAAGACCTAAATATGACAGACACACATTAGTTGTGCCTTGGTTTTCAAGAATTGATGGGAGTAAATAGATGTTATCTAAAGATCTTGGAAGATATGCGATATCTGTGTTATAGTCTTTAGATAATTTCACATCAGTTCTAACCATCACCATATTAGGGATTAAATCTAAATCAACTTTACTATCTATATGGATATGATAGACTGAATCAAATCCATACATAGTTCTAAATTCATTAATGATTTCTAGCGGATCTTCTATAGTTGATGATATTTCAATTAGATTAATATCTTTAGATTTATCTACTGATTCATTTAATCTATTTAATATATCTTCATTAGATTTAGATATAATTGAAGATTTACTTGAAAGATTCATCGACATGAGTCTTTCATATATACCTAAATCAAAACTAGTTGAAATATTATCAATGATATATGATTCACTATGGGCTTGTGAGTCACTATTTACCTCTGTCTCAATTTTTATAGCGTTAACTGAATATCCTTTCATCTTTATGGCGTAACCTAAAGAAGCAAGCACTGTGCTCGTTCTATAGAGTTTATTTTGTTTGCCTGTGAAGAATATAAACTTATTATTCATTAGTCACCTAATTATTTAATACTTAGGAAGTAATCCTTAAGCATATTATACATTATTACATTAGTATTATAAATTGTTCCATAGCCTGAAACGTATTTAGCACTAAAGTCTGAGAAAGCTAAAATATATGTATTTGAATCAATAATACTACTTGAATCATAGTCACTTGACCAAACATTATAAGAATAGTTTCTAGATACATAATTCTTAAGTTGGGATCCAGTCATCTTAACATATTGAACTCTATTATCAAATGGGAACCATTCATACATATCTGCGAATGTAAGCTCACCTGCTGGGCAAGAAGACGCTCTAACACCACCAGTATTAATAAATACATAGACTTCAGTATATGAGAATGATGATTCATGAGATTTAATATAGTTTCTCATTGCGTCCATCATATAATTAGCTACATCTTGTTTTGATGAAAGTCTAGTAGGAAGGTTATATACAACAATCTTACCTTCATCAATAATAGATTGATAACGTGTTACTACCGCTTCTACATCACTTGTTGGAGTTGAGTTTTTAACACAATCAGAATTCTTATTATAATGATGAATAGTTCCAGATGTAGATTTCTTATTAGTTAGATTTAATGTAATAGTAGCAAAGCTACCATTTTTAGCATAGTTTTCAACAAGAGGAATTAAATATCCATCTTCTCTTCTGAAGTATTCTTCTTCTTCTTGATGCATATGTCCAGCAACAAATGCATCAATATATTGAGTGCTAGAAACACTTTCAGCGATAGTTCTAAATGTTGCGCCTTCATTAGCATAATCATGACAAGCATAAATTACTACATCACAACCAAGTGAATGAAGTGTAGCTGAGCATTCTTTAACGATTGGTAATTCTTCAGTGAATTCATAATCACCTAAAGATGAAGTGGCAATATCTGATTCTTCATTTTCACCAATACAACCAATAATACCTACTTTAATTCCATAGTAATTAATGATTGTATAAGCCTTTACCCAATCAGGTCTTTGTCCTGTGGTTTTATTGATTAAGTTAGCACAAAGTAGTGGGAAATTAGCTTCACCATTAGATTCATCGCCATCAAAGTATTGTTCAACAACATCTAGTCCCCAGTCAAATTCATGGTTACCTAAAACCATAACATCAAAATCCATAGCGTTAATAGCTTCGATCATACATCTACCATAAGTAAATCTAGATACGAATGAGCCTTGGAATAAGTCTCCAGCCATAATTCTAATATATTTTTGATTGTTTTGAGATTCTAAATAATTAACTGCACCATCAACTCTTGCAAGGCTCATATTATAGTTAGTGCCTTCTTCTAGTTGACCATGTGTATCATTAATAGACATAATTTCAACTGTATCTACACTTCTTCCACTAAACTTACCTTCACCAGTATTACCTGTAGTATTTGATGAAGAATTAGATTTAGTTGATTTACTAGTTGGATTTGTAACTACTTGACTAGTAGTAGTTTTTGATGTAGTTGACTTAGAAGTTTTATTACCTGCAGTTGTGAATAATGATTTTATTTCACAAGAAGTAAGTAACATTAGATTTAAAACTAATATAAAAATAGATAGTATTTTCTTCATATTTTTCACCTGTAAATAGTATTTATACTATTTTTCTATAATATAACAAATAAAATCATAGAGGTCAAGAACCTTGCCCTCTATGATTTAAGTCTATATTTAGATATTCTAATTGTATTTAAGATACAAAGTAAAGTTACACCTGTATCCATAAATAAGCCTAGAAGCATTAAATAACTACCTAAGAATTCAAGTAAATTGAATGATAATAATACTAGTGAAATAACTTTTAAAGCTAAACTAAATATTATATTCATTATAGTTATCTTTCTTGTATATTTAGATATCTTATGAAGGTCTTCTACCTTCTTAATATCATTATGATAGATTACTACATCAGATGCTTCTTTTGCTTCTTCACTAGAATCCATTCCAATAGATATTCCAATATCGCTCATTCTAAGTGATGGTGCATCATTCATACCATCACCAATATAAGCTAGGAGACCTTCTTTATTATTTAAGTGTTCTTTAAGATATTCTATTTTATTCTCTGGAAGACAAGATGCTTTAAAGCCATCAAGTGATAACTTATTAGATAATTCACTGGCAACAGCCTCATTATCTCCTGTCATCATATAAGTTTTAATATTATTAGCTTTAAAGTAATTAATAGCTTCTAAAGCATTATCTTTTAGTTTATCTTTGAGTACTATCTTAAGTTTTCTTTGGTATGAATATCCATGATTATCCATCTCGCCAACTATTAAATATATAGTAGTACCAACAGATGATAAATCAGGATCACTGATAGTTAGTTTATCCATCATCTTTGGTCCACCAACATAAACTATCCTTTCACCATATTTAGCGCTTAAACCATATCCTGGTTCTTCTTTAATATCGCTTACTAATGATTTATCTATATACTTACTAAATGTTTCAGATAAAACTTTAGCAATTGGATGAGTTGAGGTTGATTCAATAGTAGCTAAAAGCTTTAAAGCTAGTGATTCATCTATATCTTGATATAGAATTGAATCTACTACAAATGAACCCTCAGTGAGTGTACCAGTCTTATCAAAGATCACTTCACTAATCTTAGACATTGATTCAAGGTATTCAGAACCTCTTACCATAATTCCTTCTTTAGAAGCTCTTCCAAGTCCAGTATAGAATGAGAGAGGTACACTAATAACAAGTGCACAAGGACAGCTTATTACAAGCATTGTGGCACTATTTCTTAGTGCAGTATTTAAATCATTCTTAAATACGAAATAACTTAAGATGAAAGCTAGTATTGAAATAATGATAATGATTGGAGTGTAGTATCTTGAGAACTTCTCAATAAAGTCTTCACTCTTACTCTTCTTTTCTTTGGCTTCTTCAATCAACTTATTAAGTTTAGATACAGTTGAATCAGAATATAATTTAGTTACTTTAGCGTAGATTACACCATTTAAGTTAAGTGTTCCACTAATTAAAGTTGAACCTTCACTTACTTCAACAGGTACTGGTTCGCCTGTCATAGTTTTAGTATCGATTAAAGAATTACCTTTTACTACAATAGAATCTAGAGGAATTCTCTCTCCAGGTTTAATCATAATAATATCATCAATTTGAGCTAAAGCTGATTCAATAATATCACCGTTTTCAAGAGTTACTTCATCAGTCTTTAAATCAATCATATCTTTAATTTGTGATTCGCTTCTTTTACGATCTAAATGTTCTAAGGCTTCACCAATCGCAGATAGAGTAATGAGAATAATAGCTTCTATTTCATCTCTAATAACAATGGCCGCAATTGAAGCTATTATCATGAGGAGACCTTCATTAAAGATTTCGCCTTCTTTAAATTCTTCAATCATATCAGCGATTGTATTATGAGCGATAAAGATAAACGCTATTACAAAGAATACATATTCTAAATAAATAGAATAACTATATGTATTAAATACATATTTAAATAGAATAGCAGGGACTAAGAATAGTACACCTAAACTATATAGAATAATAGATACTATTAAATGTTTCTTACCTTCATGTTCACATTCACAATGTGATCCACAGCAACATTCTCCTTTAAAACATGCACACATAATTAGTCCTCCTCTTCAAGATGACGCTTAGCGACATTGATTAAATAAGAGATATGTTCATCATCAATTGAATAGAATACATTTTGAGCATCTTTTCTATATTTAACAATATGTGAATCTCTTAAGATTCTTAATTGATATGAGACAGCTGTCTGGCTCATATTTACTTCTTCTGCGAGTTCATTAACTGAGAACTCTTTAATTACTAATGCTTCTATTATCTTAAGTCTAGTTTCATCACTAAACATTTTAAAAAATAAAGCTAATTCTTCTGTGTTTACTTTCATATTTAACACCTTTTATCCTTTCTTATATGCGTAAATACACATATACACATATAATATAAATGATAAATTAAAATAATGCAAGAAAAATAATAAAAAAGATGCACCAAATGATGCATCTTATTCTTTAATTCTTTTCTTCTTGGCTTCCCTTCTTCTTTTAAGAAGTAAATTCCAGAGTATTATAAGTATTTGAAGAACTCCTGGAATAATTAATATAAATAATAATTGTGGGTCATCAAGCGATGGATAGAGGTTCACAATTATTGCGCCTGATAAAGTCCATGATAATAGTGATTCAATATATACAGTATGTTTAGGATTACCCCAGATAAGATTGAATACTAACCATACTATAAATGATGTAGGTACTGCATAAACAAAGAATAAATAGAACATATCTGGGTTATTTCTAAATATCATCTTAAATATAAAGAATAATATTGCAGCAACAAGCCAAGTAAGTCCAACTGATAAGGCAGTAATAATTTTATGTTTAGATTTAAGATATTTAGCTCTTTCATCATCAATAGATTCATCACTAATATTAGTTTCAATTTCATCACCGATTAAATCATTTAAACTAATATTAAAGAGTTCACTAATTCTGATTAATACAATTAGATCAGGAATAGCGACACCACGCTCCCATTTAGATACTGCTTTATCAGAGTATGACAAAGCATTAGCTAAATCTAGCTGTGTCATATTGTTTTTCTTTCTATAGAATATTATATTTTTCGCAATATTATTTTTAATCTTATTTTCTTCAATCATAGTTATATTATATCCTTAAATTGATTAATTAATTATATCATAATTATTAATTATAATCTAAGTAGATTGCTTATCTACTTAGAGTAGAATTAGATATTTACTAAGTATAGAATACTTATACTCATAGTTTAGACAATTATTTATTAATAATAATAGAATAATTTCAGACGGAGGTAAAGTATGAAAATATGTTATAGTGCGGAATCCGCAATTGATTTAGAATTAAATAATGAATTTGATGTAAAAGTAGTGCCATTCTCTTTTTCAATAGATAATAATTTATATAAGGATGGTGAAATTACAAATGGTGAAATATTCTCTCTTGCGAGAAAATATAAAACCATTCCTAAAACAAGCGCAGTTAATATTAGCGAATTTATTGAACACTTTAGATTGCTTAAAAAGGAAGGTTATGACACAATCGTTCACTTCTCAATGTCGTCTAAACTATCTAGTGCTTACCAAAACGCAGTTATAGCTTCGCGTAACTTTGAGAATGTATATGTGGTTGATACATTATCACTCTCAAGTGGAATACTACTTCTTCTATTAGAGTTTAAGAAACTAATAGATGAAGGAGTAGATATAAAAATGGCTCTTGAAATGATCGAATCAAAAAAGAAAGATATAGAAGTATCATTAATCATTGAAAATCTAGAATACATTCATAAAGGTGGTAGATGTTCAATGATTCAAATGTTAGGCGCAAGTTTACTAAAGATTAGACCAATGTTACTACTTCAAAATGGTAAACTTGAACCATCTAAGAAATTTATGGGTAATTATATTAGATGTATTAAAGAATATACTAAGAATGTATTAAGTAAATATAATAACCCAGATAAAGAATTATGTTTCATTAACTATACATCTTATGATCCTGAAATGATTAACGCGATTAAAGATGAACTCAAAGACATAGGATTCAAAAGAATAATTGAGACTATGTCAGGCTCTACAATCGCATCTCACGCAGGAGAAAACTCAATAGCATTAATATATCTAAACAAATAAAAAAGCTTTTAGACCGAAATCTAAAAGCTTTTCTTTTGGCTAAAAATTAATTTTTATTAACCTTCATAGTAATATGTATAAATTGAACCTCTTATACCTTCTACATCTAGTCCAACTTCAAGATATCCATATCCACGAGCGTTACCTTCATGATCTAGAACACCATTTTTAGATAAACCTAATGCATAAGCACTCCAAGCATTGAATACTTGTTGTGCTGCAGGAACTTCAACAGGTTCACCAGCAGCTTGGCTTGCCATCATATTAATGATTTCACTTCTTTGTGCCGGCATACCAGAGAATGCATCATAAATACCCATAATTAAAGCGACTTGTGCTTCAAGAGTAGTTCCAGTAAGTACATTTAATGAATCAACATAACTTGATATTGGTGATACTGGGAATACGAATAGGCCTGGATTTTGAGCTTTAGTAGGTTGCATAAATCCATTTAATTCTGTTCCAGGAATAAGTTCATCTCTTAATGAATTTTTAACATATGATAACCAAGAAGCTGTTGAACCTTGTGGTAGTGTAGGTTCTCTCTTGATAGATTGTCCTGCAACATTCATATCAAACACACCAAACAAACCTTCAGTAGCTGCTCTATCAAATTCGCCTTCTCTTAGCATTATTGCGAAGTTCCACATATCTGGGTTGCCATCAGTTCCTTGAGAATATGCAATATCAGCTGGACTTAAATTGTTGTATGATTTAACAAGTGAATATTGACTATTAGTATATCCATGTAAAATGTTAGTCATACCAGCAGTTAGTTGTGCTGTTGTAACTGTTAAACCCATAAGTCTAAACCATACTTCATTACCAACTACCCAGTTGATTAATTGAGTCTTTCTATCAATGTTGATTACAGGATCGAAATCGATAGTGATAGTTCTTTCATTGTCTTGGCCTTTCTTATAACCTTCAGCGCAGTCATATACTTCTACATGTCCTTTTTCTTCTCTGTGTTCATCGATGTGTACACAAGCACCGCCTGAATATCTGAAGTCACAGTTTGTAAGGTTAACTGTACAAGATGACCAACCATAAAGTGAATAACCCCAAGAATAGAAGATATATGTATCTTTACAGTTAGCTGTAGCCTTATCACAAGATACGTTAACACCAGTATTAGCATAGTCGATAACAACGTTATTTGTATTAGCTGTACAACCTCTTACCATGATACCATTATAACCTCCTGAGTTATAACCAGCAAGTTCTTCTTCACTCTTAACAAGTTCAGCGGCTTGGCTGTAGTTAACTTGTGGAGTGATTGTATTACTAATAATGTACAAATTGTTGTAAGTTACTGAGTTATCGTATTGTCTATAAACCAAGCTATAAGCACCTACACCTCTTCTGAATATATCGTCAGACATATCTTGGTATTTTGTTAAGTCTCCATCTTCTCCTACAAGTTCATAGTTGTATGTACCAGTTGTATCAGCGTAAGCTAGTAAGTTAGCGAAAATTGATGTTTGGCTGTTCTTAATCCAAATATTATTACCTTCTGAATCTGTTCCCCAAGGTTGATTCTTGTTAACAGCACTGTGGTTTTCAGGGAATAATGCCTCACCAGTATCTGGATTTACGTCATCAATAATTGGAAGACCTGAACCATCGATTACAAAGTAGTTTCCATTAATTACTAAGTGATTATCAATAACATCAGCATTTCTAACCGCTCTTACATAAACGTCACCAGTGGCAAGACCTTGTTGAGCATAATATAATTGATAATATGGTTCATAGTTCTTAACATACATCTTATCTCCATAAGGTCTATATTGATCAGCAGAAAGTTGTGCTTGAATTGTCTTATGGATATTGATTTCAGTTACATTTAAATCTGCATAGTAAGCTTTGAGTTCTTCATGGCTTTCTACGTTAACACCTGAGTTTACAAGAACTTGAATTGTAAAGTTATCATCTTCGGCCACAACTCCCTGCTTAGATGCAACTTTAATATTAAATCCTTTTCCAATTGCTTCTTCAGTGAATTGAATAGCTATATAAGTATTATCTGTATCAACAACATTTAAAACATATAAATAAATCTTATCTGAACCATCTTTAAATCCAATAGCTCTAGAATATTTCTTATTATTGATTGTAATATTATCAACGAACACTTTAGTTAAATCGCTAGCACTATCACTAAGTTTAATTGTATATTTAATATCAACATCATTAATATTAGTGATTGGAGTTCCATTTGTATCAGATGCGTTTACTCTTAATTTAAAGATATTTGCACTACCAACATGGTAAGCTTCTTTAGTTGTATTAAGCCATCTTGAACCAGTAGATGCTAAATCTTTACCATTATATTCAGCATAGTTAGGTGCACTAAGGCTACTTGTCATCTTGAATGTAAACATTTGGAATAATCTAACTGCACCAGATTCACCTTCAATTTCAGCAATTGAATATCCAGACTTCTTAGCCTTTACATCGAATGCTTTAGGATTTGTTGCATCAAATAAGTTTTCTTTATCTTCGTTAAAGATAACATTAACATTGTTATGAGTTGTAATATATGTGCCTTGATATAAATATGTTACATATACAACACTTGAATCTTCAAGTGTAATTTCATATGTATCAAGAGACATATTTATAGATATAGTTACATCAGCTCCCCATTTAGGAATAGAATATGCTTTAACCTTTAATGATTCAGTTACATTTCTTAAATCAGCTTTATCATAGAATGCAATCTTATCTGAGTCTGCTTTGAGTTCAGGTAAATATTCATATAAATTATATGAATTAGCAATTCCTTTTGCTTCATAAACATTAACATAGATATCTTCTTCATTTGCTGCACTCATATCAATAGATAATGTTAATGCAAAGTATGCATATACATAAATAGTTTCATCAGTTGATGTATAAGTTGTTTCAGTAGTAACGGCTTGAGTAGCTTGGAAATTCTTATAGAATCCGATAAATGTGAGTCCATTATATGAATAATTAGCAGCAGCCATTAATTCATTAATATTTTGACCTACATATCCTTCATCTTCACAAGTATTAGTTGTATCTTGAATTGTAAATTCTCCAAGTTTATTAGTAATAGAACCTGCTTGATAACCGTTAGTTGGGAGTACTACTACTTTCTTAGTAACCATTTCCCATATTGCAAATAATTCAGCATTAGCTTCCATTGATACTTCAGCTTGATCTAAGTATAAAACTGTACCTGTAGCTGTAAGCGACCAACCTAAGAATCTGTATCCAGCTCTTGTGAAAGCGTTTTGAGTTAATGCTTTTTCAACTCCATATGTGAATGATTGAGCACTCATTTCGCCTTGGCCACCATTAGCATTGAATGTTACTTCATATGTGTCTGCTTCCCATACTGCATATAAAGTTAAAGTATTATTAGAATCGAATGCTGGAATAGTAGTTTCATTTAATGTCATTAGTGCTTCATCATCAAAGACTTTTTCACCATTAGTAGATAAAGCCCAACCTTTGAATGTATAATGTTCTCTTTCGAATGAGTTTTTAGTAAGATTTGCACTATCACCAATTTGACCAACGATATCAGCCATAGGTGTAGCTGTAGTTCCACCATTACCATTAAACTTTAATGTATAGTTAGCTTTAGTCCATAAAGCGAATAATTCGATATTAGCTGATAATTCAATATCACCATTGTCATCATATGCTTTAGCGCCTTCTGCTTCAGTTGCCCAACCAGCAAATACATA
>JAEEGK010027297.1_pt1 | contig 11541 bp, 2 predicted proteins | sample 8958771 | NCBI WGS metagenome assembly JAEEGK01 (sample SAMN16246547, study PRJNA631951) | gut metagenome | biome: gut microbiome; feature: rumen; material: SC-attached | host: Bos | place: Iran: Karaj | collected 2018-10 | reverse complement strand
GGGATTGGGGATTGGGCCCAATCCCCAATCCCCAATCCCCAAACCCCAATCCCCAATCCCCAATTTTAAATAATAATTAACATATTTTATTATTTTTATTTTTATAATAAAATAAATTAAAATTATTTTTATATAAAATAAATTTTATTAATATTTATTATTTATCTTTATTATAATATATAATTAAAAATATTATTAATCATTAAAAATAAAATAACAAACACTTCAATAGAATTTATTATACATTAATAATCATATTATATTATATAAAATTATTAATATTTTATACTTCATATAATTATTAATAAATGAATGAAATAAATAATCCATTTAATAATAATAAATAAAATATATTCATTTATATAAATTATAAAAATATATATTATTTTTAATATTTATCATAAAATATATTTAAAAAATATAATAATTAAAAAAATATAAATCTAGTATCATTAATAAAATTAATAAAAGTAATAAAAATGTTAGCATTAAATATGTTGCTTATTTTCGAAATAATCACATTTTTATCAATGTTTATCGACGTTCTTTCAACAGCACCTTCGACGTTAACAAAGTCATCAACATTATCTTACTCATTACACTTAACATGTGATGACAATTTAAAAACTTTGGAAGTAAGAGACTATGATACGAATTTCCTAAGAAAAACAGTTACCTTACCTTCATGTACAAATTCATTTTCATATAATTTAACAGCAATTCCTGGTTCAAAAGTTATATTATATTGTTATAATGAAAACGGTTCAGCTGGTGGAGGTGGAATAGTTCAAGATTCTTATGGAACAGAAAGCCTAATTTGGAGATCTTCTGACGGATATTCTATAAATTCTGAAAACTATGAGTTTAGAATCATAAATGGAATGTGGTATAAATTATATAAACTAACTAATTCTGCATCTGCTACAACCTATGGATTTTATATCATTCTTAGAAATTATTATGTATGCTATGATACAAATTCCACTGCTGTAGTTGCTACTGATTCCTCCTATGAATTCAGTTTGGAAGATAACATTGCTTATATTGGAGAAGAACCTTGGGGAGTTAATACAGTTTTTATAAGAGGAGCTGAAAACATTGCATATGCTGATGGAGATAAAGCTGGTCAATCTGTAGAAGTAAAAAAAGAAAATGCTTTAAATCAAAAATTCAAATTTACTTCTAATAAATATGGTCTATTTGATATAGTTTGGTCAGGATATGGAGATTGGGAATATGAACAAGGAGTTTATGATGAATGTCATTTATATGTTAGAGTTTGTTATGATACTTGCAGTGCTTGTAGTTCAACCAAAGAGGCAACAGCTTCTGAACATCAATGTACAAAATGCAAAGGAAATAGATATTTCAAAGCAGGAACTACTTCATGTTATAGTAAAGAGGAGATAGATGATGGATATTATTATGACAGTGAATCTGGAAAATGGACTACCTGCTATGAAAAATGTAAAACTTGCAATAGCATAGGAAATGCTTCTAATAATTTATGTACAAGTTGTATTTCAAATAGTAAATATCCTTATTTATTATCAAATGGAAATTGTGTTAATGATACCAAAGGTTATTACCATTCAGAAACTTCTGATTCTTATTTTCCTTGCTATGAGAGATGTGCTACTTGCAGTAAAGCAGGAACTGAAAGTAAACATAATTGCGATACCTGTGGAAAAGATTCAAGTGGAAAACTTTATCATTTTATATATAATCAAACTGGTCAATGTATTAGTGAAAGTGAAAAACCTGAAAATACAATTTTAGATGAAAATAGTAATACATATGTTAAATGTGGAAATGGTTGTGCAACATGTGATTCATCTAAATGTTTAACTTGTAGTTCTGGTTATCATTTTATTTATAATCAAAGTGGTGTTTGTATTAGTGAAAATGAAAAGCCTGACAACACTTATTTAGATGAAAGTAGTAATACCTATAAAGCCTGTTATTCAACATGTGGTGCTTGTACTAAACCTGGAAATAGTGCTAATCATAATTGTACAGATTGTGCTAAATATTCAAATGGTTCATATCAATATCATTTTGTTAATGGTAAAAGTGGTCAATGTATTTCTAAATCAGAAGCCGATGCAAATAGTTATTTAGATACCACTGATAATACCTATTATAATTGCTATGAAACATGTGCTACTTGTAGTAAAGCAGGAACTTCAACAAAACATAATTGTGATAGTTGTAAAGCAAATTATTATTTCATATATGTTACAACTGAAAAAGGCAATTGTTTCGATGAAACAACAATTTCTACTAAATATCCTTATACTTATTATAATTCATCAACTAATTGTTACGAAAAATGTTATGAAAGATGTTGGCGATGTTATGCAGGTGGAAATATAAAGTATCATAATTGTACAGAATGTAGAGAAAATTATCATTTAGTATATAACTTCACTGGTCAATGTCTTCGACCTTGTGCCAAACCTGGTGATACCTATTTAGATACAACTACTAATACTTATATGAAATGCTATGATACTTGTGCTACTTGTGATTATGGTGGAACTGAAACTAATCATAATTGTACTTCATGTTTAAAAGATGCTAGTGATAATTATTTATATCATTTTGTTAGTGATAAACCTGGTCAATGTGTTGTTAATCCTGGGGATGGATATTATATAAATACTACAGATAATACTTTTCATAATTGTTATGAATCTTGTGGAACTTGCACAACTGGAGGAACAATAGCTCAACATAATTGCAAAACTTGTAAAACCGGTTATCATTGGTATTATTTAGCAGAAGGAAATTGTTATAATAAAGCCCCAAATGGAACTTATTTAAATGAAGAAACTGACACATATGAAAAATGTCATTCAAATTGCTATTTCTGTGATGCTTTAGGAACTGATAGTGATAATAAATGCACAAAATGCAAATATAATTATTATTTTATATATAATCAAACTGGACATTGTATATATATAGGTGATAGAGATAAATATTGCCCACATTGTTATTTAAATTCAACTAATTCAACTTATTGTCCTTGTCATGAAAGATGTGAGAGATGTGCTACAAAATCAACTGATTCAAATGATCATAAATGTACTATTTGTAAGTCAGGATATTATAAAATTTATAATAATTCTTTACAATGTATAACACCTGATGAAGCTGATGAAAATATGTATTTAAATACAACTGATAATACTTATTATCCTTGTTATGAAAGATGTGCAAAATGCAATACAAGTGGAACTTTTACCAATCAAAACTGTATGAATTGTGTAGCTGGTTATAATTATGATTCTTCCACTCATAATTGCATGAATGAAGGTGAAACAGAAGGAAAATATTATGAAAATGGAACATATCATGATTGTTATACAACATGTAAAAAATGTAGTGCCGGTGGTTCAGAAACATCTCATAATTGTGATGAATGTAAAGATGGTTATCATTTCTATTATAAAAACCCAAAAAATTGTATAGGTGAACAGCCAGAAAAAACATATTTAGATAATTCAGATAATACCTATAAAGATTGTCACTCAAAATGTCAATCATGTAGCAAAGCAGGAACAGATGATGCAAATAATTGTGATTCATGTATTTCAGGATATCATTTTACATATTCCCAAGAAGGTCAGTGTGTCAACACATGTGATGGTTGCTATATAGATGAACATGATTATTACCAAAAATGTTACTCAACTTGTAAAACATGCACTAAAGGTGGAAATAGCACAAATAACAATTGTGAAAGTTGTATAGATAATTATCACTTTGTTTATAATAAAGCTGGACAATGCATTTCAGAATCAGATAAACCCGATGATACTTATTATGATGAAGATGAAGAAAAATATAACAAATGTTATGATACTTGCAGTAAATGTTCAGGAGCTGGTAATAGTTCATATCATAATTGTTTAAAATGTGCAACAGGATATCATTGGATATATAACCAACCAACAGTTTGTATACCAGATAAAGATAAACCAAACGATACTTATTATGATGAAGATGATGATACTTTTAAAAAATGTTATGAACGTTGTAGTAAATGTTCTAAGGGAGGAGATATTACAAATCATAATTGTGATGAATGTGCTAAAGATTCGAGCGGAAAATATATATATCATTTTACAATTGATAAAGAAAAACAATGCATAAGCGAAAGTGAAACAGAACATGATTATTATGTTGATAATGATACAAATACTTATAGAGAATGTCATAGTAATTGTTATAAATGTGAAAAAGCAGGAACTGATGCGAATAATAATTGTATTCAATGCAATACTTATTATCATTTTATATATAATCAAACAGGTCAATGTATTAAAGAAGAAAATAAACCAAATGATACATATTATGATGAAGATGATGATACTTATAAAAAATGTTATGATAAATGTAAAACTTGTGACCATCCTGGTAGTAGTACAAGTAATAATTGTACAAGTTGTAAACCTGGATATCATTTTGTTTATAATGTTCCTGGTCTTTGTATTCCAGATAAAGAAAAACCAGATGATACTTATTTAGATAATGAAACAGATACTTATGAAAAATGTTATGATACCTGTAGTAAATGTTCAAAAGGTGGTACATCAACTAATAATAACTGTGATGATTGTGCTAAATTTAATAATGGAACATATAAATATCATTTCATTTATACCAAAACAGGTCAATGTGTTCCTGAAGAAGAAAAATGTTCTAACTGTTATTATAATGAAGAAGATAACACATATGAAAAATGTTATGATACTTGTAGTAAATGTAATTATGGAGGTAATTCAACTAATCACAATTGTTCTTATTGTCCTCCAGGATATCATTTTATTTATAATCATCCAGGAGTTTGTATTCCTGAAGGAAATCAACCAGATGACACATATTTAGATGAAGAAAATAATACTTATTATGAATGTTATGAACGATGTGAAAAATGCACAACAGGTGGAAATAATAGTAATCATAATTGCAAAATGTGTGCTCAATATTCAAATGGAACTTATAAATATCATTTTATATATAACGAAGATGGTCAATGCATAACAGAAGAAGAAAAAGAACAAAAATGTCCTGAATGTACATTAAATGAAGAAGATAATACATATGAAAAATGTTATGAAAGATGTGAAAAATGTAATAGAATAGGTAATAGTGAGAAACATTATTGTACAGAATGTCTCAAAAAAAATGGAGAGTATGTTTATCATTTTGTATATAACAATGAGGGTCAATGTATTTCTGATAGTGAAAAACCAAATAATACTCATTTAAATAATGAAACTAATACCTATGAAGAATGTTATGAAACTTGCGGAGCTTGCAATGAATTAGGAAATAGCACTGATCATAAATGTACAATTTGTAAGAAATATGAAAATGGAACATTTATATATCATTTCGTTTATAGTAAGACTGGTCAATGTGTAGATGAGAAATGTCCAGGTTGTTATTTAAATGAAGAAGATAATACTTATGAAGAATGTTATGAAACTTGTGGAGATTGTGTAGAAAAAGGAACTGCTTCAAATCAAAAATGTTCTTATTGTAAAAAATATGAAAATGGAACATATATTTATCATTATTGGTATAAAGATAAAGATAAATTAAATTGCTATTCTGATGACAATAGACCAAATCATACATATTTAGATGAAGAAAATAATACATATTATGAATGTTATGAACGATGTGAAAAATGTTATAGTGGTGGTAATGAATTACATCATCATTGTTCAGAATGTAAGAAAGATGAAAGTGGAAAATATATATATCACTTTTTATATAACGAAACTGGAAATTGTATAAAAGAAGATGAAAAACCACATGACACTGATTTAAATAATGATACTAATACATATGAAAAATGTCATGAAAGATGTGGGTCATGTTATGGTTATGGAACAGACACAGAAAATATGTGTACTTTATGTAAATATACTATTGAAAATGGAAAATTTAATTATTCAGCTCATTTTTATTGGTATGATGTTGATAAAGGAAATTGTTATTATGATAATGAAAAACCAAATAATACATATTTAAATGAAGAAAATAATACTTATACTAGATGTTATTTACGTTGCGAAAGTTGTGAATATGGAGGAAATGAAAAGCAACATAATTGTACTGCTTGTATAAAAGACGATGAAGGTAATACTTATTTATATTGGATTGAAGATAATCCGGGTCAATGTATAACTAATGGAGAAAAACCAAATAATACTTATATAGAAAATGATACCATTCATTATTGTTATGAAACTTGTGGACAATGTAAAGAAAAAGGAAATGAGAAAGATAATAAATGTTTAGATTGTTTATATGATGTAGAGCTTGGAAAATATATAACTCACTTTATAGAAAATACAAGCAATTGTGTTCCTGATGAAAATCAACCAAATAAAACATATTTAGATGATGAAGATAATACATATAAAGAATGTTATGAACGTTGTGATTCATGTGATAAAAAAGGAACAAGAGAAGAAATGAATTGTAATGTTTGTGTGAAAGATGAATATGGAAATGTTATATATTATCCTATAAGAGAAAATCCTGGTCAATGCATAAATTCAGAAGATGCTCCAAATAATACCTATTTCGATAGTTCAGCTGAAGAATATGTTACTTGTTATGAGAGATGTTCAAGATGTAATATAACTGGAAATGAATTTAATCATAATTGCACAGATTGTTTAGTAAATGTTTATGGAAAATATGTATATCATTTTATTTATAACCAAAGTGGACAATGTGTCGATAAAACTGAATTTGAAGAAGGTTTCTATTTAGATAATAATACTAATACTTATTGGCCATGTTATGAAAGATGTGGAAGTTGTAGTAAGGAAGGAGATGAAAATAATCATAATTGCGATACTTGTGCCAAAAATGATGAAGGAACATATGAATATCATTTTGTATATAATCATACAGGACAATGTATAACAGAAGAAGAAAAACCAAATGGAACAGTTTTGAATGTTACTGATAATACGTATGGACCCTGTCCACCTGGTTATACTATAGTTCATAATACATGTCAATATTTAGTTAATATTACTGAATATTTAGATACTCTTAAAAATACAAGTTATGTTTTAGAAAATGTTAATGTTAATATAACGAATGATGAATATGGTTATAGTTTTTTGATTACTGATAATACATCTAGTATTGATAATATCACAAATACTATTAAAGAAATATATAATTTAAATGATGAGACTAGTTTATTAGTTGGTTTACTTACGACAACGGATGAAAATGGAGAATCTACAACTACCGTTTCAAGAGTTTTCACAGATGATGGAAATGAATTAGAGATTGTAAAAATAGATGATGATTTTATTACTATTGAGCTTACTTTCAATGGAACTGAAACATTATCACCAGAAACTGCAAAATATATTCATGATTATGATAATACTTATGATGTTTTTGACCCTAATAATAAATTTTACCAAGATTTATGCACAAGTTTCCAAGATGAAAAAGGACATGATGTTTTAGTTGAAGATAGAGCTAAATATTATTATACAGATTATTGTGGAACATGTAAATATGATGGAATGAATTACGAAACAAATAAAATGTCATGTAAATGTTCAGTTAGTGGAAAAGTTTTTGATGAAAAAGTTAATTTCACAAAAACATTCCCAATTAATATTGAAATTATTAAATGTACTGTTGAATCATTTAAAGGAAAGCATGTTAAAAAAAATGCTTCGTTCTTTATAGTTATTGGAGCTGTTTGTGGTCAAGGAGCTTTATTAGCTTCCTTCTTTTTATGGGGCTATCCACAGTTATTAAATAGAATTAAAAATGTTGCTAATCCTCCAACTAAACCAGGAGAAGAAAGAACAGATAAAAAGAAAATTACATTTAAAATAGATGAGAATAAAGACCAAATTAGTGTAGGTGAAAATCATCACAACAATAGAAATAGTGATGTTCTAAGCTTAAATAATATGAGTGTTGAACAGAGTCATTTTAATAATAGTATGGCAGCTACGAATAATACTCGTATATCTAAAATGAATTATTCGTTTGTTACTCACAAAACAAATGATATTATTTCAACTGAAAGTCCAATTAGTGTATTTAAATTTGCATATATCGTTTCTAATACAGAAAAAACATATTTCGCAATGTTTTGGGAAATATTCAAAGAAGAATATAGTTTATGTAGATGCATTTGGAGAAAATCTATTTTTGAGACATATGCATTTAATTTCTCATTTTATATTATGTATTTGACATTGCTTTTAATGTTAAATGGTCTATTTATTTATTATAATATTATGCATCTTATTTTCCTTGAAAAATTAACAACCTTCCAATATCTTTTATCACCTATTTTAGCTTGTATTAGTATTCAAGTAATTCTTTATTTCCCTAAAATATGTATTTTCAGTTACCCAATGTTTTATTCAGTATATAAAAAAGAAAAGAAACCAGGTGAAATTCATGCAAGTATTAATAAATTAGTTAAAAAAGTCAAACAACGAATGATTATTTTCTTTATTATTATGTGGCTTGTTACTTTATTAAATGTATTTTATTTAGTATGCTTCTGTTCTATTTGGAATGGTACTCAACCAAAATTATATTATGATTTCTTAATTAGTCTCTTGATATTCTTAATTTTAACAATTATTATTGCTTCTATTATCGCTGCTTTAAGATATTATGGTTTCCATAATAATAATGAAAAATTACTTAAAATACAAAAATCATTAAAAGATTTCTTTGTGTTTTTCTAAAATATATAAATATATTTCTTTTATTTTTAAATTATTATTTTAATAATAATTATGATTTTAATGCTGTAAATATATAATTACTAATTTTGAATAAATATTTATAGATTTAATATAAATTAGTTAGTCGTGTTTAATTTAATTATATAATATAAAATTTTTTAAATATAAAATTATTAATTAAATAAATATAATTATTATTTTAAATAATTTATAATTAAATAAATATAAAAATAATAATTTAATAATTAATTATATATATATATATATATAATTTTAATCTTTTAATAATACAATATTAGTATAAATTTATAAAATAATATATTATATTTTATTGGTTTCATTATAATATAATTAATATAGAACAATTATAATTGTTCTATATTAATTATATTATAATAAAACAAATAAAATATTATTTTATAAATTTATTAAAATATCATCCTAATTTTAAAATTTTAAAATTAGTTTATTATATATAAAATTTAATTAATGAATAATATAATAAATATTATTATAATGATATATATTAAATTTATTCTAATTTTAAACATTTATACTATTTTATTAAAATTTAATTCCATTTGTATAATACTGAAAAGAATCATAAAACCAAGTTGTATAATTTTCATAAGAACTCATTATTAATTTATCAATATAATTACCCAATTCATTCTTTTTAACATCAAACAGAAATTTTTTTTTAAATTCTTCAGCCACTTTTTCTTTACTAACAAAATCAAAAATTCTTAAATTCATTTTACACATTTCATCAATTAAAGTTTTAAGAATTTTATAATTTTTTTGTAATTCAATAATACCAATTAAAAATTTTTTTTTAAATAATTTAAATAAATTACTTTCTAATCCTCCTAAAATTTCAACATATTCTTTTGTTAATTTCATATTACTTTTTTCAATATTAAATCCACCTGGTGAAGCACCTAAAACAAATCCGAAATCAATGTGCATAATTCTTCCAGTATTATCTATTAAAATATTTTCATTATGTCTATCTTTAATTTGAAGAAAATATGAAATTAAACAAAATCCTACTAAACTATTTAAAAAGTTATTTTTTGCTGTTTCTAAATTTTTATCGAAATAATTTAAAAAAAAATTTGAAAAATTCAAATTTTGAGGATTATTTAAAATATAATTTATTGAGCTTGAATTTGATAAATATTCTAAAATTCCACTTCTTTCACCTATCATAATTATTTCATATGATTTAATATCGATTTCTAAAGGTTTTAAAATATCTGAAAATTTTTTGATTAATTGTAAAATAAGCATTTCTTGAAGTAAATCATCATTTGCTTTAACAATAAAAGATTTTATTTCATAATTTTCAAAATTTTTGAATTTTGACTTTTTTTTGTATTTTTTTATTAAATCTTCGTTTCCAAAAGGATGAAAATCATCATTCATTAAACTATTAATTGAACTTTCTGAATTTTCTTCCAAATCAGTAAAATTATAATCACTTATTTTATTTTTTGTTAAAGTAAAATTTTTTTGACTTTTTTTGAAATTTTCTAATTCTTTTTCAAAATTTTCCCATTTATCAAAAATAGGAGGTTCTTTATTATCATATAAATTAATTTTTGTTGACATTGTTAAAAGAGATTGACTTTCATTAAATCTTATATTTTCAAAATTATCAGCGTCATTAAAAAATTTTTCATCTTGAATTTTTTCATAGAAATTTTCCATATTATCATTTTTTATACATTCACATGTTATTTTAATTGGAACTCTACTATAAGTATTAAAAATTCTACTTTCTTCTTTTAATATATTTAAAATTATAAAACTATTTTCTAATGTGTTGTTATTTGAATTGAAAGGAAGAATAAAACCTTTATTAAAAAGAATATTATTTTCTTGATTAATATCTTTTTGATTTTTGTATAATTTTAAATAGTTTATGAATCTCATATGATTAAAATAATCATTTAGTAAATCAATAAATAATTCAAATGCAGATTTTCTTGTTTTTTCATTGTTGTTATTATTATTAGAAATTGGATAATTTAATAGTGAAACGCATAATTTTTTTAAAATATCATAAAAATATAAATTTTTTTCGAAATAATTTAATTCACATTCTTCTTTCACACAAAAAAATTTATTTTTTTCTTTTAAAACTTTTTTTAAATCTTGTTTATAAATAATTTCTTCAATTGTAAATAAAATTTTTGATATTTTTTTTGTGTTTTCTAATGATTTAAGTAATAAATAACATTTTAAACAAAATTTTAAATTTTTGAAGCATATATTATAAATTAATCTTTTTAATGAAGATGTATGTTTTTTATAAGTTAACATAATACAAAACTGATTTAAATAAAAATATGATTCATTTATATATTTTTCATTAATATAATTTATTAAGTAATCAATTACACCTTTATTTTCTTCTTTTGATAATAAAAATATTATTTCATCTATATTTAAGTTTTTATAACAAATAATATCACAATAATTTTCAATATATTTAAAAAAACTAAAATTTTCATTGCTATTTTTAATTTCTATGTTTTGAACCAATAAACTAATAAACTTTTTTTCCATATTAAAAAAATAGTTTTTTTAAATATATTTAAAAATTTGATAATAAAATATTAATTTTAATATATTTATTTTTTTATTAAATTTTTATTTAATTATTATAATTAAAATAATTTTATTTTATTATGTTTAATTAATTAATAATAAAAAAATTGTTTATATAATTGATGAATATTTGTAATGAATTTATAATATA
>JAEEGK010027296.1_pt1 | contig 11542 bp, 7 predicted proteins | sample 8958771 | NCBI WGS metagenome assembly JAEEGK01 (sample SAMN16246547, study PRJNA631951) | gut metagenome | biome: gut microbiome; feature: rumen; material: SC-attached | host: Bos | place: Iran: Karaj | collected 2018-10 | reverse complement strand
CCCGATTATCACCAAGGAAGAATTTGCAAACGCAACGCAAACTCTCGCTGCAAATTCGCCAACATTATTAAGGTCTCCGCGTTTGGTGATCGATCTCGGCAGTCCTCGCAACGCCGAAGCGAGCATCGGCGAAATTCCCGGTGTCGAGTATGTTTGTGTCGATGACCTCGAAAAAATCGTATCGGAAAATCGTCGCTTGCGTATGATAGAACTTGAGGCCGCCCAGAAGATTTTGAAGGAGGGCCTTGACGAATTTTTGCAATGGTCGCGCATGGACGAGGTCTCGAAGCAGATCAGTGTGCATGCCGAAAGAATGTTGAAGTCCGCAAATGAAGAATCCGAAAAGCTGTTGCGTTCGATGCCGGAACTTTCGGATGAGGACCGTCACCGTGTGCAGATGATGTATGAACGTTTTGCCAAGAAAATGGCGAACGATTTCTTGTATAAGGTAAAGGCGACTAATAGTTCCGAAGATGTGCAGGTGTTTTTAAAGTGCTTGGGGGCGTGCAATGAGTAACGCTGTGCTTAAGATTGCGACTCGTAAAAGTGCGCTTGCCATTGCGCAGACAACGTTGGTGGCCGACACGATTGTGTCTGCGAATCCGGACCTCGCCTATGAACTGGTTTCGATGACAACCGAGGGCGACCGAAGACTCGACAAGTCCTTGGCGAGCTTCGGTGGCAAGGGCGTTTTCATCAAGGAACTCGAAGTTGCTCTTTTAGAAGGTCGCGCAGATATTGCGGTGCATAGCCTTAAGGATATGCCGGCGGAGGTGCTGCCAGAATTCAAGCTTGCCGCTGTGTTGCGTCGCGAAGATTCCCGAGATGCCTTTATCGCTCGTGGGGGAGTCAACGGAGTCAAATTCATGGATTTGCCCGCGGGAGCCCGCATTGGCACCGGGAGCATTCGTCGGGTGGTTCAGCTCAAGGCGCTTCGCCCGGACCTGGAATATGTGCCTATCCGCGGAAATATCCAGACACGCCTTTCAAAGCTTGCGGAGCTTGACGGAGTGGTTCTTGCCGCCGCAGGACTCAAGCGTATGGGCCTTGCCGACCAGGTGACGGAATATTTCAGTACCGATCAGGTTCTCCCCGCTTCGGGTCAGGGCATCCTCGCGATAGAGACCTTGTCGGCGTGTCGTCCTGTGTCTGCCGAAGTGAACAGCCTGAGTCATTCAGAGTCTGTCGAAGTGAATCGCCTGTGTCATCCTGAGCGGAGCATGAAGTGCGAAGTCGAAGGATCTAGTCCGAAACAATCTCTAGAAGCTCTCCTTGCCCGTGTGAACGATGCCGAAACTTATTGCATTGCCGTCGCCGAAATGGCTTTCCTCAAGGCGCTTAACGCAGGTTGCCAATTCCCGGTTGCAAGTTTCGCCGAATTTAGCGATGATAGCATCCTTGCGCTCCGAGGCATTTATTGGGATGAATCGAGCAAACGCCTGCTCCGTGCCCAAGTTTTTCTGCCCCTAGATACCAACGCCTCCGATGCTGTTTCGCTGGCCCGTGCCGCAGGCTTTGCCCTTGCGGAAAAAATAAAAGAACAACTGTAAAACATTCAGGAAAACGGCCTTTCTGGACCCTATCGGTCATCCTACGGATTCCCTCCAGGGTGACTGTAAATGATAGAATAAGGCGAGCTTCGCGATAGACCGCTTGCGTCTATAAAAAAAGAACCCGGTTTAAAAACCGGGTTCTTTGGTTAACGAGTTTTTATTTTACTTGGTCTTGCAAGGCGTGTAGTCAATGGGCTTTGGCTTGGCCTTACATTTCTTATATGCCGCCACTTCTTCAGGATCTTCGCTTTCCTTATTATAAAGCTCATCACAATCTTCTTCTTCAGAATCTCCAATGTATAGGTATTCGAAGGAGTTGTAGAGCGGACCAACCGGTTTAGACCATTCAGTGGTATCGATTGCTTCGGCATCTTCCCAAATGATTCTTACCTGAGCATAGGATTTACAAAGATCATATGGAATGATGATTTCTGTGGTGGAGTAACCTTGCGATATTCCGCTTACGTCCTTGTCTGTGACTGTTACATTGTGCCACATGTCATCTGTTTCGCCATCCCAGCGGAACTGGTATTCGAGTCGTACGGTGTTCTTATAGACAATGGCGTGGTTGGGGAAGCTGTCATTGACGACTGCCTGGAATTCGAAAATATCTTTTTCTTTGCAATTTTCCGGCTCCGCTTCAATTTCTTCGGCTGAGCACTCTTTAGGCCACTTTGTGAATTGGTTCGCAACTACCTTGTTGTTTGCGTAGTCGTAGTAGTTGAATGCGTAGAAGTTCTGATATATTCTTGCCTTGGCTTCAGGAGCCTTGAACGGAACATCGGCGCTGTATGCTATCAAACGGGTGATTTGTACATCGCTGCTGAATTCTGTACGATGGTCGCCACGCTTTGCGGCAACACGGTAGTACTGGTTCAGGTTCTTGATACCTTCAAGGTTGTAGTATCGGACGTTAACGTCTGTGGAGTCTAAATCAATCCATTCTCTCTTAGAGCCAGTGACATCGAGTTGCTGGATGACGAAGCCTTCCTCAACGCATTTGGTATTTCTGGTGTAATTCCAGATGAGTCTCCATGCACTCGGAGCGACGCGTTCTGCCTTGAAGCCGGTGGGCGTTGCAAATTCACCGACGCATCCCTTCTTCGGCGGATTATCCCATGCTGCAGGAACCTGAATGCTTGCGCTAAATCCAGATTCGCCCTTTTCATCCTTAGCGGCAACGCGGTAAGAAATTGCTTTTTCTCCGGCTTTGACAACAATGAACTGGACACTCTTGCTTGTCGTTAAGTTATGTGTGCGAGTCCATTCAGGAGTAGAGGCGCTTTCGTCCAATTCTTCGAGGATGAATCCGTCTTCCGGACGATCTGTCACTTCGTTGTAATTCCAGGAGATCTTGTAGTTGTTCATGCCCAAATCTTCGATAGCGAGGTTACTCGGAACGTTCAGGTCTGTCTTTACGGCTTCGGCAACGCTCGGGATGGACATTGCGGAAGAATACTTAGACTTCGTTCCATTTGCATCTTTAGCTACCACGCGGACAAGCATTCCGCCTAGTTCGTTTTCGTGGCCGTCAATGATTACAAGATGGACGCCCTTCTGAATTTCGTATCTCGATTCGGTACGGTCTTTCCAAATGGGACTCGTGGCGAGCGGATCGAGGGTCTGCAGGATGAATCCGTCTTCGGGATGAGCAGCGATGTCGTCGTAGCTCCAGGAGAGCTGGTACATATCGTCACCGAGTGTGTCGAGCTGGAGGCCGTAGGGAACGGGGAGTTCCGGCAGTGTGTACGTGACATATTTCGGAATCTGAATTTCGGTGGAGTAATCAGAATAGTCTTCGCCGTCAGTTGCTGCAACGCGGACAAACTGTCCGCCGTATGTTTTAACATCGGTCGCGGAGATTTCAAAGAAGTGTACCCCTGCATTAATGGGCTTGGCGTTGGGGAAGGAATCCCACTGTTTAGTGCCTTTGAGATTGAGCAGCTCGATTACGAATCCATCTTCGGGTCTAGTGGTTCTTGTGTAGCTCCAGGAGAGTCTGTACTCATTTTCCCCGATGGAATCGAGCTTGAGACTGGCCGGCACGGCGAGCGTTCCGCTAGGCTTGGTGTAGTCGATGTACTTCGGAATCTGAACATCGTTACTGAATTCAGAAGTGTCCGTACCGTCGATGGCTGCAACGCGGAAGAACTTTGTTCCATCATCTTCAGCATTGATGGGGTAAACGTGAACTCCTGTTGCCAGTTTCTTGTAGTTTTTCCAATCGGCGCTTGCGACGTTAATGTCCAGAACCTGGAGTACGAAACCCTTTTCTGCGTGATCCTTATTGTTGGTGTAGTTCCAAGAAAGCGTATACTTATTGCTGTCGAGGGAGTTCAGTGTCAAGTTGGTCGGTGCGGCGAGTGCGGGCTTGGATGCCGGAGCATCGTAATCGATATATTCCGGAACGTAGACTTCGCTAGAGTATTCGGAAGTATCCTTTGAATCCTTTGCCGCTACACGGAGGTATTGGTCGCTGAATTTCTTTGTGGTGTTGTCGATGTCGATGTACTTGACGCCCTTGGCGGTGCTGAGGGTATCTGCCCACTTGGGGCTAGATTTAGAAACGTTGAGTTTCTGGATAACGAAGCCGTTTGCCGGACGATCACTGTTGTTGGTGTATTTCCAGGACAGGCGCCACTTGTTCTTGCCAATGGAATCGAGCTTGAGGTCCGTGGGAACGGCCAGGACGTTACCGTCCTTGTCCGTACCTTCGGTAATCTTGGTGTAAGTGGGGAGGCGGAGTCCGTCGGAGTAGTCCGAGAGAGAGTCGTCGGCATCTATTGCGGCGACGCGAATCATTCTTGTGGTGGAATCTTTTTCGGTGTTTGTCATCACAAAGGAATGAACGCCTGTTTTGAGAGACTTGAATTTTGTCCATTCCAAAGTTTCTGCTTCGGGATAGAGAACTTCTACCTTGAAGCCCTTCTTTTCGGGGCGGGCATCGTTATTGGTGTAGCTCCAGGAAACCAGCCACTTGTTGTCGCCAAGAGAATCCACCTTGAGGTCGGTGGGAACGGCCATCTTGGCTACGGCTGCAGCACCCGAGGCGCCTCCGCCGACGTTCGGAATCATGATTTCTTCGGAGTACAGGGAACGCTGTTCTTTCTTGTTTACGGTATCGATAGCCGCAACGCGGATGTACTGGCCTCCGAGATTGTTCTTGCTTGCGTCATAAATAATGTAGCGGACGCCTTCTCCGGTCTTGGACGTGTCTGTCCATGCAGGAGTCTTGGCAGTGAGGTCCAGCCTCTGGATGCGGAATCCCTTAGCGGGGCGCGCCGTGTTGTCGGTGTAGCTCCAGGAGAGTTTCCACTTATTGTTTCCCATGGAATCGAGCTTCAGTTCCGTGGGAACGGCGAGTGCAAGCTTGGAATCCGGGTTGGTTTCGGTGCCGTCCGAAACCCTAGGAATGCTAATCTGTTCGGAATAATCCGAGATGCCGTTGGTGTCCTTGGCGGCGACATGGTACAGAAGTCCGCCCTTCTTGTTGCCGTCGATTACGATGACATGGACGCCCTTGTTCGTATTGCCGTCATCTTTCCAGACGGGGCTATCCTTGCTGAGGTCCAAACTTTGGAGCACAAAGCCGTTTTCGGGGCGTTCCTTGTTATTGGTGTAGCTCCAGGAAAGCTGCCACTTGTTGTCGTCCAGGGTGTCAAGCTTGAGTTCTGTCGGAATGGCGAGCTCGGTATTGGCGTTCGTGGAGCCGGAACCCGAAATTTCGACCAGGGCGGTCGGTTTGGATTCGTCGCAGGCGTCCTTGGCGACAACGCGGTAGTGCTTACCGGCCTTGTCGGATCCGACAAGGTTATACATGGTAACGGAGGTGGTGGTGGAGTCGAGAATATCCCAGCTCGGGACCTCGTCGGACATATTGAGAACCTGGATGATAAATCCGTCTTCGGTTCGTCCGCTGTTTTCTTCGTATTCCCACATCAAAACCCACTTGGCTTCGTCGCCGGACTTGACGACGTTCAGGTCGGTCGGGGCAGCAAGGGCGGTCGAAAGGGTATCGCAGTACTTGCCCGATCCGCGACGGGAAGAAGAGGATATATCCCATGTGGCAGAAGATGAAAGCACCGAGTTGCTGCTTTCGAAAATTTCGTTATCGTCGTCAGACGAGGTGCTGGAACATGCGCTCAGTCCGAATAACAGTGCGCAGGATGTACCCAGTTTCCAAAATGTGGATTTTTTCATAGGAACTCCATTGGAAAATTTATCTTTACGATAAATATAACACTTTGATTTCAAAAAGGTTAAGAAAATATTTTTTTTAGCCGGAAATGCGAAAAAACTCACAAAAAATGGCGGAAAATGGTGTTTATGGGGCTAGCAAGGGGCTTTTTTTGACTGGAAAACCCATTCTTTCTATTTTTGAGGCGATGTCTGGAAAGGTTTATTTAATAGGTGCGGGTCCCGGAGACCCGGGGCTCTTGACACTTCGCGGCAAGGAAATTCTGGAATGTGCCGCAGTGGTGGTCTACGACCGCCTTGTTTCGCCCGCAATTCTTGGAATGTGTAATCCCCGTGCGAAAATGGTCGATGTGGGCAAGATGCCGACGCACCACAAGGTGAAACAGTCCGAAATCAATAAGCTCTTGGTTCAGTTTGCTATTGAAAATCCGTCGGGAATTGTGGCGCGCCTTAAGGGTGGCGACCCGTTTGTTTTTGGTCGCGGCGGCGAAGAGGCCTTGGAACTCGTTTCGGCTGGAGTGGAATTTGAAGTGGTTCCTGGTATTACCTCTGCGATTTCGGTGCCCGCATACGCAGGAATCCCCGTAAGCCATCGTGGAATTGCCACGAGTTTCCACATCATCACCGGACATGAAAAAGATAATGCGGAAATCTCCCTTGACTTCGAAAATCTTGCAAAGTGCCAAGGGACGCTCATCTTTTTGATGGGTATCGCGAACATGGACTTTATCGCCAAGCGCCTTATAGAGTGCGGAAAAGATCCGAAAACACCGCTTGCCTTTATCGAAAAGGGGACTACCCCGTACCAGCGGACGGTGATGGCGACGCTAGAAACGGCGGGGGAGACCATTGTCCGTGAATACGTGACGGCTCCTGCCATTACGATTATGGGTGGCGTGGTTGAACTCGGCAAGACGCTTGCCTGGAAAAAGAATTTGCCCTTGTCGGGAAAGCGACTGGTGGTGACTCGTGCCGCAAAGCAGGCAAGTGGAATATCGGCGCGCCTTGGTGCCTTGGGTGCCGAAGTCATCGAAACCCCGATGATCGAAACGCGTACGCTCGATTGTCCGTATGTCATCCCCGCGAAGGCGGGGATCTCCTTTGATTCCCTCGCGAATTTTGACATTCTCGCTTTCACGAGTACGAACGGCGTGGAAAGTTTCTTTAAGCAACTGTTCGCCGCAGGTTACGATGTGCGAGTGCTTGCAGGAAAGAAGATTGCAAGTGTTGGGCGTATTACCGAAAAGAAGTTGCTCGAATATGGCATTCGTTGCGATTACGTCCCCGAAGACCACACCGGCGAAGGACTGGGAAAACTTCTTCGCTGCATTTTAGATGATAGTGGCTTAACTGGTTCCCTGAGCTTGCCGAAGGGAACTGCGTCCACGAGTTTAGATGAATCCCGCATCTTGTTGTTGCAAGGCAATCTCGCAGACGATACTTTGCTTAAAATTTTGCCGAAGGCGACTCGCTGGATTGTTTATGAAACGCTTCCTGTTACAGAACTCCCCGAATGGAAACGCGAATCGGTCGCTTCTGCTGACGCCGTCGTATTTGCTAGCACCAGCGCCGTGGAAAATTTCGTACAGGCGGTCAGGTCTCAGGAGACAGGTGTCGGGAGCGTTTCTGGAGCCTGTAACCTGAAACCTGAAACCTCTTTCTGCATAGGCCGTATGACGGAAGCTTCTGCGAAAAAATATGGATTTGAAACGGTGACATCGGATGAAACCACGATGGATTCTCTCGTGAAAAAAATTGTAGAATATTATACAAAGGAACCTTAAACCCTTCAACTAGAGATCCTTCGACTCTGTCATTCTCGACCGAAGGGAGGCCGGACAGCACTTGGTTACTTGTAACCTTAGTGCGCATGGTCCCCAGACGGGGAAAATCCAGTGCTGGATCCCGTCGCTGCGCTCCAGGATGACACTGCTGCCATCGAGTGTCTAATCACCAACCACTGTCTACTTCCTATTTCTAACTTCTACTCCTATGAAAGCCATCTTGATTATTGCGCATCATTGCATTTTGCCGGGAGCCTATAAGGGCTTCGAAGAAATTCTAGACAAATTGCATCACGATTTGCCGGGAACGCGTGTGGCGAGTACGAGTCTTCTGGATTTAGAAAACGACTTGCGTACGCTTTTGCGCGAAGATGTGGAATCGGTAACGCTTCTGCCGTATCTGCTATTGAATGGGCAGCATACAAAGAATGATGTTCCCAAGGTGGTGGCGCATTTACAGGCGGAATTCCCGCAAATTCCGATCACTCTGTTGCCCTGTCTTGGCGACTGGAAAGAATTTGCCGACATGGTGGTTGCCGGGGTACGCGCCGCGCAGATAGACGAGAGAACGCCCGCTGAAGCGGGCTACAGACGAAAGACGAAAGAAAATAAGTCTTGTCAAAATAATCTCGCGTCTCTCGCCTCTCGTCTCTCGTCTAAACCGAACCTCTTTTCCATCGAATTGAATCTTGAAGGCAAGAATGTTCTTGTTGTGGGTGGTGGTCGCATAGCGCTTCGCAAGGTGAAAACGCTTTTGCCCACGGGAGCCCGCATCACCGTAGTTGCTCCGCAATTTGATCCAGATTTTTCTCTCGTCTCTAATCTTTCGTCTCTCGTTTTAATAAATCGCCCCTACGAACCGCTTGACCTTCGTGGAATTTTTATGGTGTTCATCTGCACCGACCAGCCTGCCGTCAATGCGCAAGTATCTAACGATGCCCGCGCCCGCCGCATTCTGGTGAACAATGCCTGTGACTACCTAGACGGCGACTTTATTGTGCCCGCCCGCATGGATTTGGTGAAAACATCGCCGTGACGGTTTCTACCCAGGGACGTGCCCCTTCGCTTGCCAAAAAACTGAAACAGAAAATCCAGAGCGAATGGGCTGAAGGGCTTGAAGAAATCGAAAGAAATTTCAATAAATAACGCAATTTCCTGTTACGGTTTGTGATAAAAGTCACGTATTCCAAATTGGAATATCGGCTCGTGTGTTTTTTTCTTTTGAAAAGTATAGAGGTCGAAAGAATAACGTAACAAAGGAGCATCCTATGCAGAAATCATTCGTTTTCGGTTTTGCCCTGGCTATGGGAATGTTGATTGGTTGTGGCGATAGTTCTTCGAGCTCCTCGCCAGAAACGACAGATGGTGATGATTCTCAAATCGAAAGTAGTAGCACTGACAGCAGTGACAGCTCCGATAAGAGTAGTGCCTCGACTAAAAAGAGTAGCTCGAGTGAAGCGGATAATCCCACTTCGGTTTCCGCGTTTTTCCCGGAGGGTTACGATGCGGACAAGGTAGTGGCCTGGTATGCTTCGGATATGGTCACTACGGAAGAAAAGGGCCAAACGATGTCATTTGTCGAAGCGGTTTATCTTTTTGAAGATGGAACTTTGCTTGCTGCCGATCAAGAAATCATAACAAAGAATAATGTCTCTACATACAAAAATTCGATTGCTGGCGAAGGAACTTGGGACGGTAATGTCAAGGACTTTGCGAACGCTACAGTGAATATTCATGCGCAGGAATGGGACATGCCGATTGACGTGAAAAAAGGCAAGTTCACAATTACCCTATACGAAGGTGTTTCGTTGACTTTTACCTTGGCCAAAACGGATGTGCCCGAGGCGGATGTTGTCACTGAGGAAGACGACAAGGTGGTCATCGATAATCCTGATGGTACAGCGGAGCAGCTGAAATGGGCCAAATCGATTATAAAGCGTTCAAAGGAGGAGGTTTCGTCCATCGCTACATTTGAAATCTCGGAACCCACCTGGGAAAAGAATAAGGTCAATGACCGTCAGTATTTGGCGACTTTTAAGGTCAAGGTGACCTTGAGCGAAGGTGAATTCTATACCGAAGATTCGGATTACCCGACCCTTGCGATAGGGCAGTATCCGGTGCATGCGCTTGATTCGGAAAAGGACCATCTTCCGGAGCTATGGAATAATAATGACTGGGAAATTACAAATGCCAAGGTGGTTGGAAATACCATGACGGCAACGATGACCGAAAAAATTGATAATTTGAAGGTGGGCCGTGCTTACGTCATTGTTTCAATAAATAATGGTATGGACGTGTCGGTACAATATAGCGAGGCGTTCTTTATCGTGCCACCTAGCTACCAAGGTGATTTGTAAGTGAAAGGGGACCCGGCAGGGTCCTTTTTTGTTATATTGTGAAAAAAATCTAACCCTAATCACTTCCTACTATGATTATCCGTCCTCGTCGTTTACGCAAGAATGAAACCATCCGCAACATGGTGGCAGAAACCGCCGTCAATCCCGATGCCCTCGTTTACCCGATGTTCGTGGTCGAAGGGGAAGGGGTGAAAGAAGAAATGCCTTCGATGCCGGGACAGTTCCGCTTTTCGATTGATGAAATCCTGAAGGAACTCGAAGGCTGTGTTGCGGTAGGAATCAAGTCAATTCTTTTGTTCGGAATTCCGAACTTTAAGGATGAAATGGCGTCATCTGCTTACGATGACGATGGCGTGGTGCAGTGCGCGGTGCGTTCTATCAAGACGAAGTTCCCGGACCTTTATGTGATTACCGACGTATGCCTCTGCGAATACATGAGCCACGGTCACTGCGGAATTGTGAGGGACAACGATGTCGATAACGACCCGACGCTTGAACTGTTGGCGAAGACGGCGCTTTCGCATGCGGAAGCCGGAGCCGACATGGTGGCCCCGTCCGATATGATGGATGGCCGTGTGGCGGCAATCCGCGAAAAGTTGGATAAAAATGGATTCCAGAATACGCCGATCATGGCCTATAGCGCAAAGTTTGCAAGCGCCTACTACGGACCTTTCCGCGATGCGGCTGATTCGGCGCCTCATTTTGGAAACCGCAAAAGCTACCAGATGGATGTGCGTAACGGTCGCGAAGCCTTGCGCGAGGTGGAACTGGACCTGGAAGAAGGGGCTGACATCGTGATGGTGAAGCCTGGACTTGCGTTCTTGGATGTGCTGCGTGGAGCGGCGGAAATGAGCAATGTTCCCGTGGCCGTGTATAATGTAAGTGGCGAGTATTCGATGGTGAAGGCTGCCGCTAAAATGGGCTGGATTGACGAAAATGCGATAATTCGAGAAAATTTGCTTGCCATGAAGCGTGCTGGGGCCGATATCATTATAACGTATCATGCAAAGGAAGCCTTGGAAAAGAATTTATTGTAAAAATAAATTTTCGTGAATTTGTTGCAATAAATTAAATTTTTTGTGCTTTTTGAAAAAAAAAGAATTATATTTCGGTGTGTCTTAAGAGACACTAACCAATTTATGGAGAATAAAAAATGAAAAAGCTTATGCTTCTCGCCGCTCTTGGCGCTGCTGCTATCCTCACTGCTTGCGGTGATGACTCTTCTTCTGGCGCTGCTGCTGACGGCTGCTCTGTTACCAGCGACGATACTTCTGTGACCATTACTACTAGCGCTCTTGGCTACACCTCCAAGACGATTTGGAAGATTGATGGTGACAATGTTGTTACCACCTATGATCCGGCTCCGGAAGGCACTGAACCGATTACTGTTCCGAAGGGTGATCAGACCATTGAAACCCTGAAGGCTTCTGCTGAAGAATCCTGCAAGGCATGGGAAGCTGCCGAAGTCAAGTAATCGTTTCTAGCGAATTGATTTTTAGAAAATCCAGCTTTCGGGCTGGATTTTCTATTTTTATGTAAAAGCAATTAATTCCTATGCAAGCTCTGCGGCAAAATGAAGTTCATTGAGCTTGCCGAAATGAACATTTGGGTCGATATGCAACACTCGATTAGCGTGGTTCGACAGGCTCAC
>JAEEGK010027288.1_pt1 | contig 11545 bp, 8 predicted proteins | sample 8958771 | NCBI WGS metagenome assembly JAEEGK01 (sample SAMN16246547, study PRJNA631951) | gut metagenome | biome: gut microbiome; feature: rumen; material: SC-attached | host: Bos | place: Iran: Karaj | collected 2018-10 | reverse complement strand
TCTGCGAACTAAAGCAGACAGAAGAACCGTCCCCATGTCTTCACCTTTTTATTTATCAGTACACCTCTATCTCGGCAGCCTGTGCGCCGCCGGTGCGCGCCGACGAGTTCATCGTGAACACGACCTTTACGAAGCGGACATTTGCCGAGTCGAAATCGATCCTGATGCGGTTGCCCGTGTTCGGATCGAAGCCGTAACGGTTTGCGGCCGAGAGCTCGCTGAAGTTCTCACCGTCCGTACTGCCGAGCACCGCGATCTCCTGCGTGCGGGCCTCCCATATTGCCGAGGGATTGAGTCTTACCGCCACGGTCGATATCCGGTGTTCCTCACCCAGATCTATCGTCATCTCTGCGGGGAAGCCTTTACTCTCCCAGTAAGTATCCGTTTTTCCGTCATTTACGTTGCTTTCGGCATAAACGTCGGTGTATTCTCCCGACGAAACCGGCTTGCCCTCAGCCAGGTTTTCAGTCTCCGGCAGCTGCACGTAATTTGCCTCCGGGTCGGGAAAGCATGCCGGACGCTGTGCCTTTGCCTGCTCGGGCGCCGCAACGGTTATCACACCGTCGTCCGCGGCCGCAGCGGGCTTCATGAAGAATGCGATCAGGCTCATGACCGCCGCGAGGGCGATCACTATGACCATCGCAATATTTATCTTTTGATGCATATCTGTCTCCTCCTTAGATGCGGTTATTAACCGCATCTGATTCCTCGCCCTAACGCTCTATTCAATCGTGATACCGACGCAGTAGTCGTTGACCGACGCCTTCATGGACTTCAGGTCTGTGATCCGCTGCCCGAGTATGCTTATATTTTTCAGGGTAACGTTTGTGATCCGGTGCGCCTCATCCTGACCGGCAAATCTCGAAGCCGGGACTTTGCCGTCAACGGTATTTACAACAGTCAGTCCGTCGATCAGGACATCGTCCACGCTTCCGTATTCGTCCTTTACGGTCGACCAGCCGGATTTCGCGAGCGACATCTCGATCAGTTCCTTGTTGCTGCCGTTGTCGCCCTGCATGAACGCGTTCTCGACAACTATATTGCGGTAAACGATATGATGCACAAACGCGTCGTCGCTGTTGTGTATGCTGATCACGGGCTTGTGGAAATTGTAAAGGACCGTAATGTCCTCAAATGTCACATCGCTGATCTCGGGATCGAGAGTCATGCCTTTATCGGTCTCATATCCGATCTCCATGGACTGCGCGAGATCCGTCCATATCTGGACGCCCCTGAAAGTGATGTTCTTCGACGAGCCGGAGTAATTCTTAACGACCAGACTGTCATCCCAGGTGCGCGCGAAACAGTTTGTCACGAGATGATCGTTACATGACTGGAACGTGAATCCGTCGCCGTTCTGCCTGCCCGAGATGATCTTTACGTTATCGACCGTAACCCTCTTTGAAGCAAAGGAATTGAAATTCCAGCAGTTTGAATTGACGATCGTTATGCCCTCGACCGCAACATCGGTCGAATGATTCAGGTCTATCGGCACGCGTGCGTAGGCCCCCGGCTGATTCCATGCGGGGAAATCGCTGCCGTCGATCATGCCGCGCCCGCAGATACGCACGTTTTTCGCATTGTTTACGGAAATTACCGAATGCAGTACCGCGCCGCCGGACAGATAGAGCGTCTGGCCGTCGGTCAGCGCTATCGCGTCCATCGTCCACTCTCCGGGTCCGATATAATAAACATCCGGGTCGTTCGGATCGGGAATATCGGTTTCGATCGCATTTACAAAAATGTGTGCCGCTTTATTAACATTATTATTGAATACAACGGTGTACTGCCCGGGCTCTGTGACCGTAAAGCGTACATGTCCGTCCTCCACTGCAGGCACGATGCCGAGCCCGGTCGGAAGTACAGCCGCGCTCTCCACGGGAACGCCGAGCCCCGGTGCTTCGATATCGATATCGGCCGTGCCTTCAAGATCAAAATAAGTCAGCGGCGTATCCGACGGAACCGTGTTCGCGTTCCAGATATGCTGATGGTTCACCATCACATCGTAGACAAACAGCCTGTGTCCGTTTACGGATACAAGCACGTTCGCCGAGGAGGTCATGGTCTTCGGTCCTTCGTACAGCTTAAGCATCGTCTGAGTCTCTCCGTTATCATTATCGGATCTCATACGCGGTGCCTGCGGTGACACAAACATGAAAACCGCAAACGCGAGCGATAGTACCGCCGCGATGCAAAGGCAGACCGTCAGTGCAGAGATCCCTGTCCTGCTTTTCATTATAAAATCCCCTTTCGACTGCGTCTATTAGTTTAACGTTAAACTTCTCGATTTTATTATACTCTTGATTTCCCGAACAGGCAATACCGAAAAAAGATTTTTATTTTGTTTTTATTACTGTGCGGGGGTTGACAACGCAAAAAATGCGATGATATAATGGGCTCATGATATAGGTTTAACGTTAAACCTATTGATAAACGCGCGTTTGGATCACAATAAAAAAACTTATCATTTATGGAGGAGAAGTATGAAAAAGTTACTCGCTCTCGTCCTTGCTCTCAGCATGATCATTTCGCTGACCGCCTGCGGACAAAAAACCGAACCTGAACAGCCTCAGAACACTCCGGCGCCCACACAGGCGACCGTTACCAAGGAACCTGTTCAGAACACTGCAGAGGCTCCTACGGATGCTCCCGCACCCGCTGCCGAAACACCTTCGTCATTTGTATGGGACAATTTTGACGACCGTGATCCCAACGTAAAACCCGATACCGCGCCGAACGGCGCTTCGATGTGGTGGGACAACTGGGCTAACCTTCGCGCAAAGAACGAAGACGGCGCCGTTAAACTCGACTACCGTCCCAAGGATTACGATCCCGAGGATTATGAGTCACTGGACGATTATTTTGCTCATGCCGGCGACTGGATGGGCAACTGGGGTGAAGCGATCGACATGTGGTCGCTCGAAGGCATCTCTTACTGCAAATACCTGACGATCCGCATCAAGGGTGAGGCAGGCGGCGAGGAAGCATCGCTCATCATGGACTGGCATCCCGAGGACAGCAGATTCTTTGCTGCTCGTTTCTCTGATCTTGTACTTGCTGACGGAACTCATCCCGTTATCACCACCGATTGGCAGGATCTCGTTATCGATCTGCAGGCTTCCGGATTCCCGGGCATGACAAACGCTCTGCATATCCGCGCTTTTGCGCCCTGTGTTATCTGGCTTGACGAGCTCGTATTCTCCGAGCCTCTCGCTCCCATCGACGCTACGAGCGCAGATACCATCATTGCGGGCTTCAACGTTCCCGAGAGCGGCAAGCCCGGCGATCTCCCGATCAGGGAATACCTCGGCGTGACCGACAGCGGTTCCGTTGACATCGCATTCCTCTGGGACAATTTTGATGACCGCGATCCCGACAACAAGCCCGAGCTCAGCCCCAACGGCGCAAATATCTGGTGGGACAACTGGGCAAATCTCCGCGGCAAGAACGAGGACGGCGCGATCAAGCTCGATTACCGTCCCAAGAAGTTCGATCCCGAAGATTATGAGACCGAAGACGATTACTTCGCTCATGCCGGCGACTGGATGGGCAACTGGGGTGAAGCGATCGACATGTGGGCTCTCGACGGCATCTCCTACTGCAAATACCTTGTTATCCGCGTAAAGGGCGAAGCAGGCGGTGAAGAGAACAAGCTCATCATGGACTGGCATCCCGAGGACAGCAAGTTCTATGCGGCGCGCTTCTCGGATCTGGTGCTCGCTGACGGTACTCATCCCGTTATCACCACCGACTGGCAGGATCTCGTGATCGACCTTGAAGCATCGGGCTTCCCCGGAATGACAAACGCATTCCACATCCGCGCTTTCGCAGCCTGCGTCATCTGGCTGGATGAGATTGGATTCGCAGAGCCCGTCGCTCCCATCGATACCGCTAACGTTACTGCGGGAATGACACTTCCCGAGACCGGAAAGCCCGGCGATCTTCCGATCAGGGATTTCGTTGCCGGACTCGGAGAATAATAAATAAACATAAGCGGGGCGGGTTTCTCCGCCCCGACTTGTTATAATTCGGAACAATATTTTATCTATGCGGACGTTTTCCGTGCGAAACACCGAAGAATTCACTTAAAATACTTGAAATAAAGAGCGAAAAAATGTTAATCTTTTAGCTGAAAACAAGGAGTCGTCAACATGGTAACTTTAAAGGATATCGCCGCCGAAGCGGGGGTCAGCATAACCACCGTTTCGAATGTCGTACACAATCGTTCAAGCAGGGTTTCACCCGAACTGGTCGCAAAGATACGCTCGATCATCGACAGGGAGCATTATGTCCCGAGTATGACCGCGCGTACGCTGGTAAACGATGAATCATACATCATCGGAGTGATCTCTCATATCACTCCGCAGAATATCGGCAGCACGATGAGCGACCCGTTCCTGGGAAGCTTTGTCGAGGGCATAGAGTTCCGCACGCGCGAAGAGGGTTATTTCCTTATGATCCGCTCCGTTGAGGACGCGCGGGCTCTCGAATCGCTGCGCCGCAGCTGGAAGCTCTCGGGAGTGATCCTGACAGGCATATTTGCGGACGATTTTTTCGAGGGCGTCAGGAATCTCGGTATTCCCTTCGTTCTGATCGACAGCTATATCGATGCTCCCGATGTGTACAATATCGGGCTCGAAGATGAAAAAGGCGGATATCTGGCAACAAAGCACCTGCTCGAGAACGGTCATCGCGTGATAGCTTTCGCTTCACCCTCGATACGTGCGGGCGGAGTTGTCGAAAAGCGCCTGATCGGCTACAAAAGGGCTCTTGCGGAATACGGAGTGCCCTTCGATCCTTCACTCATCTACACTCAGGAGATATTTGTCGAAGAGGGTAAGCGGCTCGGACACAAGCTGGCCGCAAAACCCGAGATCACCGGCATTTTCGCTTCCGCGGATATCCTCGCGGCCGGCATCATGACCGGCCTTCGCGAAAAGGGCGTAGTCGTCCCCCGCGACAAATCGATCATAGGCTTCGATGACAACTATCTGTGCCGCCTGACCAATCCCTGCCTGACCACGATCCATCAGGATGCCGAGCAAAAGGGATATCTCGCGGTCGACATGCTGCTCGCGCAGTTTCGGAACGAACCTCTTGCCGAGCGTTCGGTGATTCTTCCGGTTACTCTGATAGAAAGGGAAAGCGTTCGTAATCTAAACAAACAGTGAGGATTACGTATGAAACAAGGAGTCATCTTTGATCTGGACGGTGTATTGATCTCAACCGACGAAATGCATTACAGGGCATGGAAGTCGATCGCCGACGAGCTCGGCATACCGTTTGGACGTACCGAGAACAATCTGCTGCGCGGCGTTTCCCGCATGGCTTCACTCGATATCATCTTGAATCTCGGTAACATGGTGCTTTCCGATCAGGAAAAAGAAGCGCTCGCAGAGCGCAAGAATAACAGATATGTAGAGCTTTTGCAGTCCCTTACCCCCGATGTCGTGGCGGGTGAGGTACGCGAAACCCTCTCGGAGCTGCATAAACGCGGCATCAAGACCGCAGTCGGCAGCTCGAGCAAAAACGCGAAGCTCATCTTAAAGCTGACCGACCTGGACAAATACTTTGACGCGGTATCCGATGGGACCAATATCACCCGTTCCAAGCCGGATCCCGAAGTATTCTTAAAAGGCGCTGAGTTCCTGGGGCTCACCCCCGATGAATGCGCCGTGACCGAAGACGCGGTCGCAGGCATAGACGCAGCCAACGCGGGCGGCTTTTACAGCATCGGTATCGGAGATGCCGCCGGCTATGACAAAGCCGACGCCAAGATAAACAATATCAGCGAACTGCTGGAGTTGGTGTAAATACAGCAACAGACACGGTTAAAGACATGGGGACGGTTCTTTCGTCTGCGGATTACGCAGACGAAAGAACCGTCCCCATGTCTGTGTTAAGGTGCCTTCGCGTTTATCTCTCCGCAATATCACAACCGTCATGTGTTACGGTCACCTGCAGCCGCTTTCCCCTGAACTCGATAGGGAATACCAGTTTAGATATCTGTTCGGGCAGATGCGGGTTAAACCCAAGCCGCCCGTCACTCACGGTCAAGCCCGCGAATCCCAGCACCGCTATCATCCATGCTCCGCCGTTTGCGGCCGGATGCGTGCCGCCGATGTATATCTCCCCGGCCCACTGTTTTCCGCCGCCCTTTAGGTCTATGGACGCCGTATTCACAAAATGCTTCCATGCCAGCTCCGGCCGTCCGATGCGGCAGGCCGTCAGAGCGTACATGCACGCTGACAGGCTCGAGCCGTGCTCTGTGCGGGGCTCGTAGAATTCCCAGTTGGCCGCGACCTCATCCTCCGAAAAATCATCGGGGAACAAAGCCATCAGTGTGATCACGTCGGCCTGCTTTATGATCTGCGTTGTGCCTGCGACTCCGTGATCTCCTCCCCAGTATTCTCTGGGGTTTACGAGCCGCGCCCTTACAGTATCGAGCGAACAGTCCTCCAGATCGAAATACCCGTCAAACTGCTCGGTAACGCCGTCTTTTGTCTTCGCCGGGCTGATCCGTCCGATCGTTTCTTTGATCAGCTCCAGGTCTTTCCTGTAGTCCAGCCTGTTAAGGAGCTCTCCGAACATCTGCTTTTTATCATCAAATATCTGTTCCAGACGGAGCGCATTTTCCATGCAATACCGTATCATGCGGTTTGTGAACGCGTTGTTCGTGACACGCTCGTGATATTCATCGGGACCTATAACATCCGCAAAATCAACAGCTTCGCCGTCCAGATGCGCGCTCGCGCGGCTCAGATAAAAGCGCGCGCACTCTAATATCACTTCCGCACCGCCCTCTTCGAGGAGCGTCCTGTCTCCGGTTATCCTGTAATACTCCCAGAGCGCGTAGGCTATGTCCGCGCTGATATGTATCTGCTTGTCCCTGAAATACGTCCTTACGGGCCGGTGCGTAAATACATCGACCACATTGAAATTTGTGCAGCCTTCGGTGCCGCCCTCCTGGCTCTCCCATGCGTAAAAAGCCCCGCGGTATCCGTATTCCGCTGCTTTTTTCAGCGCTCCCGGCAGTGTCTCTATGCGGTATCTGAGCAGCGCAGCCGCCACTTCCGGCTGTGTGTATGCAAACATAGGAAACAGGAATATCTCGGAGTCCCAGAAGATCGCGCCCTTATAGGTCTGTCCCGACAGTCCTCTCGCGGGGATCGACAGATTCCCCGCATGACGCGGCGCTATACTGTTAAGATAATACTGGCTGGCTTTGAGCGCGAGCCGGGTATCCGGGTCGCCCTCGAGCGTGATCTCAGATCTGCGCCATAAATCAGCCCAGGCTTTTGTATGGTCGTTTTTGCACAGCTCATATCCTGCACGCTTTGCCTCCCCGCACAGCCTTACGGCCTCCGCGGCAGGCTCAACCGTATCGAGCCCCGTATAAACCGCTGAGAATATTGAAACGGTCACCTTCGCTCCGCTCTTTACGGAAAACTTAAGCTCTCTGAATATGCCGTTCTGCTCCGTCAGCTGCTCTTCATCTGCCTGCACGGAGCAGGAAACGCCCTGGGATACGGCGATCCCGATGCTTTTCTCACCTGTGACCGCCTCGCACAGCAGCACCTCCCCCGGCGTATACTTGTACCCGAACAGATGCGGGCCGTTCAGATCCCATATATCCGTCGATATACCGGTCTTAAGGACCGCCTCGCCGTCCTCCGCAAAACTCAGCGTCAGCGACGCCGCGGTCAGATGCGGCTGCGCGAGCGACGCCAGGCGCTCGGATGATATCGCGGCAGGTCCGAAACCGGTCTCGCGCATAAAAAGGCTCTGCCCGTAATCAATCGCCAGCTTATGGGTAAGCGGCTCTGCCTCCCCGAGCGCACAGGCTTTCCCGTTAAAGCTCAGCCTTGCGTACAGCCCCATCGGGGCATTGACCGGCTCGCGCCATTTATCCTCATGACGGTCATATACTCCCGCGAGATTGACCGCAGGGAGCGATGATGTATCCGCCTCTTCTACCGTTCCGCGTATGCCCAGATATCCGTTGGCGATCAGGAAACGGTTTCCGTCGGTAACCACGCTCTCAGGATCGTAACCGCTTTTTTCAAATATGTATTCTGTCATTTTCCCTCCGCAACGGTAAGCCCTGTCCCGGTAAGCGTGCGCTCCGAATCATATATGCGTATGTTAAGAGGCTCACCGGCACTCAGGCTGAAAAACGTCTTGTCCTTTTCCATACGAACGCTGATTATGCGTCCGCGATAGGTAAGCGAGAAACTGAGCGTCTTCCATCTGCCGGGCATATGAGGCGCGAACGAGAGCATGTCGCCGTCGCTCCTGAGCCCCGCAAAACCGTAGACGATATTGGCCCAGGCCATCGCTATGCTCGTGATGTGCAGGCCCTCACGCGTATTGCGGTTATAATCGTCGAGATCGAGACGTGTCGCGAACCCGAAGAAATCCATAGCCTCGTCCATATGTCCGAGCTCTGCCGCCATGATCGAATGTATCGCGGGTGAAAGCGAGGACTCATGGATCGTATGCGCCTCGTAGAACCTGTAATTGACCCTTTTTACCTCTTCGGAGAACGAAGAATTGTACAGATAGAGCATCATCAGCACATCGGGCTGTTTGATCATGTCCGTGCGGTAGATGCGGTCATACGACCAGTGATCGTACAGAGGGAAATCGGTAACGGGTATCGCGTCGATGTCGGTGTGAGGCAGGTCGAGGAATCCGTCGTGCTGCTCTATCAGGCCGTCCTCGCACTGGGGTATGTACATATTGTCCGCGATCTCACGCCACCGGGCACTCTCCGCCTCCGTAACGCCGGTTTTAATGCACAGAACCTCGTACGCGGCGGGATCGGAGTTTTTAAGCTCCTGCAGCGTTTCCGCGGCATACAGCAGGGTCCTCTTGCCCATATAGTTCGTGTAGGCGTTGTTGTTGACCATCAGATGGAACTCATCGGGTCCCATAACACCGTAAAAACCGTATTTGCCGGTCTTGTTTCCGAGCGCGACACGGCTCGTGAGGAACCGCGAGATCTCTGTGAGCATCTCCGCGCCGTATCTGTACAGGAACTCCCTGTCTTCGGTTATCTTTACATAATGCCAGATACCGTAAGCGACCGCAGTGCTCGGCTGGAGCTGCAGGCTCGCATGCTGCCAGAGATTGCAGGCTTCATCGCCGTTAAGCGTCGCTATCGGATAGCACGCGCCGGCACAGTCGAGCATCTTCGCGCGGTTCTTTGCCATCGGCAGCGTATTGTAGCGGAATAAGAGCAGGTCCTTTGCCGCCTGCGGATTCGTAAACAGATAGAAGGGCAGACAGCAGGCCTCGGTATCCCAGAACGCATGCCCGTTGTAGGCTTCTCCGGTCAGGCCCTTTGCGCCTATGTTATGTTTCATGCTGCCGCCGTTATAGGTCTGCGCGAGCTGGAAGCTGCAGTAGCGTATGCCCTGCTGCTCGGCCGCCACGAGCGCGTCTGCCGCAGGATCGCTGCCGTACGGCTCGATCACGATATCGGATACGGCCCAGTATTTTTTCCAGTAATCGGCCTGCAGGGCGGCTGCCTCGTCAAAAGAAACCTCACGGATGTCCGCAAGTGCCTTTTGTCCGCGCTCAAAGAGCTCATCGCCCTCACCTGAGTCAAACAGGATTACCGCGTGTTTTTCGAAAACATAAGGCTTTTTTTCGTCAAGCCGTACATCGGCGCACAGGCGCACGGATCTCTCGCCCCGCACCACAGCGGCGTCTTCGGGGAGACTTACCGCCGCACCCGCAAATACCTCCTGTCCGGAGCTGGTAGTGCGGGCCTGTATCGCTATGCTGCCGCGACCGGTGACACATTTTGTCTCGTTCCAGAAGCATGCCTTGCGCCCCTCATGGGTCACATTAAACGACAGGCCGCTCTCTATCCTGACTTCTCCCGTAAAGTTCAGCGCCTCAAACGTGATGCGCTGATACGCGCGTTCCCTGTTCACCATGTCCAGGAAACGCTCAAAACGGAGCTTCAATTCCTTTCCGCCCGCAGTCTTCCAGATGAAGCTGCGCTTCAGCAGGCCGGTGCGCAGATCGAGCTCGCGCACGAAATCACTGTAGCTTACCCTGCCGAGGTCGAGTACCTCACCGTCAACGCTGATCGCGGTATCGAGCCAGTCGGCCGCAGGGATCATAAAATGCACCTTATCGACTATGCCGCGGTAGGAGCGGTCGATATCGACCAGCTCGTATACGCCGTTTATATATGCTCCCCTGAGGGAGTCAACGCTTCCTCCTTCGTCAAAGCAGCCTCTTACTCCGATGCTCTCGTTCCCGAGAGAAAAGATGGACTCTCCGACACGCGAATACTTCTCGTCAAAGCCGTTCTCCGTGATCTTCCACGGATCGACCGCGTAATGTATATTTGCTGTTTTAGCCACTGCTTTACTTTCCTTCCGTTCTTTTTTCAGATCAACCCTTGATACCCACAGAGACGTTGTTTTCGGTCAGCTGCTTCTGGAAAAGGATGAACAGGATGATCGGCGGGATCATCGAGAATACGACAGAGCGCATCATCGTGTCCGCATTGACCGTCTGCTCGGTGCTGAACACAAACAGGCGCACCATAACTGTCTGCAGCTGTCCGCCCCTCAGAACGAGGTACGGGAGCAGGAAATCCGACCATGCCGCATTTACCGCGAAAATGGTGATCACCGCGCAGATAGGCTTTGACAGGGGCAGAACTATCCTGAAAAAGGTCTGCAGGGCCGAACACCCGTCTATGCGGCTCGCCTCTATCATCGAGACCGGGAGCGATTCAAAAAACTGTATGAACAGAACCACATACATCGCGTTCGCGCCGTACGAAAGCCAGAGAGGCAAAAAGCTGTTGCCCATGCCGAGACGCTGGATGTTCATGAACAGCGGCACGATGCTGATCGTCGCCGGAACCAGCAGCGAGAGCATGACCAGTTTTTTGACGATCCCGTAGCCCTTAGGCTTGAGTATCGAGAGCCCGTAGCCGAGCAGTCCGTTGAACAGCAGGGCGCATACCACGCTGCCCGCGACCGAGATGAACGAGTTCAGATAGTTCTTTGCCAGGCCGAGCTGGGACCAGGTTTTCTTAAACTGCTCCGGGCTGAACGACTTCGGCAAAAGCGACGTGCTCGACATGAACTCCTTAAGGTCCTTAAAGCCTGCCAGCACGACCCATATCAGCGGAAAGACCGCTATTATACCCATTACTATGCAAAGCGCATATATGACCGCATACCATACCCTGACGGAAACAGAATGCATATCGTATTCCCGGATCACGCCGGTACGCTGCCTCATTTTTTTACGCATGATACACCCCCATCAGTCCCAGTCGGATTCTTTGCGGTTGAAGTAGGAATAGATGGCCGTCATCACCAGCAATATCAGCGTGACGATCACCGCCACGGCGGAGGCCTTGCCGTAATTCATGGAGCCGCCGAAGGCATACTGCCACATGAGCTGCATCAGGGACAGCGAGGCGTTGTCCGGGCCGCCCTTGGTGAGCACCATGGGTTCGTACATGATCTGGAAGACGGAGATGATCTGCAGGATCAGCAACGTTCCC
>JAEEGK010027287.1_pt1 | contig 11545 bp, 10 predicted proteins | sample 8958771 | NCBI WGS metagenome assembly JAEEGK01 (sample SAMN16246547, study PRJNA631951) | gut metagenome | biome: gut microbiome; feature: rumen; material: SC-attached | host: Bos | place: Iran: Karaj | collected 2018-10 | reverse complement strand
TGGAGGGTGAGGTATTTAATTGTAACGCCTTTTTTCTGGAGCTTTGCGATTAGTTCTTTGGTCATATTGAGGCTGGCGGTAGGCGCGGCGGCAGAGCCGAGGTCTTTGGCCCAGACAGTCTGGTAGCGTTCGACGTCTTCTTTTTCGGCATCACGGTGCATATACGGGGGAAGAGGAACATTGCCATATTCCTGAGCGATGAGCTCAAGCGGGCGAGCGGCAGTTGCGGTGGCGGTGCCGTTGCCGAGGATTTCTTTAATCGTAATAATGTCGTTGGTTAGTTCGCCAGTCTCGACGTTTTTGACGATGAGCTCTTCGCCTTCGTGGAGCTTGCCGCGATACATGACGTGGTCAACTTCGCCGTTGTGGCGCTCGAGGACAACGAGCTCGCGCGGGTGACCATCAGATTTGCGCTCAGTGAAGACACGAGAACGCATAACTTTTGTGTCATTAAGAACGATGAGGTCGCCAGGCTGCAAAAAATCGGCCAAATCTGCGTAGTGACTGTCGGTAATTTCGCCAGTTTTGCGGTTAATGGCGAGCAGGCGAGTAGTGCCGCGGACTTTTGGCGGGTGTTGGGCAATCACTTCCTCGGGAAGTTCATAATTATAATCTGAAACTAACACGGGGGATATTATACAATTTTTCCGCGCAGTTTTACAGCTTAAGCGGGTTTCTTGGCGGTGCAAGTGAGCCAGCACGCTCTAATCCCGCCTTGTTGCTCAATGTTGATATCCATGAAGCCGCAGTCTTTCGCGAAGTCTGCGAGCTCGTCTTTGCTCCAATAACTAAAGTAGCGTTTTGCGCCGATATCTTTGTCGTATTTCCATTCTTCGCCATGGCCTTCCTTGAGCTTTACGCTAAAAGAGCATATCCCACCGGGGTTGAGCGCGGCGAACATTTTTTTGATGGCGTCTTTTGCTTCGTCTTTTTTGAAGTGGACGAGAACGGCGCTGCAGCGAATGAAGTCGTATGAATCAGGGAATTCGTCGGTGATTAAATTGAATTTGACTGGCGAGAAACCTTCGTTGCGGAGGTGATTAATAAAGAAATCCGCAATATCGCTAGGGGTAATATTAGTAAAACCAAGTGACTCTAGAATTTTAATTTCATTTCCACTGGCGGAGCCGACTTCAAAGATTTTGGCGTCTTTTGGCAAATCTTTCGTGGCGTTTTCTAGGTAAAGGCGGCGGCGTTCTAAGTAGCGGGGATCGACTTCGGAGTCTTTCTTGTTGCGGGCGAGATAGTTTTGGCCGAATTTTTCATAGACCTCGATAGTCTGGTCATTTTCTGTGCTCATAATGTGATTATATCAGAAGGGTAACGCTTGAAAAATTGAATAAATTTTTTGACAAGCATAAGCATTATCTGATATAATTGGCGTAATTAGGCCTTTTAATAATAGAAAGAAAAGAAATGGATGACGATCAATTTCAGGGGGGTTTGAGCGTTCAGGGTGGGAATCCTGATCCGAATGCGTCCGCAGCCTTTGACACTACGGCTGGGGCAAATACAAGTTATGATACCAGTGCAAGCGATAGCACAGAGTTGCCGCCGCTTGATTTTGAAGAGTCGACGCCGGCTCCAGAAGCTGAGCCACAGCACGATATTGATCCAGAGATGTCGCGCAAGATGGATGAGGCTTTGGGTGGTCTTGATGTCGCTCCAGTTGCACCGATGGCAACTGAAACGCCGGTGGCTGAACCAATTCAGCAGCCGACTGATTTTGCATCGCCAGTAGAAGAAGCGCCAGCTCCTTTGGCACCAGTTGAAGCACCTGTCCCACCAGTCGCTGAGCCTGTTCAGCCAATTGAGGCGCCAGTTGCACCAGCTCCAGAGACTACTACAATGCCGGGCTATGACACGAATCCATTTGCAGCCGCGCCAGTCGAGCAGCCGTATGCTGCACCGATGTCGGCCGCCGGTGCTACGATGGCGGATTTTGCCAGCACACCACAGAGTGCGCAAGCCCCGATTCAGCCGATGGTAACTGCGCCAGAGAAGAAGGGCCCAAATAAGATTTTGATTATTGCGCTCGCAGCAGTGCTCGTGATTGGTATTGTCGTCGTCGCAATCGTCATGATGGGTCAAGGTGGCAAGAAGACTAGCAACAATAGCGGCCAGCAAGAGCAGCCACATGTCGTAGAACCAGAAGAGCCGGAAGAAGTTGAAACCAAGCAAATTGGTACGGGCGTTCAGGGTTTCGTGAATGTTCCGGAAGATTGGATTGACTACTCGACAAGTGCTGACGTCGTGCTCTATAAGAGCAAAGACGGTAAAATGTCGATTCAGCTCGCTTCGGCCGAGATTTCTGCTGTGACGGCAGCGACCTTCGCAAACGGTCAGCTCGCAAAAGCACAGAACGAAGGCGCTTCGCAGCCACAGATGACTTCTGGCGCGACGAAGAAAGTTGGTTCATTTAACAGCTATGAGGTGAATTACTACATCGAAGCAACGAAGACTTGGAACTTCAAGTATATCTTTGAGGCAACCGATAATCGTACGCACTATATTTGGATTACTTCCGATGAACCTGGCAGCGATACGATTACTGACATTCTCAGTTCGTTCACGCTCGTAGAGACGCCGAAGGAAACAAATACCGATACGCCGGATGAAACGACCGATGATTCGACGGACGAGACGACCGACGAATCGACGGATATTCCGTCAGAAGAGTAAATAAGGGCCGCTCGCGAGGGCGGCTTTTTGGTGCTTTGAACAGGGGTGGATATTGACTTTTTCGCGATTTTTTGGTATAATAAGAAGATATCCATACGAAGGAGGTGGTGTCTGTGTACGTATGGTGCAATGGCACAATTGCTGGTACCTTAACGCTAATTGCTGAATATCAAAAGAAGTCTGACTATGTCGTAATGCCGTGGTTTTCTTATGAAAACTTTCAAAGGCATCCTTGCTTTATTTGCGAAGTGATTGTTATTAAAGAGAAAGAAAGCTATTACGAACTTCGTTTCAGGGAAGATGGTCATGATTGGAGCATTGTCGTCAAGAGAACTATGCACCCAAATCATCTTAAAGACGGTAACTCTTACGGGTTTATTAGGTGCATCACGAAGGATGGAAAAATATTTTCTAATTCCAAGATTACTTATGAATATCTTCAGCAGCTTATCTCCAAGAAAATTAAGGATGGAGAGTAAGATCGTCCCCCGGTAAGCCGGGGGATTTTTAGTCGTTATATTCTATCGAAAAGCCCAATTAATTCATCGCTTAGGTTCCCGGACCATACCGCGTCACTAAAACGCTCAGTCACGGATTTCGAGGTATAATTCTTGCTTAGCCCTTGCATGTTTTTAAGGATTTGTTGATTCAAAACTTGATATCCTTCAACGATCTTTGATGAATCTACGCCGTCGTCGCCATAAGCTTCGCTAAACTTATCGACGATTTGCTGGTATTTGTTATTGAAGGCTCTTTCGTCGTATTCCGTACTGGACGTCAGTTGTGAGAACCTGAGGATTTCTTTGAAGTTTGGATCGAAAGCTAGTTCTTGAACTTCTTTAGCATCTGCGTCGCGAAGGGCATAAGCGGACATTTTGTCGAGGAAGGCAACAGCGGAGATGGTCGACGGCATGATGCCTTGTTCGCCTTGCTTCTGGAGGAGAATTTCATTCATTTTTGCGATTGCCGCACCGACTTCGCGAATATTAACGCGCACTTTGCCGGTCTGCTCGTTGATTAGAGGAGATATCTTGGACAGCAGCTCGTTGAGTTCTGGGTATTTCGTTTCTGGCGCCTCGAGCAGGTTAGGGCGGGTATTTTCAACCAAGCGGTTTAGAATATCGATTGCACGTTCGTTTGGATTTCCTTTTTCTGCTTTGTTCCAGTCGGACATATTCTCGATCGGTTTTTCATACGCTTCCAGGTTGAATGCGTTTGGCAATACTCCGAACCGATACTTATTTTCGAGAGATTCTAGCTTTTGTTTGTAGCTTTCGACGTCTTCGCTCTCGCGATGGTCATAGTAGTCTTTAATGGCGGATAGCACTTCGTTGACGCCTGCGCGTTCGTCATGAATAAAATCTCTGCCGCCGATAATTGTATATTGTAGCCTACTAGCGTCCTTGCGGTTTTGCTCAAATTTTCGGAAGTCGGAAGTTGGCATTTCGTGGTAAATACAGAGGAGCTTGTTAATATCTTTTGGATTATACTCCGACAATAAGCACTCTTCAGCATAATCGGCGACGCCATAATATCCCTCGATGGTGCCGTAGGTGTTACCCATGGTAGCAATGGCCTCGACCTCTGGCTCGCCCTGTCGCACGAGCGGGAAGATGATATCTTTGAAGCCCTTCACGGTTTTTTCGTCGATTCCATGGAGTTCCACGTAATGGAAAAGAACTTCGAAATCATCTGGGCGTTCGCTCGCTAGTTTGTCGACGTAATCCATGTATTCGCCGAAATATTTGCCACTTTCTTCGTTAGCACTAAGGCCATTTATTCCGCGTTCGATACCGGTCATTAATGAATGACAATGCGTCCGATCTTCTCCCGAAAACGCTTTGGCTGAATACTCTGAGAATTTTTCAAGAAAATCTCCCTCAACTAGTTTAGGTGTATATTTTCTAACGAAGCATTCTGCCATCCTTTTAATATCTCGATCGAGTTCGCCATTCGGCATCTGCCGTTTCGTTTCGGCGTAATAGTTTTCAAGAAAACTACGAATAGTGCTTAACTCGTCTGCAGAATAACTAACCAGCTTATCTTCCGTTCCGCCCGTAGAAAAAGCAAGAGAGCTAGCGATTAAAAAGATGTCTTTGAGGTGGGCGTCATCGGCGTCCGAGAGCGTATCCGCATGTTCATAGACCGCGCGCTTTAATCCGCCATAGTCGCCGTATCTGACGTTCGTCTCTTCTGCGAGAGCCTCAGTTTTGTCGGCCAGTTCTGGATATTCTTCATCTAACTTAAACCACTCCACGGATTCGTCAAATCCGTCGTCGTAGCGCTGCATCCAAGTACCATTTTCGGCTTTGTAATAATTTCTTTCTGCGGCTTTTTCCTCAAGAGTTTTTTTGCGTGGTTGTTCTTGGGTTTCTTGATTTAATTCTTCAAAACTAGGCATGCTGCCGAGAACCTTTTCAGCTTCTGAAGGCTCATCGTTTTGGCTGCCGGTATTAATTTCCGCGTTCATATCTTAATTATACAGAATAAATGATATAATATAGGTCTAAAGAAACAGATAGAAAGGCATATTTTGAGTTTAAAAATCGGTATTGTTGGTTTGGCAAATGTGGGGAAGAGCACGCTTTTTAATGCGCTCACGAACGCGGGGGCGCTTGCGGCAAATTACCCATTTGCAACGATCGAGCCGAATACTGGTATTGTTGGTGTACCGGACGAACGTTTGGATGTGCTTGCTAAGATGTACGAGTCGGACAAGAAAGTGCCGGCGACGGTTGAGTTTGTCGATATTGCAGGTTTGATTGCAGGCGCGTCGAAGGGCGAAGGTCTCGGCAATAAGTTCCTCGCAAATATTCGTGAATGTGCCGTGATTTGTCACGTGGTGCGGGCGTTTGAAGATAGCAATGTGACACATGTGGCGGGCGGTCCAGATCCAAAGCGTGATATTGAGACTGTAGAGACGGAGCTTGCGCTCGCAGATATTGAGACGCTCGAGAAGACCTTGCCAAAGATGCAGAAAGAGGCTCGTGGTGGCGATAAGGACGCGGCAAAGCGTGCCGAGCAGGCAAGTGCAGCGCTTGAGGCCTTGAAGAGCGGGCAGACGCATATTGAGCCGGTGGATGGTTTGGATTTGCTTTCGGGCAAGCCGGTCTTCTTTATGTTTAATATGGATGAGAATGAGCTTACCGATGAGGCGAAGCGTAAAGAGTTGGCTGATTTAGTAGCACCGCAGAAATGCGTGTTCGTAAACGCGAAACTTGAGTCCGAAATGGCCGACATGAGCAAAGAGGATAAGCGGGAATTTTTGGACAGCTATGGTATTACCGAGGACGGTTTGACGCAGCTCGTGCACGTTGCGTATGATACTTTGGGTTTGCAGAGTTATCTGACGGCGGGGAAGAAAGAGACGCGTGCGTGGACGATTCCAAAGGGGGCGACGGCGCCAGAAGCGGCGGGCGTGATCCATACGGACTTCCAGCGCGGTTTCATCGCAGCTTCGATTTGTAGCTATGACGATTTGATCCGTTTGGGCTCGGAAAAGGCCGTGAAAGAAGCGGGTCTCATGCGCACGGAAGGCAAAGATTACGTGATGCGCGATGGCGATGTCGTCGAGTTTAAATTTAACGTATAAAATCTCTTAAATTATTTGGTATTTTCTTTACGCTTATGCTATAATTTTGGTATGAGTTTAGGTTATGGTGTGGGCGACTTCTTCTCGTTAGATATCGGCACAGACGCACTAAGAATGATTGAACTATCCGGCAATGCTCAGCATGGCTGGACTTTGCAGCGTTTTGCATATGTTCCAATCAGTAGACAAGTCCTGCAAGATAGCAGTGATGCCGGTCGTCGCCGTCTCGGCGAGACGATTGTTAGCGCCGCAAATCAAGCTGGTATCAAGACGAAAAATATCGCGTTAGGTTTGCCTGCAAGCAAGTCCTTTACGACGATTGTTGAGATTCCTACCCAAGATAAGAAATCGATGGAAAAGGTAATTCGTTACCACGTCGATCAGTATATTCCGATGGCCGTCGAAGACGCAAAGGTCGACTTTGTGATTCTCGGGCCAAGCCCAAATGACCCAGCCATCTCTGAAGTTTTGCTTTCTTGTACCTCGGTGAAATACGCTGAAGAGCGTATGGAGAGTGTTGAATCCTTTGGCTTCAACCTCGTTGCTCAGGAACCGGAACCAATCGCGATGTCTCGCGCTTTGACCCCTCCAGGACTCACCGATGCACGTTTGATTATTGATTACGGCGAAGATTCGACCGATCTTTCGATGGTTTATGGCGCTCCGCGTCTCGTTCGTATGCTTCCGGGCGGCCTTTCTGTGCTGGTTCGCACGGTTGCAAACTCCTTGAACGTGAAAGAGAGCCAAGCACGTCAGTTTATCTTGAAGTTCGGTTTGGCACAAGACAAGCTTGATGGTCAGGTCTTCAAGGCGCTCGAAAATACGCTCGAAAACTTTGCAGCAGAGCTTACGAAGTCCGCAAAGTTCTTCCAGACGAAGTATCCAAATGTCCCAGTTGGCGGCATTGTTCTCTCTGGTTATGCAGGCGTGATTCCGTTCTTGGCTGAGTACATCGAGGCGAAGACTGGTATTCAGACGATTCAGGGCAATCCATGGCAGATGATTAAGGTTACTCCACAGCAGCAGCAGGCGCTCGCGCAGGTTGCTTCTGAGTTCTCGGTGGCGATTGGTTTAGCGGAAAGGACGAACGTAAGGTAATATGTACGAGATTAGCTTAGTTCCAGATGTGAAAGCCGAATTGCTACGCAAGTTGCGCATGCGCAACTTGGTCTATTTGATTTGCGTAATCACAGTTGCAGCATGTGCTGGTATTTTCGTGATTCTCTTTGGTGTCACTGGTGGCCAGGGCATTAAGCTCGCCGCACAGGATACTGAGATTGCTTGCCGTTCCGACGGCGTACTTCGTCGCGGTAGTTGCGGTTCGCAGTACGGTACGGCTGTGATGAAGTTCAAGAACGCAGAAGAGCTTTTGACGATCCAGGATCAGATGAAGAATCTTTCGACGCTCAACAAAAACAAGATTAAGATTTCCCGCGTGTTTGGTATTCTTGATGTGATTTTGCCAGTAGGGGAGAACCACGTTTGGATTTCCGAGCTTAACATGGATATTGATAACAACTTGATGAGCTTCGACGCTTCGGCAATGGCATCGAACGGTATCGGTTTCCGCGCACTCGAGGCATTCAAGAAGAATGTTGAGCGCGCTTACTACGATTACGGTAGCTACATGCGCTATGACAAGGAATCCGAAGAATACGTTGCAATCCCAAGCTATTGTATTGATGAAACGACCGATAGCAACGGTATCATTTACGGTATTTATCATAAGGGCGCAAAGGGTTGTGAAGCGCCAATGGTCAGCAAAAACAATGCTGGTTCAACCACTAAGACCGATGAGGACAGTGATGAAGCCGATGAAACACTTGAAACGGTCGTGAAAGAAGATATCAAGATTCGCCGCACTTACCTCAGCGAAAGCGATATGGAACGCTACCGCAATGGTAACGATGATCTCGCCAAGGGCGCTGGTACCAAAGGTTACTACTTTGAGAGTAACTGTTTGAAATACACCGATGGTAAGTTCGACGAAAAGGCAACGCTTGAAGCTTGCCCACTCTTGAGTGACGAACCAAACATTGGCGATTCAAGCTATGGTCGCAACGCTGATGGCCAGTTGGCCTTGTCCTTCTCAGCATCTTTGCCGATGAATCGTGAAGTATTCTTATCTTCGAACAAGCACATTCGCGTGATTGGCCCAACCCGCCAGAACGTGACGGATTCTTACATCCAGATTCGCGATATGTTTGACGAAGCGCCGGAAGAAATTCAGGAGGAGGATAAGTAATGGCAAATAGAGCAACTCCAAAGCAGAAAAAGAACGGACGCGGTAAAGGCGTAGCGTTTGCGAAGTGGGCAAAAATCGATAAAGCCCAGCGCAACATGTTGATTGCGGTTTGTGTTGTTTCGGTCTTCCTTGGTATCACCTTGGTTGGCGGTATCTACTTCGCAAAGGTAATTGCCTTTAATGCAAAAGTGATTGCAGAGAAAGACAAAATCATTTCCGATTACAAGAGTATCCAGAGTAGCTTGAAGAAGATTTCGACTCAGGTGACCGAGATGTCATCGAGCGAAAGACTTGAAGCGGTGGCTCGCTCGCGCTCGACTGATTGTACCGAGAAGATCATGGAAGGTTTGGCGAGTGAAGCTAATATCGAAGATGTTGAGCTTGCGCGTACTTGTACGGCACTCCGCGTGATTCCTGACGCTTTGCCTTCGAAGATGAACTTGGAAGCAACGCTTGCTAGTATGAACCAGTTGCTGAACTGGAGCAATGGCGGCGCCGGCATTGAGAGCATCTCCGGTGCTGACGTTGGTGGCGCACTCGCCGACGAAGGATTAACGGTTGGCCCAGTTGGCGCTTCGATTTCGCTAAGCGACGAAGCGAAGAACGTCCGCAACTCGCTTGATCTCATCGAGCGCTCGATTCGTAACTTCGATATCGTTTCGACGAATATCTCATGGGTTGATACCTATGACGAACATGGCAACGCTCAAGCCACAAAGAAAATTGAGCTCATCGGTCTTTATCGCGCCTATTATGCGAATGGCGTAAAGATTGAAAAGAAAACCAAGAAGATTTGCGCTGACGATAAAAGTGAAAAGTGTACAGGGAAGAGGAAGAAGAAATGAAAAATACTGACATAGCATTAGTAGTAATGATTGCAGCAGTCTCCGTTGGGGTTTCTTATCTCCTTGGTAATGTGATTTTGGGCGATCCAAACGATAGCGTGACGACGGTTGAATATATGGAGAAAATCAGCGACACAGTCGAAGAACCAGACATTGAAACCTATAACGTTTCTGCATTGAACCCGACAGTTGAGGTTTACGTCGGTGACTGTGGTGCGATGGAAGTATGGGATTCTGCCGCAAAGAAATGCCGTCCAATTATTACTGACGACAACTCTCAAGAAAAAGCGCCAGCGAGTGCTAATTCGGAGGAGTAATAATGCTTCTCACGAAGGAGCAACAAGATAGCATACTCAAACTTCTGATTGAAGATGGTCTTATTGATTCGTCTTTAGCGCAGAAGGCTTATATTGAAGCGCAAAAAAATGGGCAGCCGGTTTTGGCTGTCGCAAAGGCGCATAGCCTCGCAACTGATGATGCAATTCAGCGTGCAACGGCGATGGTTATTAAGACGCCATACATTGATTTGCGCAATATTAAGTTTGATAAAGAGAAGCTTTTAAAGATTCCGCGTGAGATTGCGGAGCGTCATAAGATTGTCCCGCTTGATGTGGTGAAGGGCAGGCTTTATGTTGCCGTCCTGGATCCGACAAACATCCAGCGCATGGATTATATTTCTACGCTCGTGAAGTTGCCGGTTTTCCCAATGATGACATCGGAGGCTGGTATTCAGAATGCGATGGCACAGTATGTCTCGGATTTGCGTGACGTTAATAAGGTCGCGAATGAAGAGCAGGAAGATCAAGGCAAGCAAGAAGCGCAGACGATTACGCAGGACTCGCCGATTTCAAAGGCGCTCACCTCGATTTTGGATTACGCTGCAAAGACGAAATCTTCGGACGTTCACATCGAGCCGCTCGAAAATTCGTTGATTATTCGTTGCCGTATTGATGGTGTGTTGCGCAAAACGATGGAGCTGCCAAAGTCGATTGAGCCGCCGCTAGTTTCGCGTATCAAGATTATGGCGAAGCTCAAGATTGATGAGCACCGTATTCCGCAGGATGGTCAGTTCTCGGTGATTGTGAACGGTAAGGAGATTGACCTTCGTATTGCAACTTCGCCGGTGGTTTGGGGTGAGCAGGTGGTGATTCGTCTCTTGGATAAGTCCGGTACTTCGATGGAAGTCGAGGATATGGGTCTCACGGGCCGCGCGCTCAAGGATGTGGTGGCCGGTATTTCGCAGCCGAACGGCATGATTTTGACTTCTGGTCCGACTGGTTCTGGTAAGTCCACAACTTTGTATGCTTTGATTAAGAAGATTAAGAATGAATCGATCAATATTGTTACGCTTGAGGATCCGGTTGAGTATAAGATGGACGGCGTGAACCAGATTCAGATTAATAACGATGCGGGTTTGACCTTCGCGAATGGTTTGCGTTCGATCTTGCGCCAGGACCCTGACGTAGTGATGGTCGGTGAGATTCGCGATGCCGAAACGGCGAACCTTGCGGTGCAGGCGGCCCTTACCGGTCACTTGGTGTTCTCGACTTTGCACACCAACTCGGCAGCAGGTATCTTGCCTCGTCTTCTCGATATGGGTATTGAGCCATTCTTGCTCGCGTCGACTTTGAATACGGTTATTGGTCAGCGTCTTGCGCGTCGCGTTTCAGAACGTCGCGAAAGTTATCAGACGTCGGAACTCGAGACGAATGCAATTAAGCAGATCGTAGGGAATATGTTGCCGCAATCCGCCGCAGAAGTGGCTTCGGTTTCGGAGCGTCTTGGCTATGGCACTTTGCCGCTCGCTAACTCGCCAAGCTTTACGATGGTGAAGGGCGTCGAGACGGAAGATGCACCGGGCGGTTATACGGGTCGTGTTGGTCTTTTTGAAACAATTACGGTTGATGATGATATCCAGAAATTGATTGTGGCGCACGCAACGTCTGGTGATATTATGCGTGTCGCAAAAATGAAGGGCACGATTTCGATGCGCCAGGATGGTACGATGAAGGCTTTGACCGGTATCACGACCATGGAAGAAGTGAACCGCGTGTCATCTGACTTGGCCTAGTTTCACAGGGGTAGAGATTGACTTTTTGAGCGATTTGTGCTATAATAGAGATATATTTTGCATTTTTACATTTTATTCTTGAAAGGGGGGATCGTATGACCCGTGATTTT